>Ga0209048_10004821_pt1 | contig 12849 bp, 11 predicted proteins | sample FrelakmetCRP12CR_FD_187146 | JGI IMG/M metagenome (GOLD analysis project Ga0209048, IMG submission 187146) | Freshwater lake sediment microbial communities from the University of Notre Dame, USA, for methane emissions studies - CRP12 CR (SPAdes)... | ecosystem: Environmental > Aquatic >... | reverse complement strand
CGCCGAGCGCCGGCATGGCGTGCAGGCGCGCGAAGCGCTGCGGCCTGACCTCCGCGTCTGCGGCCACGTAGCGCGCGCCCTCGGCCAGCGCGGCGCTCATCAGGAGGAAACGTTCGCGGTAGCCGATCACGGGCTCGTCGGAGAGGTCGACAAGGGCGTCGGCGCGCGCCTTGCGCAGCGCCGTGCGCAGCGCCTCGAGCACGGCGGCGACGTCGTCGCCGCTCGGCTCGACAGCGGCGAGCCAGGGCAGGCCGAGCTCCCGCGCCAGGCCGCCCAGGGCCACGGCGGGCCCGGCCGCGAGACCCGGCGCGGCGGCTCCGCCGCCGCGCAGCTTCTCGCGGCCCCCGGCGAAGATGCCGGCGACCACGTCGTAGCGCCGCCGCAGCCCTTCGAGCGCGGCGGCCACCACGGGCGGGTAGTGCTCGCCGTCGATCACCACGACGGCGCGCGGCAGGGTCTCCCCTATCGGCCATCCTCCTCGGGAACAGGGCAGATGTACTTCTCGAACGACGCCGTCGACGGCACGAAGTCGATGAGCGTCTCGGTGCCGTGGAAGGGATACTTGCGCACCACCTCCACGCGGTCGCCGTCGAGGCGCACGATGTTGTAGCAGGCCTTGGTGTGGCCGCGCAGGCGCTGCGAGCTGCAGGTGCCGGCGTTGACCACGAACAGGCGCTCGAGGCGCCAGGCGTAGGGCACGTGCTTGTGCCCGCCCAGCACGAGGTTGACGCCGCACTCCTGCAGCACCTCGAGCAGATCGCCGGCGTCGTAGACGATGTTGCGCTCGCGCCCGGTGCCGGGCACCGGCAGAAGATGGTGGTGCAGCATGAAGATGCGCAACGCGGCCGGTCCCGCGAACTTGTCTTTGAGCCAGTCATAGCGCGCGCGGCCGATCTGCCCATGATCGAGGTCCGGCTCCGTGGAGTCGACGGCCACGATGGTGACCTCGTCGAAGCGCAGCGTCTGCCAGCGGGGGCCGATGAGCTCCTCGAAATGCACGTAGCCGACGTTGCGGGCGTCGTGGTTGCCGGGGATCACGACGAGCCGCGAGCACTCGATGCGTTCCAGGTACTCCTGCGCCACGAGGTAGTCCTGACGGAAGCCCATCTCGGTGAGGTCGCCGGTGCAGAGGACGATGTCGGGCTGCAGCTCGTTGAGCTCGACGACCACGCGGTCCATGAGCGTGGGTACGAAGTACGGCGAGCCGGCGTGCAGGTCGGAGATGTGGGCGATGGTCAGCTGGGCCATGGTCATTCCACCACCACGATACGCCCCGGACCCTGTTTGTCGAGGACAGAGAAGCTGGTCTGGCTGCCCTCGCGACGGAAGCGCAGCCGCATGGTCGTGCGACCCACCTTGAGGTTGGACAGCGTCACTTCGCCGAGCCACTTGGGCAGGTCCGGGGCGTGGACGTACACGATGTTCTCCTCGGCCTGCGCGTAGATGCCCACCATCGACTGGAGGATCATGAACAGGGCGCCCGCCGAACAGGCGTCGGGCGAGCAGGCCATGGGGAACGACACGGGCTTGTTGATCGACTGCCGCGTGAAGCCGCAGAACATCTCCGGCAGACGCGAGTACTCGTGCGCCACAGCGGCCTCCACGAGGCCCCAGGCCAGGCGGTTCGACTCCTGCACGTAGCCCTGCTTCTTCATGCCGTTGGCGATGATCGCGGTGTCGTAGGGCCAGACGCTGCCGTTGTAGAAGCTCACGGGGTTGTAACCCTTCATGTCCTTGCTGAATGTGCGTACGCCCCAGCCCGTGAACATGTCGGGCGCCATGAGGCGCTTGACCACAGCGGCCACGTGCTCGTCGGCGACGATGCGCGACCACAGCGCGTGACCGATGGTCGAGCAGACGGACTTCACCTGCCTCTTCTCGCCGTCGAGCGCCATGGCGAAGAAGCCGGCGTCCTCCATCCAGAAGCGCTCGTTGAAGCGTCGCTTGAGATCGTCGGCCTCCTGAGCGAGGCGCTCGGCGCGTTGCACGTCGCCGAGCTGCCCGTAGAGGGCAGCGAGGCGACGTTTGGCGTAGTACACGTAGCCCTGCGTCTCAGCCAGGGCGATAGGGCCCGCGGCCTGCGTACCGTCGGCGTGAAGGACGGCGTCGCCGGCGTCGCGCCAGCCCTGGTTGCGCAGGCCGACGCGCGAGCGGCGCTCGTACTCCACGAACCCGTCGCCGTCCAAGTCGCCGTACAGGTCCAGCCAGGCGAGCGCCGCATCCACGGCATCGCGGCGGAAGTCGAAGACGTCGAGGTCGCCGGTCCACATCGTGAGCTCGGCGACCAGCAGCAGCCACAGCGGCGTCGCGTCGACCGAACCGAAGTACGGCGTGTGCGGGATGGCGCGCAGGTTGGCGAGCTCGCCGCGGCGCAGCTCGTGCATGATCTTGCCGGGTTGCTCCTCCCTGAAGGCGCTGTCGTGGGCGCCCTGGGCGCGGCCCAGGAAGTCCACGGCCGCCTGCGACCAGCGCAGGTCGAGGAGCAGGGTCTCGAGGCCGACCAGCAGCAGCTCGCGCCCGAAGGGCGCCACGAACCAGGGGATGCCGGACAGCGCGATGCGTTCGCCGTTCACGGTGGCGGCCAGCATGCGCAGGTCGTCCTGGCCGCGGCGCAGCACGTGGTTCACCTGTTCGTTGTCGGTGAAGATGTCGGTGGCGCCCGAGTCCCAGCGCTCGTGCTCGCGCCGCACGGCGCCCAGCTTGGCATTGAAGTCGCCCTCGTGCGGCGCGGGGCCGTCCGGCGCGACGACGCGCACGTCGTAGCGCAGACTCGCGCGCTCTCCCGGCGCCAGACGCAGGCGGTAGCGCGCCCGGCCCTGCTTCACGGACTCGGGCGGGTCGCTGAACGTGATCACGGTCTCGCGCAGGACGTCGTCCAGGCCGAGGTAGCTGAGCGTGAGCGTGTCGCCCTCGACCTTCGGCGCCAGCCGCGTCCCGCGCTTGCGGCGCCGCAGACCGCGCACCTCGAAGAGGTCCGCGAAGTCGGCGTCGAAGTACAGGTCGAGCACGAGCTCGACGTCGTCGTGATGGAAGTTGCGGACATGGAGCAGTTCGTGCAGACGGTCGGCGAGGAAGCGCGTGCGCCGCACGTGCACGGTCGCCTGCGGCAGCGTGTGCCCGTCGGGGGTGCGCACCTCGAGGTTGGTGAGCTCGACGGTGGCCGCGTAGCCGCGCTCGGCCGTCGAAGAGAGAAGCACCGGCTGGCGACCGGCGATCGTGAGCTCGTGCCGGCTCAGGTAGCGGGTGTCGTGGTAGAAGAGACCGAGCACGGAGTTCTCGCTGCCGGGCGCCTGGCCGAGCGCGTCGCTGTACAAGAAGAGGTCGCCTTCCTTGAGCGCCAGGCGTGGGGTGCGCCCGCCGCTCATGACGTAGCGTTCGGCGGTCGTCGTGACAACCGGCTCTGCGGCGGCCCCGGCGAACCGCTCCTCGCCCTCGGAGTTGCGTTCAGGTCGTGATGGCAACGTGGTCATGACTCTCTCTCGTGCTTCGCCGGCGTGAGACCGGCTCTTCGCCACCGGCCCCCCAAGGCCTGCGGGCGACGCGGAGTTTCTACCCCGTGGCCTCGAGGAACAGGCGCATGAGCTCGGCGCCGCTCGCCACCAGCAGGCCGGTGGCGGCGGCTTCGGCCTCGCAGAAGGTCATCGCGCCGCCGCCGCCCGAACCGGGGAGCGGCTCGCTGATGACGAACGGCACGGGCGCATCGGCGTGCGTGCGCGTGGAGAGCCACGTGTGGTGGTCGGGCAGGACCAATGCGGCCGGCCGCTGCGACGACGAGAGGATAGGCGCCAGCACCTCGGCGTCGACGCTCTCGATAGCGCGCACCTTGGCGCGCAGCTCGCCCATGTGGGCGGCCTCGTCCGGCGCCTCGACGTGCACCCAGACGAAGTCGTGGTCGTCCAGCGCGGCGATGGCGGCCCGCGCCTTGGCGCCGTAGTCGGTGTCGAGGTCGCCGGTGGCGCCCGGCACGTCGATCACGTCGAGGCCGGCCAGCCGGCCGATGCCACGCACAAGGTCCACGGCCCCCACGACGGCGCCGCTGAGCCCGTAGAGGTCGCTGAAGCGCGGCATGTCGGGCCGCCGTCCCTCACCCCAGAACCAGACACTCGTGGCGGGCCGTACCCCGGCGAGAACCTGGTCGGCGCGTCGCTGCAGGTCGGTGAGTGTGACGGCGGCCGGCGAGTCGGCCACGCCGGCGGCCACGCCTGGCAGATAGCCCGCCGCCGGCTGGTCGAGGATGTCGTGCGGCGGCGTGCACGGCACGAGCTCGCCGCCGCGCCACACGAGCAGTCCCCGGTAGGTCACGCCGGGGTGGAACTCGAAGCTGCTGTCGTCGAGCGCCTCCTTGAGCGCCGCGAAGCAGGCATGCGCCTCGTCGTTGCTCAGGTGGCCGGCGGTGTTGTCGGTCAGCAAGCCGCGGGCGACGGTGACCAGGTTGCAGCGATACGAGACGTCTGTGGGGCCGAGCTCGACGCCGATGCTGGCGGCCTCGAGCGGGCTGCGCCCGCTGAACACGGTCGCCGGGTCGTACCCGAGAACGGCCAGGTTGGCGACATCGCTGCCGGCTGCCATGCCTTCAGGGATCGTGCGCACCAGCCCGACCACGCCGCCGCGGGCCAGCCCGTCCATGCATGGCGTGTCGGCGGCCTCGAGCGGCGTACGGCCGCCGAGCGCCGCCTGCGGCTCGTCGGCCATGCCGTCGGGCACGAGCAGGACACGTTTGCGCATCACGTCAGCGGCCGCCGGCCGGTCTTGCCGCCGGCATCAGCCGGCTCCGCCGAGGACCATCATCGGCAGTCCCGCGAGGCCGTCGTACTTAGGGCGATACCGCGCGGTGTCGTAGCAGCGCGCGACGTCGACCACCTTCTTGGTGGCCACGACCTCTGCGATGGGCACCGAGCCGTACTTGCCGTCGGTGAGCGCGACCATCCGGCCGGTCTCGCCGCGCAGGATGAGGTCCACGGCGAGGTTGCCGTACGCGGTCGGCACGATGCAGTCCACCGCGTCGGGCGCGCCGCTGCGCACCAGGTAGCCCAGGTTCATGCTGATCATGTCGATCTTGCGGCCGCCGTTGAAACGCGGCGCGAGCTCCTTGACCTTGGCGCTCACGAGCTGCCCGATGCCGCCGAGCTTGGCGTGCCCGTATTGGTCCTTGTCGCCGCCCTCGAAGACCATCTCGCCGCCGGCCGGCAGGGCGCCTTCACTGACCAGGCAGACGGAGAGGCGCTCGGGGTGCGCGTTGCGGTCGGCCACGAGCAGCTCGGCGAGGAGCTCTACGTCGAACTCGTACTCAGGGATGAGGCAGCGCTGCGCGGCGCCGGCGAACGTCGGCAGCAGTGCCGTGAAGCCCGCGTAGCGCCCGAAGACCTCGAGCACCACGATGCGCTCGTGCGAGGCGGCCGAGCTCGTGACCTGGCGGGCGAGCTGCACGGTGCGGCTCACGCAGGTGCCGAAGCCCATGCAGTAGTCGGTGCCGGGCACGTCGTTGTCCATCGTCTTGGGCAGCGCCACCACGGGGAAGCCGCGGCGGCCCAACTCCACGCCGTAGCTCAGCGTGTCGTCGCCGCCGGCCGGGACCAGGAAGTCGATCCCGAGGAACTCGAGGTTGGCCAGTACCTCGTCGGTGAGGTCGTTCGTCGCGGCCGCGTACTTGCCCTTCAGGTGCTCGGGGACGTCCTTCGCCGGCACGGCGCTGGGCCGCGTGCGGGAAGAGTGGAGGAACGTGCCGCCGGTGTAGGCGTGCCGGTCCACGAGCTCCGCGCTGAGCGGCACGACCCACTCCGAGTTGTCCGCCTCCGCTTCGCGGCGCAGCTCGACGAGGCCGGCCCAGCCGCGGCGGATACCGACGACGTCGAAGCCTTCATGCAGGGCGCGCTGGGTGACTCCCCTGATGGCCGGGTTGAGGCCCGGCACGTCGCCCCCGCCGGTGAGGATGCCGATGCGCCCCTTCTTGCCCTTGTCCATGACTGCCTCCTCCACACTCAGGTCTCGCCCTCGACGCGGATGAAGGCGGGCTCGCCCTGCACGTCGGGCAGCGCCTTCATCTTGTCGAGGGCGGCGAAGAACTGAGCCTCGCGCACGGGGTGCAGCAGGAGCACGAGCTCGGCGGCGTCGCCGCCACCCTCCTGCACCATCGAGGCGATGCTCACGCCGTGGTCGCCGAACAGGGATGCGATCTTGGCCAGCACGCCGGGCTCGTCGCTCACCCGCAGGCGCAGGTAGAAACGGGTCACCATGTCGGCGGCGGCGAAGGACGGCACGTCCTTGTAGCACAGGCAGTTCTGCACGAAGCTGCCCTTCACGGTGTTGACGACCGAGATGATGTCGCCGATGACCGCGGAGGCGGTGGGCACGCTGCCGGCGCCCGGGCCGAAGAGCATGATCTTGTCGAAGGCGTCGCTCTCGAGGAAGACGGCGTTGTAGGCCCCCGTGACCCCGGCCAGCGGATGCGTGCGCGGGATGAAGGCCGGGTACACGCGCACGTTCATGCGGCCGTCGATGAGCTTGGCGACGCCGAGCAGCTTGGCCACCAGGCCGAGGCGCGCGCCGTGGGCGATATCAGCCGACGTCACGCCGCCGATGCCCTCATAGTCCACGTCGTCCAGGCCCGTGCGGCTGTGGAAACCGATCGAGGCGAGGATCGCCATCTTGGCGGCCGCGTCCTTGCCGCCGACGTCCTCGCTGGGGTCGGCCTCGGCGTAGCCCAACCGTTGCGCCTCCTTGAGCACGTCGTCGTACTCGGCGCCCGTCTCGGCCATGGCGCTGAGCATGTAGTTGGTGGTGCCGTTGACGATGCCGAAGATCGTCTTGACTTCGGCGGCCACCAGCGACTCGCGGAGGACCTTGATGACGGGCACGGCGCCGACGGCGCTGGCCTCGAAGCGCAGATGCACGCCGCTCTCTTCAGCGGCCGCGAACAGCTCGGCGCCGTGCTGCGCCAGCAGCTGCTTGTTGGCGGTCACCACGTTCTTGCCGGCGCGCAGCGCGCGGAGCTGGAAGTCGAGCGCCGCGCCCACGCCGCCGATGAGCTCCACCACGATCTCGATGCCGGGGTCTGCGAGGATGTCTTCGAAGCGCGTCGTGAGGAGCGCCGGGTCGAGATCGGGGGCCGTGAATGCCGGGTCCCTCTCTAGCACCCGCTTGAGATACACCCGCTTACCGGTCGCGAGGGTGATGTCCTCGGCGTTCCTGGCCAGCAGCTTGCCGACCCCCGATCCGACGGTGCCGTAGCCGAGGAGTCCGATGCCTACCTTGTCCACTGTGGTGCCCTCCGGGGTCGGGGGAAGCTCACCACGTCACGATCCCAGCGGACGTTGCAGACGCAAGACGTCGTCCCAGGTCTCTCGCGCGATGATGACGCGCGCCCGGCCGGCGGCGACCATGACCACGGCCGGGCGCGGCTGGGCGTTGTAATTGTTGGCCATGGCGTAGCCGTAGGCGCCGGTGCCCGGTGTCACGAGGATATCGCCGGGCTCGGGCGAGGCGATGTGCACGTCGCGCACCAGGACGTCGCCGGACTCGCAGTGCTTGCCGGCGATCGTGACCACGTCCGTCGCCGGCACCTCGGCCTTGCTCGCCAGCATGGCTTCGTAGCGCGAGTCGTAGAGCATCGGCCGCAGGTTGTCGCTCATGCCGCCGTCGACGGCCACGTAGGTGCGCACTCCGGGGATCACCTTGACCGTGCCGACGGTGTACGCCGTCACGGCGGCCTTGCCGGCGATGCTGCGCCCCGGTTCGACGAAGAGCTTGGGTACGGTCATGCCGTGCCGCTCGGCGCCGTCCCGCACAGCCGAGACGCTGACCTCGGCGAGCTCCTCGATGGAGCTCGGCATGTCGGCGCTCGTGTAGCGGATGCCGAGGCCGCCGCCCATGTTGAAGATGCAGCACTCAAAGCCGAAGTCGCGGCGCCAGTCGGCGAGCGCGATGAACAGGATCTCGACCTCGCGCCGGTACCAGTCGAGCGCGAAGATCTGCGAGCCGATATGGGCGTGCACGCCGACGAGCTCGAGGTGGGCCGCGCCTCCGAGGCGGCGCACCGCCTCCTCGGCGTGGCCGTCCGCGAGCCCGAAGCCGAACTTGCTGTCCTGCTGGCCGGTCTGCACGAAGTCGTGCGTGGTGGGCCGCACCCCCGGCGTGACGCGCACGAGGACCTGCTGGCGCTGCCCGCGCGCGGCGGCGGCGGCCTCGAGGCGCTCGATCTCCTCGAACGAGTCGACGACGAAGTGTCCGATGCCGGCGTCGAGCCCGAACTCGATCTCGGCGACCGCCTTGTTGTTGCCGTGGAAGTAGATGCGCCCCGGCGGGAAGGCGGCAGCGCGGGCGGCGGCCAGCTCGCCGCCGGTGGCGACGTCCAGCGAGAGGTCTTCCTGCGCGACCAGCTCGCACATCGCCCGGCAGCTGAAGGCCTTGCTGGCGTACACGATCTCGTAGAGGTCGGTGCGCGCCCCGAAGGCCGCGTGATAGGCGCGACACTGGTCGCGCAGCGACTGCTCGTCGTAGATGAACAGCGGCGTGCCGTACTCGTGCGCCAGGTCGACGACGTCGCAGCCGCCGATCGCGAGGTGGCCGGCCGCGTTGTGCACGGTGGTGTGCGGATAGATGAGCGTGTGCGTCACGCCGGCAATCCTACCATCCGGACAAACCGAGGGCAGGGCGGCCGGGGCTCCGCCGCGCCCCGGCCGATCCGGATCAGTACTCGATGCCTGGGCGCGCCTCGACGCCCGCGTCGTAGTAGTGCTTGAGGGGCCGCATCTCGGTGACGAGGTCGGCCGCCGCCACGAGCTCTTCCGGCGCGCGGCGGCCGGTCATGACGAGCTCCACCGCAGGCGACTTCGCGGCCATCATGGCGAGCACATCGTCCACGGGGACCAGCTCGAAGAACACTGCCGCGATCAGCTCGTCCAGAACGACGAGGTCGTAGTCGCCACTGCCCACCAGCGCCCGAGCCTTCGCCAGGCCCGCGGCCGCCGCGGCGAGGTCCTCTGCCGAGGCCTCGCCCTTGAGCACCCAGTGGTCCAGCCCGCACTGCTCGACCGGCACGCCGAGCTTCCTGAGCGACACGACCTCGCCCCAGTCGGGGTTGGACTTCATGAACTGGACCACGATGACCCGAAGCCCCTGGCCCACGGCGCGCAGCACCAGGCCCAGAGCCGCCGTGGTCTTGCCCTTGCCGTCGCCGGTGTAGACCTGCACGTAGCCTTCCGTCAGACGTGTCATCCCTTCACCTCGCCCGCATCACTTCGAGTAGTCGAAGAACCCGGCGCCGCTCTTGCGGCCGAGCTTGCCGGCCGCGACGAGCTCGCCGAGGATCGCGGCGGGCCTGTACCTGGCGTCGCCGAGCTCGCGCTCGAGGGACTCGAGAATGGCCTTGGTGGTGTCGAGGCCGACGATGTCGGCGACCGCCAGCGGCCCCATGGGCCAGTTGGTGCCGAGCTTCATGCCGGTGTCGATGTCGGCGGCGCCGGCCACGCCTGCGGCCAACGCGTGGGCCGCGTCGTTGATCATCGGGAACAGGATGCGGTTGACCACGAACCCCGGTGAGTCGGCGACGGTGATCGGCGTCTTGCCCACGGCCTCCGCGTAGGCGCGGGCCGCGGCCACCGTCTCGTCGGAGGTATCGGCGCCCTTGACGACCTCGACCAGAGCCATCATCGGGACCGGGTTGAAGAAGTGGATGCCCACGAAGCGCGCGGGGTTCGTCACGAACGCCGCGAGCTTGGTCACGGAGAGGCTCGACGTGTTGGTCGCGATGATGGCGTCGCCGCGCAGGGTCACGGAGGCGCGTGCGAACAGTTCCTCCTTGATCGCCACGACCTCGGGCGCCGCCTCGACAAGGAGTTCGGCATCGGCGCCGGCGGCCATGTCGGTGCTCGTCGTGATGCGCGCCAGGGCGGCGTCGCGCGCGGCCGCCTCCATCCTGCCCTTGTCGACGAGGCGGCCGAGGCCCTTCTCGATGCCGGCCATGCCACGCTGGATGAACTCGTCGGCGACGTCGATCATGACGACGTCGAGGCCGGCGACGGCCGACACCTGGACGATGCCGGCGCCCATCTGGCCGGCGCCGGCGACGAGCAGCTTCTTCACGCTCACGCGGTCCTCCTTGTGAAGCGCGCGCGGGCTGCTCGTGCCGCCCGCGTCGCGAGGATAGTGCCTCCGGGAAAGCGCTGCTCATGCTACCGCAGGCGGCGCGCCGGAGCACTCGCCCGCCGCGCGCGCACCCGCGCGACAGGACCAGCGCAGTCCTGTTACCATGAGGTCATGAAGGCCGCACCCAAGATCATCAGCTGTGAGGTCCTGCGCAACGAGGTCGAGCGCGTAAACCCCGGGTACGAGGTCGAGTTCTTCGAGGGCGCTCTGCATGACTATCCAGACAGGCTGCGCGCAGCCGTCCAGGAGCGCATCGACGCGACTCCCGGCGAGCGCGACATCCTCCTTTGCTGCGGCCGCTGCAGCAACGGCACGGCCGGCCTGCGGGCCGGGCCTCATCGCCTCAAGCTCCCCGCCGTCGACGACTGCATCTCGCTGCTCCTCGGCTCGAGGCAGCGGTACCTCGAGGAGCACGCCGGCCAGCCCGGCACGTACTATTACACGCGGGGCTGGATCGATTTCATCGACGACCCGTACAAGGAATACCTCAAGATCCTGCCCAAGTACGGCGAGGAGAAGGCGGCGCGCGTCGCGCGCCTCATCCTGGAGCACTACACGCGCCTCGCGGTGATCGAGACCCCCGGCGTCGCCGGTCTTGACGAGCAGCGCGACTATCTCGAGACCGTGAGCGCCTTCTACGACCTGCCGCTCGAGCACCTCAGCGGCTCGCTGCGCTTCCTCGACAAGCTCATGAGCGGGCCGCACGACGAGGAGTTCCTCATCGTCGAACCCGGCGACACGCTCGAAGAATCCCGCTTCTGGGCGCTGGCCGAGGTCTGAACCCGGGCGGCCGGCGGTCGTCCAGGTCGGCGGCGCCCGTCTCAGCTACTTCGCCGACCGTCGCGCGGAGCTCTGCGGCGCGATCAGCCGGCCGCTGAAGGACCGCCGCCGCGCGGCTTCTTTGCCGCCGGCTTCTTCGCCGCGGTCTGCTTGGCGGCCGCCGGCTTCTTGGCGGCCGGCCTCTTCGCGGCGGGCTTGCGCGGCGGCGCCTTCTTGGGCGCCGCCTTGGCGACCGCAGGCTCCTTGGCGACGACCTCGTCCGCGACCGGTTCGCCCGCGGCCGGCTCGGCGGCCTGCGGCCGCGCCGCCGGCGCGGCGCCGGCGAGCTGCACGGCCTGCGCGTACCCGAGCTGCATCTGCGCCAGCGTGGAGCGCACGTCGCGGGTGCGCCCCTCCCCCTGCTCGCGCTCCACGACCTCCAGGTTGGCGCGCAGGAGCTCGATCGCCAGCCGCGCGTCGCCGAGGTCACGGAGCTCGCGGGTCTCGTCGGTGAGCCCCATCTTCTGGTAGCCGAAGCTCACCAGGCCGATCATCATCTCGTAGGCGAGGTCGAAGGCGTGCAGGCTTCTCAGCTGCTCGCGAACGGCGTGGGCGCGCTCCTCGTCGGTCGGCGCGCCGGCCCCGCGCTGCTCGTCGCTCATGCCTGATCCTCCTGCTTATCAGCGCTTTCCTGGAGAGAGATCGCGTGTGCGCGGCGCACGGTCCCGGCGAACACCTCGGGCAGAGTCTCCCCCCCGAGGTGAGCCTTGACCTGACGCTGCGCACCGTTCCCCTCGCGCAGCATGCGCTCGACACCCTCGAGATGGGGCGTGAGCCCGAGGGCTTCGGCCTGCGGCGCCGAGATCTCGACCAGATGACGGATGGTGTCGGCGGCGGTCAGCTCCTCCCCAATGGCCCAGTCCACCAGCTTGCCGTCCATGCCATACCTGATGGCCCGCCAGAGGTTCTCCTCGATGTAGCGCGTGGGGAGGATGGGCAGCGGCTTGCCCTCGTCGTAGACGCGCGCCAGATGGGCGATGAGACCCACTGTGAGCGATGAGATGGCGAGGCTCTGCCAGGCCTCTGTCTGGGCGTCGCAGATGCGGACCTCGACGGTGCCGAAGCGGTGATGCGGACGCACCGCCCACCAGACCTGGGTGAACTCCTGGATGCAGTTGGTGTCGACGAGCTCCTTGTAGAAGCCGCGATGCTCCGCCCACGTGCCGAACACGTCCGGGATGCCGCAGCGCGGGAACATGCGCACGAAGGTCTGCGTGCGCGCCGAGTGCAGCTGGGTCCACACACCCTCGATGAACGGCGAGTTGGCCGACAGGGCGAGCAGGTGTGGCAGGTACGTGCGCAGCGCGTCGCAGACGGCCACCGCGCGGTCGCAGCCGCGCACGCCGACGTGCACGTGCGCCGCCCAGGTGTTGTTGCGCCAGGCGACGTACTTGAGCCTGTCCTCGACGAGCCGGTAGTGGGGCGTGTCGATGATCTGCTGGTCTTTCCACGCCGAGAAGGGGTGCGTGCCCGTGGCGCCGAGGGCATAGCCCTCGCGGTCCGCGAGGGCGAACAGCTCGGCGCGGTTCAGCAGCAGCTGCTTCGCCGCCTGCCCGAAGTGCAGGGTGCGCGGCGTGGACACCTCGATCTCCGAGCGCAGCAACTCGCCGGCGATGCGCCCGCGCAAGCGCTCGCCCGCCGCCTCGCGGAGCGCCTCGAAGCCCGGCGTGAGCTCCAGGGTCTCGGGGTCGAGGACGTGGAACTCCTCTTCGAGACCCAGGTCGAAGTCGAGGGCATTCTCGAAGCGGGCTTCGACCTCCTCGAAGTATGCGTCGTGGTCGGCTGCCATGCGTCCTCAACTCTACCGAATGGGGGCGCGATTCACACGTACGGCGGCGCCATGCCGGGGGCCGCCGGCGCTTCTCAAGGCATAAGAAGGGGCGGCCG
>Ga0209048_10004820_pt1 | contig 12854 bp, 16 predicted proteins | sample FrelakmetCRP12CR_FD_187146 | JGI IMG/M metagenome (GOLD analysis project Ga0209048, IMG submission 187146) | Freshwater lake sediment microbial communities from the University of Notre Dame, USA, for methane emissions studies - CRP12 CR (SPAdes)... | ecosystem: Environmental > Aquatic >... | reverse complement strand
AACATTCCCTTTTACTCCTGATATGTAAAGTTAATCCGGGTGTCCTTTTTAATTTAACTGTTCTTTTCTGTCATTTCATGCATTTTTGCTGCCCGGAACCGTGTACAGCTGGAAAAATCCTGTACATTTGGGCAAACACCTATCAGCAGGATTGCAGAGCGCAAATCAGAAATATAAAAAAAAATAAAGCATTCTTTATGAAATGCACTTTAATTCTGGTAGCCACACTTGGGCTTGTGCTCTGTGCGCTCTCTGCTGGTTGTACCAGCCCGACGCAGGTGGAGATAAAACCCCTGGAAACAACCGTTCCCACACCCCCGCCGACCACAATTACATCAACATCCTCCTCCACTGCTACGGTGGTATCGACACCGGTTGCGGTGGAAACCCTTCCTGCCGGACAAGCCGTTGATGTTCAGGTCGAAAAACAGCGTCCTGACGCCTCTATCCACCTGCTCTTCAATGGCGGCGAAGGGGAGATGTTTGTCCAGAATATCATGATGCGGGTTACCCGCTCTGACGGAGAGGTTAAAGAGCAGTACTTAAACGACGGTACCAGAAAGCCACGCCGTGGCGACGAGCTGGTTATTGCCGGTACCAGGGGCAGTGACCAGGTTGTGGTTTTCCTCACCAGCGCAGGAAAAACCTACAGGATCTATGATAAACCGCTCGTGTCATCCTCCTACTGATATCAATAAATACATTCTTTTTTTTATAAGTTCATCCCGTATGGTGAGATTTCCCGATCTTTTCTGCATACCTTTGTGTTATATAACTGAGAAGAATGACAATGGCCAAGGTGATACCGAGCACAAGCCATTGTTCCCCGGCAGCTGTTCCTACAGCGAGCCGTGTCAGCAGATTAAGGGGATTTGACGGCAGCGCAAGGGCAAACAGGATCACAACTACAAGCGCTGTGGAAAAGATAAACTGTGCCGCAGTACGTTCACGGTAATGCAGTGCAGTCAGGGTTCCAAGCAGGATCAGGATCAACGAAGTGACGATGACCTGGAGCAGGATCAATCCTGAATTCTGGATCGCGATACCGTTGATCATCAGGAGAACGAGCCATGCACCTGCCTGAATGGGCACGAGCAACTCGCAGGCAATCACTTTCCCCCAGACCATCTCCACAAATGTTATCGGCGTTGAGATAAGGGTTTCCAGCGTCTCGTGCTGGTACTCCTCGGTGATTAGATCGATGACAAGTGCTGATGCAATAATCGCCGGCATAAATACGAGAAGGGGGATGAGCAGACCATATACAAATTCATAAAAGTCTCCACCACCTCCTGACTTTGGGATTTGAATGCCGATAAGCTCCTCTTTCAGACGATCTGCCCGGATCTCACGAAGGCCCTGTTCATATTTCAGGAAAATATCCTTTAGCTTTACATCGACAATAGCTGCCTGGAGATCATTTTGTAGGGTATAAAGCGTTATCTTAATGGGATCTGGTGCATCCGGTAGCGTATCGGGCACATAGATAACAGCGGCCAGTTTGCGCTCCTTAAGAGCTGCTACAGCCGTGGAAAGATCCATCTTGTAAACGTGGAAATCCGAACTTGCCTCAAGAGAAGTCAGTAATGGTGATTCATTCCCCGCATACGCGATGCTGTACCGGGAATGGGAATATTTCGACAGGGAGGACGGATCATACATTGAGGTGAGCCCCACCATCAGGAACGAGGAGAACAAGGCAATGAAGAGCTGCAACAGGACTGCAAGAAGGATCGTCTTCTCATTAAAAAGCCCTTTGAACTCCTTTTTTGCAATGATGGACAGGTGCTTGATTTTCATCCGATCCACCCCAGTATGAAATAGAGATTATACAAACAGTGCACAACCATGGCGATGGCAAGACCGGGGACAAATCCTTTCCTGCCCCAGATTTTCAGGCTACAGCAAACAATAAGCACACAGACGAAATGAAGGAGTAACGGCAGCCAGAGAGACCCTAATGATAAAAAGAGGATGCTGCCAAAGACAGAGTCTGAGATCTGCGCAAGCGTCACAAAGAGGAGGAGTTTTTCTCCGACCAGAAATCCGATTGCGGTTGCAGCGCAGGCCATGACGAGATTTTTCCAGGAGAGGAATGCAGGATCCCGGGAATAGATCGTGTAAATACCGACACCCTTAGCGATCTCTTCGATTAGCGCCGCGAAGAGAAGCAGAAATACGAGCGAGTACGGCATGGGAAGGTTAAAAAAAAGCACAAGGCACATCATCTGGACCATGAAGACGAACGGGATAGCGAATCCGCTTAACAAAAAAAGTGAAAGGAACGGGTATTTCTGCGGCAGTATCTCCGACAGGAATTCTCTCATACGGGATACAAGTTTCTTCTCGGAAAAGAGTCGTTCGTCCTTGAAATTTCTGGCGGCAATATAAAAAAGGACTGCTCCCGTGAGCCAGAAAAGAGATGTAGAGTAGAGATAATCGGTGATTGTCCAGGCAGAACCCTGAATGGTGAGGACAATAAGGGTGAGGGGGGAAATGAGGCTGATGACATGGACATTGGCAAAGATACTCGGGAAGAAGAGGTATGAGGTCGCAACAGTTGAGAAGAAGATCGAGATAAACGAGAGTTCTTTGAAACTGCGCGAGAGCATCCCGATGAGCAAGGCGTTGGCAAGGAAGAAGAAGATGACAGGGATCAGGGGAAGAATGATAACAGGTGATGCCTTGATGTACACAGTAATTCCGGAGCATATGGCGACCATACCGATAAAATAGGGGAGTGCCTTACCGATGATAATTGATGATGTCCTGAGAGGTGTTGACAGGAGGATCTCGCCCTTGCGCTCAATACGCTCGTTCATGATGCTCATCATAAAAAACTGGGAAGTGAAGTAGAGCGGAAAGATGAAGACAAAGACGAGGATGATGGAATCAAACGGCAGTGGGGGAGAGAGCTGGGCAGGTGTCTTGAAGGTACCCATCGAGCTGCTGGTGGAGAGCGCTTCAGTGTAACGGGAGATCTGAGTGTTCTTTGCATTCGACTGGACCAGTTCACTCCTGAGATCCTCCGGTGAGATCGCGAGTGCCGGGGAAGGTGTCGGAACAGTTTTTATCTCTCCCTCGGGAACAGGAGCTATCCGGCGCGGGGCAGCACTGATATACTGGCCACTCTGGGTTGCCAGAAAGGTGAGTTCACTTTTTACACTCTGGGTATCGATCCAGAGCGGGTAAGCAGCAAAAAGATCATTTTCAGTGTTGTAGATGCTGTTTACATATTTGGAATAATCGCGTTCGAGGGTTTTTTGTGCGGAATTGGCCTTATCGGTTGCGCTGCTATACACGATCCCCTGAATTATGATGAGATCAAATGAATTCCTGTTCGCATTCAGGATTGGAGCATCAAGGAGATACACAGAGAATCTCGCATCACCCGCCAGGAGCTGGGCAATCTGCGGGTCATCAACACCTACCTGGTACATTCCATCCTGGAGGTGCAACCCTGTCTGTGCGGTAAAACCGGTTACTATCATAAGAAGGACAAAAAGGATGATTGAAAGTGGCAGGACATCCCGGCTCATCATGGAAAAGGATTTCTTCACTTCCCATCGTGCGATGGTAGCGATGTCGGTAAGCGTGCTCATGAGCGGTCCTTTCTCTGGTTGCCATTACCATTGCCGTTCAGGTTTTTGATTCAATACCTGCAGGGTAATGGTTGAGTACAGAGTTGTATCGGGTATTGGTCAAATAATCATCGGTATTGACATTGCTTTACCAATCCTCTGACGTTACTGCTTGAACAAGTATCCTTGAATCTATCCGGATCCGGCATCCAGCCATCCGGCAAGCCCCGCCTCACGGTTGCTGGATATGCAGGATTAAACATGGATATCAATCAAGGTCAATATGAAGGGAATGCCTGAATCCCAAGGTATATGTTGCATTCCGGGTAAGTCTGATCGATAAGGAACCTGCTCATGATCACTGCCCGTAACCTGAAGAAAAATTTTGATACCTTTGCTGCGCTGGACGATGTGAGTTTTGCGTTTGAAGATGGCGAGATCTTCGGCATAATCGGGCATAACGGGGCAGGCAAGACCACGCTCCTCAAGATCATATCCGGGCTGATTGCGCCAACATCCGGTGAACTGTATATCAACGATATAGATGTAATAAAAAACCCGGTCGCCCTGAAAGAAAATCTCGGGTATCTTCCCGAAGAGTCGCGGCTGTACGAGACCATGACCGCGGAGAACTATCTCCAGTTCTTTGGGGAGATCTACGGGCTGTCGCCGCAGGAGATCCGGGTCCGGTCAAACCAGCTTTTCGCCGCGCTGTCGCTTGAACCTGACGGGAAGAAGATCGGTGAGTTCAGCAAGGGAATGAAGCGGAAAGCGGCAATCGCCCGTTCGCTCATCCATGACCCGAAGTTTCTCGTGTATGATGAGGCTACGAGCGGGCTTGACCCCATGACTTCGCGGTTCATTGCCGATTACCTGCGAACACTGAAAAAAGAGGGCAAGACGATCGTTCTTTCAGCACACAACCTCTACCAGGTGGAGGCGATTTGCGACAAGGTGATGATCCTCAAACGGGGAAAGATGGTTGCATTCGGTACCATGCACGAGCTCCGCGACCAGTTCGGTTCGCTCACGTATACGATCTTTTTCTCAATCGATGACCCCGGCAAACTTATCGGGCATTCGAAGACGTACCGGCAGGAGGAAGGGTTCTCCATTTGTGAAGCGGAAGATATGAATGAGCTTAACGAATCTACCGGGCTTATTGCGGAAGCGGGTGGAAAAGTAGAAAAGATTGAATCCCGCTACCCGTCACTTGAAGAGATGCTGGTAAAGATTGGGAAATGAGGATTCTTTTTCGCGACCAGTTGTCAACAGGATTTTTACTTTTACCATCACAAAACTGACTATCGATACCAGAACCATGCACCGTTCCGGGGTTTTTGAATGAAAAACAAAAAGCACCCTCCGGTTGGAGAGGTTGTCGTACGAAAAGTTCGTGACAGCGACCGTTACGCGATCCTTGCGATTTTCAATCACTATGCTGCAACCAGCTATGCTGCCTATCCAGAAATACCGGTTAATGATCGGTTTTTTGAGTTTTTACTCGAGGGAACGCTCGTGTTCTACGTTCTTGAACGTAAATCTCAGGTTGTGGGATTCGGGTTAATCAAGCCGCTCCTGCCATTTCCTGCCTTCATGAAAACAGGGATGCTCACCTACTTCCTCCTGCCTGAATTCACGGGAAAGGGTCTCGGGGAAATACTTCTTGAAAGACTTATTACTGATGCAACTGAGATGGGTATGACCTCGCTTGTCGCAAATATGGCTTCAAAAAACATTCCGAGTATCCGTTTTCATATGCATCATGGGTTTACTGAAGTGGGCAGGCTGAAGAATGCCGGCAGTAAATTCGGCGAACCGTTCGATGTCCTCTGGATGCAGAAAATGATGTAACACTATCAGAGACATTTTATGAGGACTTTTATATCCACTATATAAGATAAGTCAAGCAATCCTGACAGATGCCCCCCTGTTCCGGGCAGTGGTGATCAGGGTTGTACCTCCTGTGTATTCGTCCATACATGAGCGGGCTGCCTGTTCAATCCCCCGCATATCAGTATCCCCTATCGCGTAGACAGTAGGGCCAAATGAGCTCATGCCTGCACATGCTGCACCTGCTGAACGCAGCCTTTCAATAAGTTCAGGGATCTGTTTTGGCTGCAGGCTGAGTTCGACCTTCTTGAATCCAAGCTTCTGGATGGCATTCACTGATGAACCGAACAAGTCGAGATCCTTTTCGACAATACCGGGAAGCATCCTCATCAGGATCTCGTGACAGAGCATACGGACCTCTTCAACCGGGACCGGGCAGCGGGTCCTGAAGATATCTGACTCTTTTACGCCGCTTGCACCGGAAGGAAGATCAGGTATAGCAAGGAGGATTCGCCAGTCTGAGGGAAAATCATGGCGTGCAATGACGGGAGGAGGCCTTACACCCCGTGAAGCTGCGGACGGGCGGAATTCTGACTTCTCACCTTTCTGCCCGAACGCATGCCCCCCGTCAACAATAAATCCCCCGTATTCGAACGCTGCAGTTCCGATACCGGAGGTGCCCCCGCGGCCAACCAGCAGGGCAAGGTCTTTTATCAAAAGCGATCTCCCGTAAAGCTCAGCGATCCCCTGTGCGATTCCAAGCATAAGTTGTGATCCACTTCCCAGACCAATGTGGGAGGGATAGTAATTTCGTACCGTTATGGATACGTTCCCACCTGCCTGCAAGCCTTTCAGGACCTGAATCGCGGTATCCATGACACGTACCTGCGTCACGCTGTCACAACCCTGCACTTCAAGAACCGGACACTGGCGTATTTCGATAAGGATTCCCGGTTCATCCAGAGTGATACCTACACCCCCGTCGACCCGCCCGGAACCTCCATGCATATCGATGAGCGTGAGATGGAGCCGTGACGGTGTCTGGACGATCACCCTCCGCTCTTCGAGAAACCTGTTGTACGGAAATTGTTCTTCGATAAAAATCAGCGGTTTACCATCATGGATGATCCGGTACTGCCGGCTGAGCAGCGGTTCGTGGCTGCAAAGAGAAAATATCCTGCCCGCTTCTTCTGATGCGGGAGAAACCCAGGCATTCAGGATCTCGCGCCGAGCTTCAATCCGGTGATTCTGGATGATCCTGCCGATAGGTATATCTGCTTTCATCAGGTCATCCCTGAATTCCGGGGAAAGGCGCGCAATGGGTGAATATGATATCGCATAAATCAACACTTCACCGCTTGCTGTTGTCTTGATCTCGACAACCCGGTAATTAACCGGGTCACCCTGATTTATCCCAAGACGTTCTGCGATGGCTGGATCAGCAGCGGTGATTTTTTGCTCCCGTGTTTCGATAACGATTGTTTTCCCCGTAATTGCTTCCAGGATCTGCGTGACCGATCCGTCTGTGCCAAGAAGGAATTTCTGCATGGGGGATAGTCTTCCAACCTGTGTTTCGATCTCGTTTAAGCTATGTGCAATGTCCATCCCATCAACCTCACCGCTCTGGATAATAAGAATACGATTATATGTTGATACGATTATCGCAGGGAACGCGAACCTTTTATTCCTTTTGCCTTTTTATTATCGGGTATCAGCGATTGTGGCACCCTGATCAAAATCGAAGAAACAGACTCTTTGGTGAGTCGTCCCCGTTTTCCTATGACTTCACCACTCCGGATCACACGAACCCGCGATGTCAGGACATAGCTTTCGCCAAAAAGATCGAGGCCTCCCTCTGAAAAATCATCCAGGGAAATCGGAATACAGGGTGCGTCTGATGGCGGCTTACTGCTGACCGGGCAGAGATATACATCACCACCATCACCTGTCCCGATTACCACGGCGGGACGAGTCTTGACCCCGCCCCGTTCTTCAAAAGCGACAGAGGCGATCACCACATCCCCCCGGCAATAATGCCCCATGCATAGCTAATCCGGTGTATATATGCATAAGGAGTTTGATTGGAACAGGTAAAACGGAGACCCGATTTCCGGTTTTTGTATAACTATAAATATGGGGGCTCAAATATGACGCACATATCTTTGGAGTGTTGAAAGGATGCAGTTTAAGGATATTGTGATGCAGCGGTATGCAACAAAAAAATTCGATGGCAAAAGGATCAGCGAAGATAAAATCAGCGAACTTCTGGAGCTAATACGGTTTGCACCATCAGCGCTGAATCTCCAGCCGTGGAAGATAAAACTGGTGACAGATCAAAAACTCAAAGAAGAACTCCGGAAGGTATCGAATAACCAGGAACAGATCACGACCTGCTCACACCTGCTGGTCTTCTGTGCAGATTCGGATTACGACGGTTTGATCCAGAGGCTCGATGCCCTGATGCATAAACACGGTATACCTGTAGAGATAAATAAAATGGTGATCGGTATGGCCCAGGAGTTTACTGCAAAAATGTCAGTGGAGCAGAAACGTGCGTGGTCACAGGCGCAGACCTATCTGGCCTTGGGCAATGCACTCAATGGTGCAAAAGCGCTGGGATTTGATTCCTGTCCGATGGGCGGATTTGATGCAGGGGAATATGCACAAATTCTCAAAATACCGCCCACCCTTGAGCCGGTGATGCTCTGCCCGGTCGGGTATGCTGCGGACAAGCCAATGCCGAAGATCAGGTTCCCGCAAAAGGATATTCTTTTCTGATATACTCCTCTTTTTCAGATGGGAGGAAAAACTTCGGAGAATCACAGGTATTAATGGCAACAAGAACATAATTGCTCTACCATGGCACGCTGTGATTCCTGCGGTAACGAATGCACCCTGCCGTTTACCTGCCAGCACTGCGGCGGAAAATTCTGCCCGGAATGCAGGTTACCTCCCAACCATCAGTGTACCGGCCTAACCTCCTGGCAGAAAAAACCAGTGCCGGGTGTGGGCATGCGGTTTGGTAAGGGCAGTGGCGTTACCGCTATCAGCGGCAGTTATGCGGAATCCCGGCCTGCATCGAAAGGGAAACTTGGTCAGGAAATACCGTGGCTGAAGGTTATGATTGCAATTATGGTGATCGTAATTATCGTTATGCTATTTCTGGTAATAAGCGGGTATCCCCTGCGATAGGATAGAACAACCATGAGACGGCGATTCCTTCTCGTTAGTATCATCCTGTTGACTATTATTGCGGGATGTGCCCTGATTTTTCTCTTGAGCGGGACAACGCTGTGGTCCGGGTCAAACCCGGTAATGGTGGAGCAGGAACAAACGAGAAGTATATCTGGTATAAGTACCCCCGTTTTTACCCAGTCACCGGTCGCCACGGTTACCAGCTCGAATCCTACCCCCCTGTCAACTCTCCCCCTTACGGTTGAACCCGGACCTGCTGCAGCGAATCCCTTCCAAATCTCTACTACCGCACTGGAGCAGAGGGTACATGAACTGGTTAACCAGCAGCGTTCTGAGAATGGTCTGAGTGCGCTGCGCTTTGATCCGGTACTTGCTGACATTGCCCGGAAGCATAGCGGAGATATGGCAAAACAGCACTATATTGCTCATATGAATCCAGCGGGACAGAATCCCACAGCCCGGGGAAATGCTGCCGGTTACACCTGCAGGAAAGACTATGGCTCGTATTATACCTACGGCATTGCAGAAAATCTTTTCCAGAACAATCTCTATTCGTCTGCCACGTACTTCAGTAACCGTGAGACGGTATATGACTGGAATTCGCCCGAAGCAATAGCGCAGATCACGGTTGCCGGCTGGATGAATAGTTCCGGGCACCGGGAGAATATTCTCACCCCGACCTTTGACGGCGAAGGCATCGGGGTTGCGATTGCATCCGATGACAAGGTGTATATCACCGAAGATTTCTGTTAAAAAGGTTATTTATTACCGGATACCCGTGTCTATTAAGATATCGAGCCGGATAGTCTCTCCTGCCCGGATGGCAACGGTTTTTGGCAGGTCCGGGCTCCTGTCAATGCCCTGGTGTCTGATATCGACACTATATGTTCCGGGGTTTAATGCAATTGAATAGCCAGCTTGCGGGTCCGGGATCGCTTCAGCGATGACCGCTCCTCCTGGCATCGAAACAACAATTGTACGTTCGGCATATGCAGCGGTAAGCCGTTCCGGACCAATCGTGCAGGGTTCGACCGGACACAAAGGTCCGATGGAGACATTGCCGGTAAGTGTTCCCGTACCACCCCCCGGAACAGGGACAGCGGTATTTGTGTTCAGGACAATAGCGACTGCGATGGTTATGACAATAAGGAGGATGATAAACAGGGAACGGTCAAGACCAGGTTTTGGCATAATGGGTTGATTGCAGTGATGGAAAAAAAGAGTTGCGGTGAGGTGTGGTCATGAAGCCGGGGAATTTTTTTATACAGTTCCTGGAGTCCAGGCAGAGCACGAAAAATGAATAATCCGGTTTTAGTTATTCTCTACCCACAACTCGAAACTCTGCGGGTGATCGCTGACCGGGCATTTCATGGGGGGCCACCTTGCCGTCGTGGATATAGCCGCAGTTCCGGCATATAATCACTTTCTTGATGACGGTAATCCCTTTTCAGGCATGAGGGCGGAGGCAGGGTAATCTGGCCTGAACCCCATTCCATGATTTTATCACCATTAAAGATCGACATTGGTAGCATGACAAAGAAAGAAAAAGTGATGAAACTGGTTGATGAATCGACAGGACTTATGGAGTGCCTCGTATGCGGTGCAAAGCATAACGCGGTCATGAAACCCGGATCTGACGGGAAATACCTGCCCGGGAACTGGGAGTGCGTCAACAAGTGCAAATTGATCCATCACGAGGAAAAATCCTCTAAAAAGAAATAAATCTCTTTTTTTATTGAGCCTGCCAGTACTGCGGGAAAATTGTTACGATGAATTTCAGGACTACTGCCAAACCCTGATTCTCGGAATTTCGGGATAGGGAAGAAACCCGTACCCTTCCGGAAGGATATCATCAGCAGTAGTGGTGAAGTATGTGCAGAGAAACGAAATAAAAATTATTTCTTTTACACCATTTGTCAGTATTTACTGTTTCAAGATTCGGAATTTTTAACATCATGAAAACCTACCGGTGAATAGAATATGCAAATCACGCGCCTGTATACCGGGAATGATAACCAGTCCCATTTTGATGAAATCGAGATTCAGCTGGAATCCAGGGCCCCCCTGGGATATTTTACCGAACCGACCGGTGTAAAGGCCTTTTTCTTCAGGGAAGTGCCTGCTGATTTTCGATATGCCTGGCACAATGTTGTCTGCCGGGAGTATGTTATCACCCTTGAAGGGAGGGCTGAGATTGAGGTGAGCAGCGGCGAGAAGCGGCGGTTTGGTAAGGGGGATGTCCTGCTTGCCGAGGATATCTCCGGCCAGGGTCATAAAACCCGGGTGATCGGGAAAAAACCATGGCGGCAGGCATTCATCACTCTTGAATAATGGCTGTTTTCCTTTCAGGTATCCAGACACGGATTCCTGTTAACATTAAAATGCAGGATATAACAGGCAGATATGTCCGTCACTTCCGGAACCTATTTAGTGGTGGGAGTGTGATATTCTGCTTTAAATCAGGAGTATATATATGTGGCTTGAACTGCTGAATTTCATCATCGGTATAGCATTTGGCTTTTTTCACCATGGGAAGGAAGACCTCATGGGCTTCCTCAAAAATGGCGTGATCATCGGTATCGTGCTGGGTATTATTTTCGTGCTCGTCTCGATGTTCCTTGTTCCCGGAGGCATTAGTATTGGTGTCGGTTTCCTGGGAGTGTTCGGTATTTTTATCGAGATTATAATCTTCGTGATCATCTTTATCGTGGGCGCTTATATCGGTGACTGGCTCGAAGGTGTCCTGAAAAAATAATCCTTACAAAGGGTTGCAATACAGTCCTCTGCCAATCTTTTTTACTCATACCGGAATAGGAAAACTTCCTCTTCCTCCCTCATCCCTAATAACCCCCGGCATCCAATCTCCATAGCAGGTGTTATTCCCTACCATGAAAATCATTGCAATCCACGGGAGCCCGCGGACGATCCGCAGCACCACGCGCAAGCTTGCGGGGTTTGTGCTCGAAGGCGCATCGGAAACCGGAGCAGAGACAGAAATGATCGATCTTGCGGATTTCCAGGTCACCCCCTGCACAGCCTGCGAGGCGTGCTCGTTGAATGGTATCTGTGTTAATGATGATGATGTCCCTTCTCTCCTTGGCAGGATGCAGGAAGCAGACGGTATCGCCTTCGGTTCACCAGTCTACATCGATAACATCACCGGTCAGATGAAAGTATTCTTCGACAGGCTCGCCGACGCCATCCACTACCAGGAACTGGCTGGAAAGTTCGGATGCTCCGTTGCGACCACGTATGACTCCGGAGGGGATGATGTTGTCGCGTACCTGAATCATGTGCTCAATTACCTTGGGGTTATATCGGTGGGGGGAATCAGTGTTGCCACAGATGGGAAAACGGAAACCGTTGATGCACAAGAGGCAGCCGCAAGAACCCTCGGCCGGAAACTCGTGGATGCGATCTCGAACGGGTACTCAGATCCGGCACAGGAAGCGATCCTTTCTGACAACCGGGCATATTTCCGGGCAATTGTTGAGGAGAACCGCGAGTTCCGCCCGGAAGAGTATGAGCGGTGGGTGCGGATGGGATGGATAGAGTGAGGAGCTCGTGATCAGGCAAGCCGGAAAAAGGCAAGGACGTTTGTATCAGGATTTTCCTATAGGACCTATCCTCTGCCCGATTTCATTCAGCACATCAGACACGATCTCCTCACGGTGAGTGATATCATCGATCCAGAACCGGATCGAGACCGTATTACCCAATGGTGCGAGGCCGGAGAGCAGGACCCTTGGTGCGAAGTTTTTGGGAAATATCTCCAGCAAAGATAACTCATTTCGACGAGGGATCATCGATAGACCCGGGATTTGCGCCTTATTTTCCGATTTGATATCCGGTAGGATCTTCGGATGGACAGTTAACACTGAAAGGATAGTATCACGTGCCAGAGCAAAGGGGAGGCCCTGTGGTAACGTGATGGTCACGGGGATCTCGATATATCCTGATCGCGAGTAGTTGACAATCTTTGACGATAGTAACGTTGCATTAGGCAGGAAAAACACTCTGCCGTCACGGTCTTTTAAAATCGTGCGGGTGAAGGTCATGTCCCGTACCTGGGCCCACGGAAATGCTGACGGTATGATCTTCACGGTTGCACGGGAACTTCGTTGTGAAACAAACGTAGTGATAAAAGAAAAACGGGCCTGAAGGGATTTGAACCCTTGACCTGCGGATTAAGAGTCCGCCGCTATGCCGAACTAAGCTACAGACCCACGCTCGTTAGACCTAGTA
>Ga0209048_10004819_pt1 | contig 12854 bp, 12 predicted proteins | sample FrelakmetCRP12CR_FD_187146 | JGI IMG/M metagenome (GOLD analysis project Ga0209048, IMG submission 187146) | Freshwater lake sediment microbial communities from the University of Notre Dame, USA, for methane emissions studies - CRP12 CR (SPAdes)... | ecosystem: Environmental > Aquatic >... | reverse complement strand
GTATGCGGTACGGCCCCGGGAAGATCATGCCGACCGCGGCGCCGGTGCCGACCGGCCACGGGATCGGGTACGCGCCCACGTCCTGCACGTGATCGACCGACGCCGCGAGCAGCGTGCCGTCTTCCGCGAACGCGAACGTGGTGTGCGCGTGCTCGTGGCGCGCCTGGCCCGCGGCGAGGAGGTTCTCGCGCCGGTCCTCGATCCACTTGATCGGCGCGGGCACGAGCGGCGCGGCGAGCATCACCGCGATGTCCTCGCGCCCGGGGACGACCTTCTGCCCGAACGCGCCCCCCGTGTCGCGCATGATCACGCGGATGCGGTGCTCGGGCAGGCCGGTGACGCGCGAACAGACCGACCGCACTTCGTTGGGTCCCTGCGTCGCCGCCCAGATGGTGAGCTCGCCCGTAGCGGAAGCCCACTCGCAGACGATGCCTCGCGTCTCCATCGGCACCGCGGCGTACATCTGCTCGAACACGGTTTCCTCGACGACGACATGCGCATCGGCGATGGCGGCCGCGACCGCGTCGCGCCCGCCGCCCGCCATCTCGCCGACGACGTTGCCCGCGAAGCCCTCGTGCACGACGTGCTCGGAGTCGGCGCCGAACTCGTAGTCGACCGCGGGTGGCAGCTCCGTGTAGTCGACGTCCACCAACTCGGCGGCGTCCTCGGCCACGTAGCGGTCGACCGCCACGACGAGCGCGACCGGGTCGCCGGCGAAACGCGCTTCACCCTCGGCCAGGGGCGGCAACGGCGTGGTGGGCGCCTTCGGCCCCATCCCGGTGTACCAGAGTTCCTGCACGCGGTGGTTCAGGTCGGCGCCGGTGAACACCGCGCGCACACCCCGATGCGCGAGCGCCGCACTCACGTCGATTCCGTCGATGCGGGCGCGGGGGAACGGGCTGCGCACGAAGCAGACGTGCAGCATCCCCGGGCGCACGATGTCGTCGACGTAGGTGCCCTGCCCGGTGAGCAGCCGCGCGTCCTCGACGCGGTGCACCCGCGTGCCGGAATAACGGGTGGCACCCGCGACGGGATCCAATGTCAGCCCCGGGCTTCGCGAGCGCGGGCGAGCAAACCGCGCGCGATCACGATGCGCTGGATCTCGTTGGTGCCCTCACCGATGATCATGAGCGGCGCGTCGCGCAGGTAGCGCTCGACCGGCAGTTCCTGGGTGTAGCCCACGCCACCGTGCACCCGCATCGACTCGGTGGCCACTTCGAACGCGGTCTCGCTCGCGAACAACTTGGCCATGCCCGCCTCGACGTCGCAACGGAGACCCGCCTGCTTGCGCTCCGCGGCGGACACGGTGAGCAGGCGCGACGCCTCGATCTTCGTGGCCATGTCGGCGAGCTTGAGCTGGATGGCCTGGTGGTCACAAATCGGCTTGCCCATGGTCACCCGCTGCTGCGAGTACTCGAGCGCAGCGTCGAACGCCGCCCGCGCCACGCCCACGGCACGCGCCGCGATGTTGATCCGCCCGACCTCGAGCACGCCGAGGATCTGCGGCAGACCGCGCCCCAACTCGCCGAGCAACGCGTCACCGGGGAGCCGGTGCTCGTCGTAGGCCATCTCGACCGTCTCGATGCCCTTGTACCCGAGCTTCGGGATGTTGCGCGACACCGACAGCCCGCCGAAGCGCGGTCCCGGCTCCTTCTCCACGATGAACGCGGAGATGCCCTCCTCGGTGCGCGCAGCCAGCGCGACGATGCCCGCGCGCTCGCCGTTGGTCACCCACGTCTTCGTGCCGATGATCACCCACTCCTCGCCGTCACGCGCGGCGCGGCACTGGATGTTGCGGGTGTCGGTGCCGGCGTCGGGCTCCGACAACGACAGCGCGCCGCGCACTTCGCCGGTGACCATGGTGGGCAGCCACTTGGTCTTCTGCTCGGCGGTGCCGTACGTGGTGATCAGCGTGGCGACCATCGTGTGCGTGTTGAGGATGCCCGACAACGACATCCATCCGTACGCGAGCTCCTCGATCACCCCGATGTAGGTGAGCAGGTCGAGGCCGAGACCGCCGTACTCCTCGGGCACCGTGATGCCGAAGAGCCCCATCTCCTTCATCGTCTCGACGATGGCGGTGGGGAACTCGTCGGCGTGCTCGAGCTCGCTCGCGACCGGGATCACGTCGCGCGCCACGAACCGACGCACGGTCGCGACCATCTCGTCACGGATCTCCGGATCCGTCGGAACGTACGAAGGCGAGATCATCAGACGGTGAGGATGGAGACGCCGGCGGTGCCGGGGGCGCCGTAGAGCTGCGTATACCCGACCTTCGGGCTGTTCGGCACCTGCCGCTCCCCCGCCTGACCGCGCAGCTGCAGCACGATCTCGTGGATCTGGCGCAGCCCCGACGCGCCGATGGGCTCGCCGTTGGCGATGAGGCCGCCGTCGGTGTTCACCGGCAGCCGCCCGCCGATCTCGGTCTCGCCCTCCGCGTAGATGCGCTCCTGGTCGCCGTCGGCGCAGAAGCCGTTCTCCGCGAGGTGGATGATCTCGGCGCCGGCGTCGGTGTCCTGGAGCTGGATCACGTCGACGTCTTCCGGGCCGATGCCCGCCATCTCGTACGCCGCACGCGACGCGTCGACCGTCGGGCCGACCGACTCCTCCTCGGGCAGCCACGTGCTGTGCACCTCGAACGCACCGAGGCGCCGCGTGCGCAGCGTCGTTGCGCGCAGGTACACGGGGTTGTCGGTGTACTTGTGCGCGTCCTCCGCCGGGCACAGCACCACGGCCGCGGCACCCTCGTCGGGACTGCAGAACATGTACTGCGTGAGCGGGTAGTTGAGCATCGGCGACTCGAGGATCTGCTCCTCGGCCATCGGCTTGCGGCGGAACGCGTTCTCGTTCAGCGCGCCGTTGCGCAGGTTCTTGTTGACCACGCGCGCGAGCGTCTGGTGCGAGATGTCGTGGTCGAGCATGTACTTGTTGATCTTCATGCCGAAGAACTTGGTGGTGAGGAACTCACCCACCTCGCCGTACCAGAGCGGGCACGCGTAGTCGCGCGGGTCCGCGCTGAACGCGCCGGGCGGGTGCTTGTCCATGCCGACCGCGATGCCGAGGCGGTGCTCACCGAGACGGATCGTGTTGGCCGCCTGCGTGAGCGCGCTCGCGGCGGTGGCGCAACCGTTGTACACGTCGGTGAAGGGAATGCCGGTGAGGCCCATCAACGCGACGACCGCGTCGGGGTTGTCCACCTCGTAGCTCCCGCCGAACGCGAACTCGATGTCCTTCCACGCGACACCCGCGTCGGCGAGGGCCTTGCGGATGGCGACCGCGCCCATCTGGATGCCCGACACTCCGGGGTGACGTCCGAACGGGTGGAGCCCCACCCCGACGATGGCGACGTCCATGCTCATGTCAGCTCTCCTCAGTGGGTGCGGCGGATTCGGCGGGAGCGAACGCGAACGACACGACCTCGTTGCCGTCGCCGTCGGTGCCGACCGGCAGGAACACGAGTTCCAACGCCGTACGGTCCTTGACCGCGGCGTTGAGCACCTCGGGATCGGTGGTGGTGAGGCGCGCCTCCACCTTCACCTCGCCGAGGTCCACGAATCCCACACCGAACGGCACGAAGTCCTTGCCCGTGGGCCCGACGTACGGCGGCGCGGGCGGCGGGAAGCTCTGGGTGGTCCACGCCCACAGCGTGCCGCGCCGGGCGAGCAGGTGCTCCTCCATCGCGGTCGACGCGCAGCGCGGGCAGGAGTCCTGCACCGGGAACGTGGTGATGCCGCAGTCGGCGCACTTGCTGCCGACGAGTTGCGGTTCCTCGGCCGGCCACGTGAAGAGGCCTTCGGCCACCGCCACCTGGGTCATGTCGTTGCTCCTTCCGTACGCTCGCTCGCGAGCGTACGTAGTTCGTCCTTGACCACCTTGCCCGACGCGTTCAGCGGCAGCGCGTCCACGAACGCCACCCGTCGGGGCACCTTGAAGTTCGCCATCTCGTCGCGCGCCCACGCGATCAGTGCTGCTTCGGTGAATTCCGCAGGCGACGCGCCCGGCGCGGGTACCACGAAGGCCATGCCCACCTCGCCGAGGCGTGCGTCGGGGATGCCGATCACCGCGACCTGCGCGATCGCCGGGTGGCGCAGCAGCAGGTTCTCGATCTCCGCGGGGTACGCGTTGAACCCGCCCACCAGGAACATGTCCTTGATGCGCCCGACGATGCGCAGGTACCCGTCGTCGTCGAACACACCGAGGTCGCCGGTGTGCAGGAAGCCTTCGGCGTCGAACGCGGCTGCGGTGGCCTCGGGGTCGTCGAAGTACGCCCGCATGACGGTGTCGCCGCGCACGATCACCTCGCCGGCCTCGCCGACGGCGACGGGCGCGCCCGCTTCGTCGACCGTGCGCACCTCGAAGCCCGGCCACACCACACCGACGGTCGTGGCGATGTGCTCGAAGTCGTCGTGGGGCGTGCTGCCGGTGAGCGTGCCGGCCTCGGTGAGGCCGTACCCGGTGAGGATGCGCTCGAACGGCAACTCCTCGCGCATCCGCCGGACCAGCTCGACCGGGATGTCCGCGCCGCCGGTGACCGCCACCCGCACCGACGAGATGTCGCGCGTGGCGCGGTCGGGGTGATCCAGCAGCATCTGGTACACGGTCGGCGGACCGGGGAACATCGTGATGCGCTCGCGCTCGACCAACTCCAGCGCGGTCGCGGGGTCGAACACCGCGATCGGGAACAGGGTGGCGCCGCGCATCATCGACGCAAGGATGCCCGCCTTGTACCCGAAGATGTGGAAGAAGGGGTTGGCCGCAAGGTAGCGGTCGCCGGGCCGCAGGTCGGCCCAGTCGGACCAGTCGAGGTACGCCCGCAGCACCTGGCCGTGGGCCATGACCACGCCCTTCGGGGCGCCGGTGGTCCCGGAGGTGAAGAAGATGTCGGCGGGGTCGGCGGGCCCGAGCGCGTCGATACGCGCGTCGAGCTCGGCGTCGGTGACGTGCGCGCCGCTCGCGACGAACTCGTCGCGGGTGCACTCGGGCGTCTCGGTCGTCTCGGTCGTCTCGGGCGCCGCGTCGCCGAGCAGCAGCACGATGCGCGTGAGCGCGGGGAGCGGCGTGCCCGACTCCGCGAGCAGTGCGGGGGAGTCGGTACCCAGGAAACCCCGGGTGGTGAAGAGCACCTTCGCGCCGCTGCGGGAGAGGATGTAGGCGGCCTCCGCCCCCTTGAAGCGGGTGTTCACCGGGACCATCACTCCACCCGCCGAGGTGATGGCCAGCGCGGCGACGACGAAGTCGAGCGAGTTGGGCGCCCAGATCGCGACGCGGTCGCCGGGTTCGACGCCGGCGGCGACCAGCCCGCGAGCTCCTTCGCGCACGAACTCCGCGAGCTGGGTATAGGTGAGGCGGCGGAAGCCGTCGACCACCGCCTCCCGGGCACCGAATGCCCGGCCGGCCTCGCGCACCATGGCCGGAATGCTCGGCCACGTCACCTCGCTGCGCACGTTCGTCACTCCCCCCGGACGAGAGAACGAGCCTATCCTCGAGCGAGAGTCGCTTTCACCCCTCGCGCCGGACGGGCCGGAAGAAATTGGACCACGACCAAAACTACTACTCGCTGCAGGTCGCCGCCGTGGTCGAGGAGACCGCCGACACCCGGTCCTTCGTGCTCGAGGTTCCCGCCGAACTCGGCCCGGTCTTCTCCTACGAGGCCGGCCAGTTCTGCACCTTCCGGGCCACCATCGAGGAACACGAAGTGGTCCGGTGCTACTCGATGTCGAGCACGCCGCACCCCGGCGACACCACGCTCACCGTCACCGTGAAGCGGGTGCCCGACGGCGTGATGTCGAACTGGATGATCGACGCCCTGCAGGCCGGCGACACCATCGAGAGCATGCGCCCCGCGGGCCTGTTCGTGCTCCAGCCCCGCGCCACGCCGATCGTCGCGTTCGGCGGCGGCAGCGGCATCACCCCGATCTTGTCGATCATCGACACCGCGCTCGCCACGACCGACCGCCCGATCACCCTCGTGTACGCGAACCGCGATGCCGATTCCGTGATCTTCGACGCCCGCCTGCGGGAGTTGGCCGCCGGCTCGGGCGGCCGCCTCACCGTGCGCTTCCACCTCGACTCCGCGTCGGGCTTCCTCACCGCCGACGACTGCGTGCGCCTCGTCGGTGAAACCGTGTCCGATCCCGCCGGCGCCGACTTCTACGTGTGCGGCCCCGGTCCCTACATGGATGTCGTCGAGTCCGCGATCGCGACGCTCGGCATCTCCCCCGCGCAGTTGTTCATCGAGCGCTTCGTCGTTCCCGGCGAACACGTGCTCGAGGAACGCTCGGGTACGGAGTCGGTCGCCTTCCGCCTCAACGGCCGCAAGACCACGGTCGACTACCGCATGGGCGACACCATCCTCGACACCGCGCGCCGCGGCGGGCTCAAGCCGCCGTTTTCGTGCGAGTCGGGCAGCTGCGCCACGTGTATGGCGCACCTCGACGACGGCCAGGCGACGATGCGCGTGAACAACGCGCTGCGGCCCGACGAGGTCGACGACGGCTGGGTGCTCACCTGCCAGGGGATCCCCCAGAGCCGCCACCTCACCGTCGACTACGACGCCTGACGAGCACGTTTGGCGTCACTCAGGCGTCTATATCCGCGCTCAGTGACGCCAAACGTGCACTCAGAGGGTGGCGACGAGGGACTCGGTACGGTCGCGGCTGGCGATGCGCTCGTCGCGGGACTTGCCCCACGGGACGACGCGCACGGCGATGTCGGTGGCGCCGGCGTCGCGATAGCTCGCGAGGCGGGCCGCGATCGCGGCTTCGTCACCCACCGCGGCCATGTCGCCGACGTCGGACGCGTCACCGCGCTCGAGCAGCGTCTGGTAGTTCGGCGAGTACTCGGCGTGCGCGAGCGCGCGGTTGGTCCACGCGCGCACGTCGTCTTCCTCGCCCGGTGAGCACAGAGTGACGGGGACTCCCGCGACGACGCGCGGTGCGGGACGCCCCGCGCCGGTCGCGGCCTCGGTGATGCGCGGCACGATGTGTTCCGCGATCGCCTTCTCGTCGGCCATCCAGAGGATCGTGCCGTCGGCCAGCTCGCCCGCGGTGCGCAGCATCGCCGGGCCGAGCGCGGCGACGAGGATCGGCGTGGGGAGGTCGGTGACATCGAGCGGGTTGTGCACCGTGTACCAGTCGTTCTCGACGTCGACCGGGCCCGGTCCTGCGAACGCGGCGCGCAACACCTCGACGTACGCGCGCACGTGACCCGCGGGCTTCTCGTAGGGGAGACCCAGCATGTCGCTGACGATCCAGTGGTGCGACGGCCCGAGGCCGAGCACGAAGCGCCCGCTGCACGCGGCCTGGGTGGACAGCGCCTGCTGCGCCATGGCGACCGGATGGCGCGACTGGATGGGCATCACCGCGGTGCCGAGCTCCACCTGCTCGGTGACCTGCCCCATGAGAGCGATCGCCGTGAGGGCATCGAAGTCGTCGGGGAGCTGGGGCACCCACACGGAGTGGTAGCCGAGCTCCTCGGCGCGCCGGGCGCCCTCGAGGAGCTTCGCGACCTTCTCGGGGTAGCGGCCCCGCTCCGGGCCGAGCTGGAGTCCGATGCGCATGGGCGGACCCTAGCGAGAGCATGGCCAGGTGGCAACCTCGTTCTCGTATCCGAGAGGATGCCTTGCGAGCCTCCGGAACGGCGTCCATACTCTGGCGTTCGCACGGAACCGAGGGGGAACGAGATGGGCAACCGCGTCGCAGTGGTCACCGGTGGTGGCGCCGGGATGGGATTCGCGATCGCACAGCACCTGGCGCGACGCGGCGATCGGGTGGCGATCATCGACCTGAACGCCGAGGTCGCCGAGCAGGCCGCCGCGAGCATCGGCGCCGAAGGCGGGACCGCGATCGGTTGCGGTGCCGACGTCGCCGACCGCGACGCCGTGGCCGCGGCCTACGAGCGCATCCGAGCAGAACTCGGCCCGATCGAGATCCTGGTGACCAGCGCCGGCATCGACTTGTTCACGCCGTTCACCGAGATCAGTGTCGAGGACTGGCAGCGGGTGATCGACGTGAACCTCACCGGCACCTTCCACTGCATCCAGCTCGCGATCCCCGACATGCTCGAGGCGGGCTTCGGCCGCATCCTCACCATCTCGTCGTCGAGCGCGCAGTCGGGCGCGAAGAACATGGGCCACTACGTCGCGTCGAAGGGTGGCGTGATCGGCCTCACCAAGGCGCTCGCGATCGAGTACGCCCGCAACGGGATCACCGTGAACACCATCCCGCCGGCGTTCATCGACACGCCGATGTCGCGCCGGGCCGAGGAACGCGGTGACCTCGCCGACATGGACGCGATCGCCAAGCGCACCCCGATGGGACGCGCGGGCACGCCCGACGACATCGCGGCGGCCGCGGCGTTCGTCACCAGCGACGAGGCCGGCTACATCAGCGGCCAGTCCATCAACGTCAACGGGGCGATGTACCTGTGAGCGCGGCCGACACACCGCGCATCGCGCCGCTCGCGCCCAGCGAGTGGGGCGACGACGAGATCGCGGCACTCACCGCCGGGTTCGGCGAGGAGTTCGTCGAGCGCGTTCGGAGCGGGGAGCAGGCGTGCCCGAACGTGGTCGCCACCATGGCCCGCCACCCCACCGTGGCCGGACCGTGGTTCCGCTGGAACAACGTGCTCTTTCGCAAGCTCGCGCTCGACAAGCAGCTGATGGAGCTGGCGATCCTCCGCGTTGCGGTGCGCACCGGTGCGAAGTACGAGTGGGCGCAGCACGTGCGCATGGGCCGGCGGGTCGGCTTCACCGACGAGGCGATCGTCGCCGTCGGTGAGGGCACCGGCGGCACGTACGCGTGGACGCCGGTCGAGGCCGCGGTGCTCGACGCCACCGACGAACTGGTGGGCAACCACATGATCGGCGACGCCACCTGGGCGCGCCTGTCCGAGCACCTCGACGACCGCGTGATCACCGAGCTGATCTTCGTGGTGGGCAGCTACACGTGCCTCGCCATGGTGTTCAACAGCTCGGGCATCCAGCTCGACGACGACCTCGCCGGCTACCCGCCCCTGCCGCGGTAGCGCGGGCTCCGCCGCCCGGACTCAGACCGCGGGCAACACCAGCGCGGTCCAGTCGGCCGCGCCACTGTCGGGGACGCGCTGCTGGCGCCACACCTCGATCGGGAACGACGCGTTGCAGAGCGCGCAGTAGAGCCACAGCAGGTTGACGCCCTCGTCGGTGAGCTCGTCGACCGGGTACTGCTCGAGGTACGCGAGCACGTCGTCGATGCGGGCCATCGTCGCGTCGTAGAACGACTGCAGGTCGTCCATCGACGCGTCGAGGCGCGCGAGGTAGCGGGCGCGCTGGTCGGGGAGCACCCACTGCTCGGCGAACGGCTGCAGGTCCTCGAAGCCGGCGGGGAGAGTGGGGGCCGCGTGCGCGGTCACTGGGCACCTGCCTTCGTGTTCTCGTACTCGGCGACGTACTGGCGAGCGGTCGTGTGCAGGTGGCGCAGCAGGATCTCCTGGTCGCACAGCGGGAACTCGGTGATCGCCTGCGTCTCGAGCATCGTCTGCGTGGCCTCGAGCGTGTTGGCGTCCTGCAGCGCGTACTCGACGAACGTCACCATCGAGAGCTCCTGCGTGAGGCGCTCACGCGCGTTCTTCGGCGGCACGAAGTACGCGGTGCCCTCGAAGATGTGCGTGTTGTGACTGGTCGGCCAGTAGTGGTACGTGAGGATCCACTGCCGTTCCCAGATCAGGATCATGAAGTTCGGGAAGAACAGGAAGGAGTCCTCGCCCCACGCGCGATGGTTCGCGGGGTTGAGGCCCGACGGCAACTCGGGCACGACGTCGGGCGAGTCCCACGGTCCGAAGAGACCGGCGCGCAGCTTGCGCTCGATCGGCTTCACCATGCTCTCGTCCTTCGGCGGCGACATGCCGCCCCACGACGACACGACGTTGTGCGGACCGTCGACCTCGTACCACAGCGCCTCGTAGCCGTAGCCCGCGAGCTTGCGCGACTCCTCCTCCACCGCCTGGCGGCCGTGGAGAATCGGTGCGTGGTAGAACTCGGTGAAGGCGTCGATGAAGAGCTTCCAGTTGCTCCCGACCTCCGCCCGGTACTTGTACACCTGCGAGAACTCGTGGAACGGGTAGCCCTCCAACTTGCGGAGCATCGTCCCGAGGTAGTCGGTGAGCGGCGCGGCGTCGTCGTCGAAGTTGACGAAGATCCAGCCCTCCCACACTTCGAGGCGCACGGAGCGCAACGGCCAGTCGGCCTTGTCGAAGTCGAAGAACTCCTCTTCCTGCTGCACGAACTGCAGGTCGCCCTCGAGGCCGAACTGCCACCCGTGGTACTTGCAGGTGAAGGCGCGGCACACGCCGCTGACCTCAACGCCTGGGTAGTCCTGCCACACGAGCTTGTTCCCGCGGTGGCGGCACATGTTGTAGAAGGCGCGGTACTCGTCGGGCCCGGAGCGCACGATCACCACGGACGCGCCGGCGGCGGCGATCTCCTTGGTGAAGTAGCTGCCGACGCGCTTCAGCTGTTCGACCCGCCCGAGGTTCAGCCAGGTGCGACGGAAGATCGCATCCCGCTCCTGCTCGTAGTGCTCGGGGCTGATCGAGTCCTGGTACGACACCGGCTTCGTGTCGATGCCGTAGTGCTCGGTCCAGCTGCCCTCGGCGGGCTTGGGGAAGTGCGGCACGGCTGTGTCCTCTCGTCGCGCGCTGCGGCCGGAGGAATGTAACACGTCCTCTCTGAATTGAGAAGATCCTTCTCACTCGTCGGCGCACACCCAGGGGTAGATCCGGGTGAAGTCGGCGCCGGGCTGCGCGACGGCGAAGCGGGCCCACAGGTCGGAGACCGTCTCCCCCATCGCCGCCGGGCCTCCCGCGCCCGTGACCTCGCCGAGATACAGCCCGACGTCCTTGGCCATCAGCGAGTTGCTGAACCCGGACGCGTACCGACCGGTGAGCACGTGGTTGGGGAACTTGTCGTCGGTCGCGGTGTTGTGCCCGCTCGACGCGTTCAGCACCTCGAGCATCGTGGCGAGGTCGAGGCCCGCGGCGAGGCCGAAGGCGACGGCCTCGCTCGTGGCCGCCAGCGCGGTGGCGGAGAGGAAGTTGTTGGCCAGCTTCATGGCCTGCGCGGGACCGGGCCGGTCCCCCACACGGTGGCGCCGATCGCTGAGCCCGGCGAGCACGGGCGCAACCGCCGCGCACGCGTCGTCGGACGCGGAGTACATCACGGCGAGGGTGCGCTGGCGGGCACCGGCCACTCCCCCGGACACCGGCGCGTCGACGTATTCGATGGCCGCGTCGGCGAGTAGTTCCGCGACCGCGACCGCGGCGCGCGGGCCCACGGTCGACGTGTCGATCACGTGCGTGGTGACGCGGTCGTCGGCCGCAACGATCTCGCGGGCGACTGCCTCCGACACGACCCCGTCGGGCAGGCTGCACACCACGATCTCCGCCACGCGCACGACGCCGGCGATGTCGGGCGCGAACTGCACGCCGTCGGGCGCGCGCTCCGGACCCGTCACGTCGTGACCGACGACGTCGTGTCCTGCACCCACGAGGTTCGCGGCGAGCGCGCTCCCCATGTTCCCGAGCCCGACGAACCCGACGACGCTCATGTGCTGCGCTCCGCCCGCACCTTCGCCAGCGCGCGCTTCGCCGACACTGCCGCGGGCGCGCCGGCGTAGGCCGCGAGCTGGAACAACAACTCGTCCACCTCGTCGTCGGTGACACCCGCGTTGTGGCAGGCCCCGGCGTGGAGCTCGAACTCCTCCATGCGCCCGAGCGCCGCCGTGATCGCCATCACCAGGAGGCTGCGGTCGCGGAGGCTGAGCGGACCTTCGCGTGTCCACACTCCCCAGGCCGAGCGCGTGATGTGGTCCTGCAACTCGCGCAGCGCCGGGTTGGGATCGGCTGTCTGCGCGTCGACGTACTCGTCGCCGAGGATCCGCCGGCGCATCGCGCGCGCCGCGTCCAACTGCTGCTGCTCGTCCATCGGGGCGCTCCTTCGTCCGGTCTCCGGGTGGCGCTCAGCCCAGGGAGAGGCTGACGGTCTTGGCGAGTGCGTACTCGTGCAGGGCCTCGATGCCCTTCTCGCGGCCGTAGCCGCTCTGTTTGAAGCCGCCGAACGGCGTCTCGATGTTCAGGGGCCCACCGTTCACCGCGATCTGGCCGGCGTCGATGCGCTCGGCCACACGCAGGCCGCGTGCCACGTCGCCCGACCACACCGCGCCGACGAGCCCGTACTCCGTGTCGTTGGCGCGCGCGATCGCGTCGTCCTCGTCGGCGAACGGCATCGTGACCAGCACCGGTCCGAACACCTCCTCACGCGCGATCGACGACTGCGGGTCGACACCCACGTACACCGTGGGCTGCACGTAGAGGCCCGCGGCGCCGGGTCCTTCGGCGTACGCCCCACCGCCGGTCGCGGGCACGAGCCCGCCGTCGCGCGCACCGCCGAAGTGCGCGAGCACCTTGTCGTACTGCGCTTCGGTGATCATGGGTCCGAAGTCGACGCCGGGCGTCAGCCGCGCCACCGCATCGACGACGCGCGCCGCGACCTCGTCGTGCACCGACTCCTGCACGAGGAGGCGCGTGAGCGCCGAGCACACCTGGCCCGTGTTGAACGCCACCGCGTTGACCGCGGCGGCCACCGCCCGGTCGAGATCGGCGTCGGCGAACACCACGAGCGGCGACTTGCCACCCAGTTCGAGCGTCAGCGGCAACAACTGGTCGGCCGCGAGCGCGGCGAGCGCCTTGCCGGTCGCGACCGATCCGGTGAACGCGACGCGACGCACGAGGGGATGCGTCACGAGCGGGGTACCGGCGCGCGGACCGGTACCGGTCACGACGTTCAAGACACCGTCGGGCAGACCGGCCCCGGTGGCGAG
>Ga0209048_10004818_pt1 | contig 12856 bp, 11 predicted proteins | sample FrelakmetCRP12CR_FD_187146 | JGI IMG/M metagenome (GOLD analysis project Ga0209048, IMG submission 187146) | Freshwater lake sediment microbial communities from the University of Notre Dame, USA, for methane emissions studies - CRP12 CR (SPAdes)... | ecosystem: Environmental > Aquatic >... | reverse complement strand
GATATCTGGCTACGGCTGCGCCCCGGGCTGGCCGTGCAGGCCCACGCCTATACGCAAACTGGCCAGGAGGACAGCAAATTTGGCCTCAGCCCAACCGAGCTCATCCAGGCGGTACGGGTCTGTCTGGCAGAGCATTTCCCACTGACCGGCCTGCATTTCCACCAAGGCTCTCACTTTCACGATCCCTCCCCGCTTGGTCCCGCCATCGAAACCGCCCTGGACCTGATCCAAGAAATCTGCAGCAATGAAAGCTGGTCTCCGCAGGTGATATGCCCGGGAGGCGGATGGGGGGTGCCATACCATGAAAACGACCTGCCACATGCCTCCAGCGGAGATTATGTGCGCTTTGTCGCCGAAGCCCTCACAACAGGCTGCCGGTCGCGCAACCTGCCGCTGCCACATCTACAGCTCGAACCAGGCCGCAGCTTGGTCGGTACCGCGGGGGTAGCCTTGTACAGGGTTGATTCCGTTAAAATGAGCAGCACCCGGCGGTGGCTGCTTCTGGATGGCGGCATGGCAGACAACCCTCGCCCGGCCCTGTACGGGGCGCGATACTCCGCCTTACCTGTATCGAATCCGGAGCGTCCCGTCTCGGGAACGGCCTGGCTAGCGGGACCTTATTGTGAGAGCGGCGACATTATGATTTCCGATCTGATCATGCCGGATGTGCAGCCCGGCGAGGTCGTCGCTGTCCCGGTGAGCGGCGCATATCATTTGAGCATGGGGAGCAATTACAATGGCGCCCGCAAACCCGCCGTCCTGTGGCTGGATAACGGCAAGGCTAGCCTGATCCAGCGCCGTGAGACGCTGGATGACCTGCTGCGACGCGATCTTCCTTTGCCATAAAATGGGACCAACCCCAGCAAGCTCACAAACCCAACCGAAATTGCGCTGGCTCGTTTTTGGGGCAGGCGCAATCGGGACCTATATCGGCGGCAGCCTGGCTTTGGATGGGCACGCGGTCTGGTTCCTGGAGCGGCCCGAGGTGGCTGACGACCTGCGCCAGCGCGGTCTTCGCCTGACTTTTCCCGAAAAAGAATCGCATATTGCGGCCCCATCCCTGGCTGGCTCTTTAGAAGAGGCGCTTGCCAACGGCCCATTCGATGTGGCAATTTTTGCCGTGAAATCCTACGATACCCAGTCTGCCCTGAAAAGCCTGCGCCCCTTCAGGCAGGCTTTGCCGCCCATCCTATGCTTGCAAAATGGGGTCGAAAACGAGCCAACCTTACAGGCTGCCCTGGGTCCCAATAAGGTCATCCCGGGCACAGTCACCAGCGCCATTGGCCGCCGGGCTGCGGGCGATATCTTGCTCGAGCGCGAGCGGGGGGTCGGCCTTGCCGCCGGTCACCCGCTCTCTATTTCCGTGGCCCAGGCTTTAGAAAGCGCCGGGTTGAATACCCGCCTCTACCGGCGCGCCTCAGACATGAAATGGTCCAAGATGTTCACCAACCTGCCAGCCAATGCCACATCGGCGATCCTGGATATGACGCCAGCAGAAATCTTTGCCCACCGAGGGGTTTACAACCTGGAAATTGCCCAACTGCGCGAAGCTTTATCGGTAATGAGAGCCCAAGGGTTCCACGTGGTGAATTTGCCTGCCACCCCGGCCAGCCTTTTAGCTTTCGCCGTCCGCTATCTGCCCGTAGAAATTTCCAGGCCCTTGCTCCGACGCGGGATAGGAGGCGGGCGCGGCGGTAAAATGCCCTCTTTTTATCTCGACCTGCACAGCGGGCACGGCAAAAGCGAAGTGGATTATTTAAATGGGGCGGTGGTGCGCTTTGGCGAGCGGTTGAACGTCCCTACTCCGGTGAATCGCCTGCTAAACGAAACACTGATGGCCCTTACGAAAGGCGACCTTCCGTTAAATACCTTCCAGAGCCAGCCCGAGAAACTGCTCTCACTCCGGAAAAACCGTAAGATTAGCTGACGATATCATAAAAGAGAGGCAGCGCCTCCACCGGCCCATCGCTCCAACCATGCGCTTCCAAAAGCCGCTGGCAGGCCTCGTTCAAAAGATCCAACTTATTCGCATGCACGGTGAACAACGGGTCGCCGCTTTCCACATGCTCTCCGACTTTGTGATGCACCACAATCCCTACGGCGTGGTCGATGGAATCCTCTTTCTTCTCCCGCCCAGCTCCCAGCAAGACAGCGGCTTCGCCCACGACCTGGGCATTAATTTCCTTCAAGTAGCCGGAGCGCGGCGCCTGCACCGTCTGGATCAAATCCGCCTTGGGCAAGCGATCAGGCTCATCGATATATCTCACATCGCCGCCCTGCACGCTCACCAGCTCCCGGAAGCGCTGCCAGGCTCGCCCTTCATTCAAGGCCATTTCCGCCATCCGATAGCCTTCTTTTTCGTCCCCCGCCAGCCCGCCTAATGCGAGCATAAAACCGGCCACCACCAGGCAGTGCTCATGGAAATCAGCCGGTCCCTGGCCATGGAGCATACCAACCGCTTCGCGAACTTCCAGCGCGTTCCCGACGGCAAATCCCAATGGCTGGCTCATATCCGAAAGCAGCGCAACGACTTTTCGCCCGGTCAGCCTGGCAATGGCTACCATCGTACCGGCCAGCTCCCTACCGCCCTCCAGGGTCTTCATAAAGGCGCCGGAGCCGACTTTGACATCCAGAAGGATCGCCTGCGCTCCGCCGGCAATTTTTTTGCTCATAATTGAAGAAGCAATCAGCGGAATGGACTGCACAGTACCCGTCACGTCACGCAGGGCATAGAGTTTGGCGTCTGCGGGAGCCAGGTCAGCGGTCTGCCCGGTCAATACCAGGCCGACCGTTCGCAACTGCTGCATGAATTCTTCTGTGGTCAAATCGACGCGAAAGCCGCGGATCGATTCCATCTTGTCCAGCGTGCCGCCGCTAAAACCAAGACCTCTCCCCGACATTTTTGGAACCGGCAGCCCGCAGGCTGCTACCACCGGCTCGACCACCAGGGTTGTCTTATCGCCTACTCCGCCGGTGGAATGTTTATCGACGGCAAGCCGAACGATGTGGGAAAGGTCCATCGCTTCACCCGAATACGCCATAGCCAAGGTCAGGTCCGTGATCTCTTGCATGGTCATGCCGTTCAGCACCACAGCCATCGCCCAGGCAGCCGCCTGGTAATCAGGGATTTCTCCTACGGTATATGCATCGATAAAGTATTGGATCTCTTCTTTGGATAATTCTTGCTTATCACGTTTCTTTATGATGATGTCTACTGCCCGCATGGTGAACTCCCACTATATCACTTGCTAATAAAAGCCTAGCCGAGGGTTTTTCTCATTATAACCCGATCAACTGCCTCCGCATTGGCCCGGTTGGGATATAATTCATGGCGAGCCTTTATTAATAAAAAATCCCAGAAACGCCAAATGATGGAGGCATCCGATGACAACCGCAGGCGAGAACCGCACCTACCAGATCCAGCCGGGGGAGAGGGTCACCTCGGTGATGGCCTATACTGCAAACCTTCTTGTTTGGGGAGAAGTGGTCACTAAAGAAGCCATCCGCGTCAGCACCTGGTTGCGCACCCCATCCATTCCACAATTCATGTTCATCCATGACGCGCGTACTGTCATGTTCGGCGGGAACAGCGCTCCGAAGCCACAGGCTTACCAGGAGCTGCACCTGCCAACGAACCAGATCATCGCTTTTCACATCCGCCCTCCGGCCCATGACCCCTTAGACTATGAGGCCAATGAACAGATGCGAAAAATGGAGCCTACCACCGCTCTCGTGGGATGGTTCCGCTTTGATGGCTTGATTCGAATGTCTACTCACACCAATCTGGATAGATTTCTGGACGCGTCTAAGGAAACTTTTGCCACGCTTTATGAAGTAGATGTCACTCAACCCGCTTTCCCATCCATGGCTCCGATCCATGTTCCCTACATCATTCTCAGGCCAGATAAGGTAATATTTTCCCCTCGCACTACTTAATGCTCGCTCGCGCAAGTTAAATACGGCCAAATTTTCTATTTATTTAAGATCCGCCTTCTATAAGATCAACATCGCATCGCCAAAAGAATAGAAGCGGTAACCATTCTGTTTGGCCGTTTCATAAGCCGCCAGGATGTTTTCGCGTCCCATGAAGGCGCTGACCAACATGATCAGAGTGGAGCGCGGCAGATGGAAATTGGTAACCATAGCATCCACCGCTCGAAACTGGTAACCCGGTAAAATGAACAGGTCTGTAGAACCTTCAAAAGGCGCTACTACCTCGCCTGCCCCTGCCAGACGCGCCGCACTTTCCAGGGTGCGCACGCTGGTCGTCCCTACTGCGATCACACGTCCACCAGCCCGGCGAGCCTGGTTAATCGCTTCTGCTGCTTCTTTATCTAGCTGGCACCACTCCGTATGGATTTTGTGCTCGCCGGGTACTTCCTCAGTTACGGGGGCAAATGTATCCAGCCCAATGTGCAGTATTATCTGCGCGAATGAGATGCCCTGGCTTTGCAGGCGTTCCATCAGCCCAGGCGTGAAGTGCAACCCGGCTGTCGGGGCTGCCGCCGAACCGGGCAAGCGCGCGTAAACCGTTTGGTACCGCTCAGGATCGGCGAGGGGTGCGTGAATGTAGGGCGGTAAGGGTACATGCCCGATCTTAACCAAATATGGCTCGAGCGGCTCAGCAAAACGCACCAGGCGGCGCGAACCACCCACCAGCGCCACGACTTCAGCGATCGGGCCGTCTTCCACTGCGACCCTTTTCCCAGGCGCCACGCCTTTTCCACCCACGAGCGCCTCCCAGGTCAGGGCATCCTGGCGACGTAAAAGAAGCAGCTCAACTCGCCCGCCAGTTGGGATTTTCCGGGCGAACAGGCGTGCTGGGATCACTCGCGTTTCATTTAAAACAAGGATATCGCCCTGCTGTAAGAATTCCCCAAGCTGGTTAAAAAAGGCATGGCGGAGGCTGCCAGATTTCTGGTCAGCGACCATCAATCGAGAAGCATCACGCGGCTCAACCGGCGTTTGGGCGATAAATTCAGAGGGGAGCTCGTAATCAAAATCCGAAGTCTTCATCTTGTTAAAAAACGACTTCCGAAGTCTCAAACGAACAGCAGGCCCCAAGTTCGCCGGGGTTCGGAAGTCTATACCATTCAATATCTATTTATTCAAGAATCGCACTATTATATTGAGCGCGATGGTGAGAATGATCGATAACAGGATGGAAGTACCCAACGCTATGACGCAAGTGGTGTTCTGTCCCGTTATACGGATATCTCCTGGCAAATGTCCCAAAGGAATGCCGAGGCGGGCGAAGAAATAAATTAAGCCACCTACCGCCAGTAGGATCAAACCCAGGATCATTAACCCACGTGCAAAGAGAAGCATGTCTTACCCTATGAAATGGAACAACCTTACAACAGATGAGGCTGCCCCTCTTTTGGATAAGGCAGCCCGAGATGCTCATAAGCGCGGCGAGTCGCCAAGCGGCCTTGAGGCGTGCGCTCCAGGAAACCAAGCTGCAACAGATATGGCTCCACGACATCCATGATCGTATCAGGCTCTTCGCTGATCGAAGCAGCAATCGTCCCCAGCCCTACCGGACCGCCGCGATATTTTTCGATCACCGTACGCAACACGCGCCGGTCGATATCATCCAACCCAAGATCGTCAACTTCCATCAGGTCCAATGCCTGCTGGGCTACCGTCCGCGTGATCACGCCTTCTGCTCGCACCTCTGCATAATCCCGCACGCGGCGTAGCAAGCGTAAAGCCACGCGCGGTGTGCCGCGCCCGCGTAAGGCGATCTCGTCTACACCTTCTGGCTCTGCTCCCACTCCTAAGACCCTGGCTGCCCGTAGAACTATCGCCTTCATAGCCGGCAAATCATAAAAATCCAGGCGGTAAACGGCGCCAAAGCGCGCCCGAAGCGGGGCGGTCACCAATGCAAGCCGGGTGGTTGCCCCGATCATGGTGAAGTGGGGCAGCTTTAACCGGATCGAGCGAGCGGAGGGGCCTTGACCGATAATAATATCCAGGACGAAATCCTCCATAGCCGGGTACAAGATTTCCTCGATGGTGCGTCCAAGGCGGTGGACTTCGTCAATAAAAAGAACGTCATCTGCACGGAGGTTGGTCAAGATAGCCGCCAGGTCGCCTTGTTTTTCAATCGCCGGGCCAGAGGTAACTTTGATGTTCACGCCCATTTCATTCGCCAGGACATGGGCCAGGGTGGTTTTCCCTAAACCGGGCGGTCCATAGAAAAGGACATGATCGAGCGGCTCGCTGCGCTGGCGTGCTGCTTGGATCAAGATGGCCAGGTTTTCTTTCAGGCGTTCCTGTCCAATCAGGTCTGCAAGTGTTTTTGGGCGTAGAGCCTGGTCCAGGCGGTCATCGGATTGTGGCTGGGGGTTGACCAAACGGTTGGGAGCCTCGTTCATAGGAGCGATTATAACCCGGAAAAGGGCTATAATTAGCATATCCCCTTCAAGGAGCGCCGCATGCAAAACGTTTTTCCTTCCACGCATCCCCTGGTCGCTCATAAGCTTACCATGCTGCGCGACCAAAACACCGATTCGAAGAAATTCCGTGAGCTGATACGCGAGCTGGCTACCTTGCTCACCTACGAAGCCACCCTCGATTTGCAGTTGGAACCTCACCCGGTCGAAACACCATTAGCCACAACACAAGGGGCGCTGTTGAAAGAAACGATCGGCCTGGTGCCCATCTTGCGGTCCGGACTGGGGATGGTGGAAGGCGCCTGGGGACTGATGCCCTCCGCAGAAGTGTGGCATATCGGACTCTATCGCGATGAAAAGACGCTCAAACCGGTAGAGTATTACAATAAATTGCCCGTAGAACCCACCGTGTCAGTGTGCCTGATCCTGGACCCGATGCTTGCTACGGGCGGCTCTGCAATTGCGACAGTGAACATCCTGAAACGCTGGGGAGTAAAGAAGATCAAGTTCGTCGGCTTGATCGGCGCGCCTGAAGGCATTGCCCTCTTGCAAAGCTACCATCCAGAAGTACCCATCCACCTGGCGGCAGTCGACGAGCGATTGAATGAACATGGCTATATCCTGCCAGGCCTGGGCGATGCGGGGGACCGCCAGTTCGGGACTGCCTGAGGTGTGCTTAATAAATAAAAGGGACAAACAGCTTGCTGCGGGCTTTATAATCCGCAAACTCTGCATACCGGGAGAGAGATTTGTCTTTTTGGCGCATCCTTGGCAGCCACACGAATAAGACCCAGACCAACAGAATGCCTATTGGAAGCCAGGACATCGCTAACAGACCAAACCCGGCATAGATCAATAACTCGCCAAAATAGTTGGGATTGCGCAGGCGAGCGAAGAATTTATCAGTAATCAACGATTGCGGCTTGAGCTGCAAGGATACATATTTTTGCATATCGGCTGAAAAATGCGTGAAAATACCAAATGCGTACAGGCTAACGCACAAAGCGAGATACCAGCCAGGAGCCTGAATGTGGCGAGACATTAATAACCAGGGAGCTACCCAGTAGAGGCATAACCCTCCCCAAGTAGCCAAACCGTAAGCCAGGCTAGTTTTTTGATCCCAGGATTTATCCGGAAAGAGGCGGCTTTTAATGACCCACAGGAAACCATAAGAACCATGCAAGGCAAGATATACCCAGGCAGTAGGATTCTGCCATTGGTTATAAAACGCGATCAACCCGAGCACAAAAAAAGCCGTTACTGCCTTTTGAGAGTCAATAAAATATTTCTGTTTCATTTGTGCACCTTTTCAATTGGGCTTGTAAAAAAACCGTAGATTGGCTTACAATGTAACGAATTGTACTATTATTCCCGGCATAGGATAATATGGACCTAAAAAACATCGGACGTTACGAAGTCAAATCTGAAATCGCCCAGGGTGGAATGGCAACCGTCTATCATGCCTATGACCCTCGGTTTGAACGGGATGTGGCCGTTAAAGTGCTGCCCCAGGCCTTTCTTCATGATCCCCAGTTCCGGGTGCGATTTGAACGCGAAGCCAAAATGATTGCCTTGCTCGAGCATCCGGCAATCGTCCCGGTTTACGACTTTGGCGAGGAGTCGGGCCAACCTTATATTGTTATGCGCTTCATGTCTGGCGGATCTCTCACCGACCGCCTTAAACAGGGGCAGTTGTCAATAGAAGAAACGTCCCAAATGATCTCCCGGCTGGCACCTGCGCTAGATGCTGCTCACGCGCGGAATATCATCCACCGCGACCTCAAACCCGGCAACATCCTATTCGACCAATATGGCAACGCCTACCTGTCCGATTTCGGCATTGCCCGAATTGGTGAAAGCGGCGCGACGCTGACCGGCACAGCTATACTGGGAACGCCCACTTATATGAGCCCGGAGCAGGTCCAGGGAGACAAGAATATCGACGGGCGGAGCGATATATACGCCCTGGGCGTGTTACTCTACCAGATGATATCTGGAAAGGCGCCCTATCACGGGGATACCCCGGCTAAAGTGATGATGATGCACGTTCTTGAACCCGTGCCGAACATCCTGGAAGTCAAAGGCGACTTACCGGTTGGCTGCCAGGACATCATCACTAGAGCAATGGCTAAAGATCCCGAGGACCGTTATGGGACGACTGGAGAGCTGGCTGCTGCGTTAGAAAACGTAGCCAAGGGTCTGCCCCCTTCCGCCTTACCACCGGTCGCAGAGGCGGTTTCAGCCGGCAGGAAGCGGCCTGGCGAGCACGAAATGGCTACCGTTTTTTCCGGAAAGACCGTGGCTTCGTCGGCGAAAGCGGCAGCTCCTGCGGTAGCCGCCCAGCCAGCCGGACGCTCTCGTTCTCTTCCAATTGCCATTGTCATCCTGGTGGTCTTCTTGTTAATTTTTATTATAGGAGGAGGAGGCGCGTTGGCCTTCATTGGCTTCCAGGGCAGCGGTCCTTTAGCGTTCTTAGCACCGCCGGCGGCAACTGCTACCCAAACCTCAAACCCGATCTCGTTCACTGCAACTTCACCAGCCAACATTGGCGGAATTATTCCGGCTACAACTGCTCCAGCAGCATCTCCCACCTTCATCGCGGCTCCTTCTGAACCCCCTACCTCGGCGCCGCCCCCTTCACAAGCCCCTACCCTACCAGCCGCTACCACCACCTTAACCAACACCGGTGGAGTAGCCCCTGGATCGGTGGTGATCGGAGGCGCGGACAAAATTGCCTACTTGAATAGCAAGGACATTTGGGTTGCGAACCTGGACGGCACCGGTCTGACTCAACTGACCAAGAACGGCACCGATAAGATCAACCTGCAATGGACGCCGGATGGCAAAGGCATCGATTATATTTCAGGCAAATGCGCCTATACGGTTCATCTCGATGGGCGCAGTGAGATCATCACTTGCTTCAATTTTGTAGATTATTTTAAAGCTTTTGAAATTTCGCCGGATGGGAAGCAAGTCGCCCTGAGTCTGGATAACCAGATGTACGTCCTGCCTTACGACCTGGAAAAAATCCGCAGCGTCCAGACCCGGGCCGACCTGACAACCATCGCCGAATGTAAAGAGTGGGCTCCTTACACAAAATTCTTCGTCAAATATCCTCGTTGGTCCAGAGACGGGAAAACCATGGCGATGATCATTATGGGCGTTGCCGCGGGTTTAGGCTCAGCCGACACCATCCAGGTGATCCCGTCGGACTGCAACGCTAACCCGCACCCGATTGATAATTTCCCTCCGCCTCGCTACATGCCGCCCGATTATGTTGCTTCACCGACGATTCAGAACTTTGGCTGGGATGGTTTCGACCTGTTCACCCATTCCACTTTTATCCGCAACGGCGGGTTCGGGAATCTATTCGTTTACAACAAAGATACTAAGAAGGCTCAGCAGAAAATAAATCCCGTGAATGGGGCATGTTGTTATCGCGACCCGCAATTCAGCCCGGATGGCACACAACTGCTATTTGCTTTTCAAAAATACCCAGGTGGAGATGGGTCTATTCAATTTTATATGATCCCTTATGGTTCCCTGAGTACTGGCTTAACATACCAACCATTGCCGCTTCCGTCCATCACCAACCCGGTCGAGATGCCACAACCCGTTTTACGTCCGGCCCGATAACGGATGCAACCTAAATCCAATTTCTTGATCTATGGCTCCTACGGATATACAGGCGCTCTGATTGCGCGCCTGGCAGTAAAAAAAGGCTTGCACCCCATCTTGGCGGGCCGCGATCCTACACGAGTAGGTCTACAGGCCTCCAGCTTAGGCTTGGAAGGCCGCCCGGTCAGCCTGGCGGATTCAAAAAAGCTCGATGCTGCTCTGAATGACGTTTCGACTGTCCTCCACTGTGCGGGTCCCTTCGCCGATACTGCCCGCCCCATGGTCGATGCCTGCCTTCGCACGCACACTCATTACCTGGACATCACTGGAGAAATAGAGGTCTTCGAAGCCCTGGCAGGGCGGGATGCGGAAACTCGCGAAGCTGAGGTCATGCTCATCCCAGGCATTGGGTTTGACGTCGTACCTTCCGATTGCCTAGCCGCTCATTTGAAAGCCTGCCTGCCCTCCTCGAATCATTTGGCTTTGGCTTTTTGCGGACTTTCACAAGTCTCACGCGGCACCTCGCGGACTGCCATCCGCAATTTGAACCAGCCCAGCGTCATCCGAGCAGGCGGTAAACTGGTCCCAGTACCTCCGGGCTCAAAGAACCGCCAGATTGATTTCGGCAACGGGCTGCGCTCCGCCACAGCCATCTCATGGGGGGATGTGTCCACCGCTTTCTACAGCACCGGCATTCCCAACATCGAAGTTTACATTGCCTCAAGCAGGTTGCTACATACCCTGCTGGGCGCAAATCGAACCCTTGGCGGTTTGATGGTAACATCTCCCGTCCAGAAACTCCTCCAAGCCGCCATAAATGCCCGTCCAGCCGGCCCCTCCGAGGCGCAACGCGCACGCGGTTTTGCGCTGCTGTGGGGCGAGTCTGCTGATGAGCATGGGAAGCGGATAACCGCCAGGATGCGCACGCCCGAAGGCTACACGCTGACCGCCCTAACCAGCCTGGCGGCTGTCGAGAAAATCCTGGCTGGGCAAACGACGGCTGGTTTTAAAACCCCTTCTTTGGCTTTTGGCGCAGATTTTATTCTGGAAATTCCAGGGGTCTCACGGACTGACATTCAATGAGGGCCTCTGGGTACAGAGGGCCTCTGGGTACTGAGGGCCTCTGTATCCACAGAGTAACTGTGTTTTCATCTTAATCTTGCAGGAAACCTAGGAAAAAGAAATAAATGAATACAGTATGATAAAATCCTAACAATTCGGCAGTGCGTCCTGCCTTAGGCAGGAATTTATCCTAGTATTTGAGGAGAGGAAAATGAAAAACAAACTTACTATTCAAACCATAATAACAAGTTTATTGGTAATCCTGCTTTTGTCTTCCTGCGCGCCGCCATCAACACCGCCCCCAGCTGCCCAGCCTACTACCGCCCCCTCCCAGCCCGAACAACCTTCCGCGCCTGCCACGACAGCACCCGCTTCCACATTAACTCCTGCAAAACTAACTGTCTCCATCCTGCCGTTCTTATCCTACGGTCCTTTTTTCATCGCTAAAGAGGAAGGTTACTTTGCGGAGCAAGGACTGGACGTCAATTTTGTCAATATCGATAAGACATCAGAAGCCATGCCTGCTCTCTCTCAAGGGCAACTCGATGTAGCTGCTGGCTTCTTCGATGTCAGCACTCTGAATGCTATCGCGAAAGGCGGGGGGATCAAATACGTTTCCGATAAAGGCTACCTGGACCCCGCCGGGTGCGCTGCTTCGACCTTTGTGGCGCGCAAGGATTTAGTCGATAGCGGGAAGCTGAATGATTTGAAGAACCTGAAGGGTATGAACATCGCGTTGACGGGTGCCAGCTCGGCAGAATACGCTCTGGATATGCTTTTGAAAGATACAGGCTTGACCAGCAAAGACGTGAATGTAAAAGATATTCCTCTCCCAACTCGCCTGGAGGGTTTAAAGACCGGCAGCATCGACATCGCGGCCATGTCCGACCCATGGACTGTGCGCGCTGTAAATGCCGGCTCTGGTGTAGTCTGGCACCCCTGGCAAGAGTACCTGCCGAACCTCCAATTTTCGATCATTATGTTTGGTAAAAATTTATTGGTTAATAATCCCGACCTTGGTAAGCGATTCTTGACCGCTTATCTCAAAGGCGTCCAGCAGTACAACCAGGGGAAGACGGACCGCAATGTTGAGATCATTTCCAAATATACCAAGCTGACCCCTGCCGAAGTGAAACAATCCTGCTGGATGTCCATGAGATCCGATGGCAAGATGGATCTTACTGGTATGCAAGGCTTTCAGCAGTGGGCACTTGATAAAGGTCTCCTAGTCAGCCTGGTTCCCAACGATAAACTTGTGGATCTCAGCTTCATCGACGCTGCCAATCAAGCACTGCAAAAATAGATAGAAAATTTATAGGGTGCGATGGGTTTTCAGTGCAACCAGCTAAGTAAAACCTTCTATACGCGTAACGGTGAAGTAACTGCTCTTGAAACGGTCGATTTACTCGTTGCCGATGAAGAGTTCGTTTGTATCGTAGGCCCGAGCGGTTGTGGAAAAACCACATTGCTGAAAATCATCGCGGGGCTGCTTCAACCGACAACTGGCGAAATCATCTATTCAAGCCAACTCTCGAGCCGCCAGCCGCGTAATGCAATGGTCTTTCAGGAGCAAGCTCTTTTCCCCTGGATGACAGTGCTAGATAACGTGGCTTTCGGACTGGAAACGCAGGGCATTAGCCGCGCCCGGCGCCAGGCTCAGGCTAAGGAGTTCTTAGGCAAAGTCGGCCTGGCTGGTTTTTTCCACAGCTATCCGCATGAATTGTCGGGCGGGATGCGCCAGCGAGTAGCTATCCTGCGCGCGTTCCTGGCTAATCCCC
>Ga0209048_10004817_pt1 | contig 12856 bp, 13 predicted proteins | sample FrelakmetCRP12CR_FD_187146 | JGI IMG/M metagenome (GOLD analysis project Ga0209048, IMG submission 187146) | Freshwater lake sediment microbial communities from the University of Notre Dame, USA, for methane emissions studies - CRP12 CR (SPAdes)... | ecosystem: Environmental > Aquatic >... | reverse complement strand
GTCACATACACATCGGCAAAAACATCGTATGAAGCCTCAACGACAACGTTCACTGTTTTCGATGAGCTGTCTTTGAGATAGATTGCATAAACAACCTTGTTTTTGCCGCTATACCCATCCATGTAAATGTTCTGGATCGTCATGTCGTAAGAGGAACTGCCGAAATATTCGGCACCCTTGATAATCCTAAGCTCTTCGAGCTCCGCTTTTTCAGACACCGAACTGGCCAAGTTTGCCCTAACCGCATTTTGAACCTTGTCAAACAAAACATCAGTCCCTGCCCATACTCGGCAACAAAGACTGAGACTTAAAGCCAGCACAATAATTTTTATTGTAGAATGATAGGGTTTCATATCATTATGCCTTCATCGAGTTGATGTTCTGAAGCATCTGGTCTGCCGTTTGTACTGCCTTTGAGTTCATCTCGAAGGCTCTCTGAGCCGTGATCAGGTTTGCCAATTCCTGTACAATGTTGACGTTTGAGCTTTCCAGAAAACCCTGGGTTATGGTTCCCAGCCCCTGAAGACCAGGAGTGCTCGTCTGCGCATCACCCGATGCTTCCGTATTGACAAACAGATTTTGGCCGTTGGCCTGAAGCCCGGCCGGGTTCATAAAATTAGCGAGTTCAATTGTCCCGACTTGCACAGGCGCCGTGCTGCCTGCCTGCACGACTGACACAGTCCCATCGGTTCCAACGGTGATACTCGTCGAGTTGCTAGGGATAGTGATTGCAGGTTCAAGGGGGTTGCCGTCAGAGGTGACGATTCTTCCGTCCTTATCGAGATTGAAATTGCCGGCTCTTGTGTAATTAATTGTCCCGTCAGGCATTGTCACCTGAAAGAATCCCTGCCCCTGAATGGCAAGGTCGAGTGAGTTGCCCGTGGAGGTATAATCACCCTGACTAAACAACTTGCCAATGGACGATGGTCTGACACCAAGCCCCAATTGCATCCCTGTTGGGATTGTCGTGCTTTGCGTTGCTGCGGTCCCCGGAGCTGGCGACGTCATTGAAAAAAGATCCTGGAAATTCGGCCTGCTACCCTTATAGCCCACAGTGTTGACATTGGCTATATTGTTTGAAATGACATCCACGTTCATCTGCTGGGCCGACATGCCACTTGCGGCAGTGTAAAGCGCCCTGATCATTTCGCAACCTCCTTTTTAAATTCTGTTTTTTTATCAACCATTGCAACTCAGACCTTCGCTATTTCAGTGTTAGCCCTTGAGGCAAGCTGGTCGAAAGTTTTTATCACCTGCTGAATCGAGTCAAAACTTCTCTGGGCTGAAATCATGGCCACAAGCTCCTGCATGGGATTGACATTGGATCTTTCGAGAGTCCCCTGCTTAATCTCGCCCTTTGCAGGCCCGTCACTTATTCCGGAAAAGAGTGAATTTGATATATGTTGGGTGTCTTTGATCTTAACAACCTTGATGCGCCCCACCGTGTTGTCTTCGACAGAAACCGTCCCGTCGGCGGCGATGACAGGAGCAGCCTTTGTATTTGTGCCGAGATTGATCGGTTTATCCGTCGTTCCAAGGACCTTGTATCCCTCAGTGCTGACGAGAAAGCCATTCTTGTCAATTGTGAATGACCCGTTGCGCGTAAAATTTTGCGTCCCTTTCACATCTAGAACAAAATAGCCGTCGCCGCTGATAGAAAGATCCATGGCAGCACCGGTGTTCTGTATTGTCCCCTGCATCTGGTCAATGATGAGCTTCCCATTGCTGGCCATTGCCCGGGCATCGGGATACACCGATGGTTGGGTTTGGGCAAGACCCTCAGTAAGAGGATACAGGCGTGTTGCGAAAGATGTTCTTTTATATCCATTTGTGTTGACATTGGAAATATTGTTGGCGATGTTGTCGAGCTCCAGCAGCTTGAGAGTGGAACCTGTCATTGCAACATAAATCCCTCTATACATTCCTGCTCCTCCTTTATGCTGAAAAGTAATAAAGCAATATTGATGCCTGAAAGGAATTTCGGGAGGCAGGATTAAAAAGGTATGAAGCTCTATGACAACAAAACTAAACTTGCAGCATTTAGCGGCCAATGATCATCAGTAAGACGGCTGTAAGTAAGTATATATTCAACGACTTGTGGAGGCTTTTAAATAGCGGGGGCATAGGGTACCGAGTGGTGTTCAGCAATGGCCGTCTTGGTATTTACTGATTTCTGCCTGACATTTGCTTCTGCGACGAACGGGTTACATGGAAAAGTTTTCCCGGTGGGAACTTTATACCTCTATATCTATTCCTTTTTGTTCTTCCTCTTCGGGCGCTACGGCGGCTTTCTTAAACTCTTCGGCGAATTCCTTCTTTTTCTTTTCCTGCCTTTTACCAGGTCGTATCTTGGCAAACACATATCCCTGCCGTATGCCGGTTACGCCAGGGATTCCATAAATCTGTTTCAAGCCGTTGTCATCAGCCATACTTTTCTATCGGGCAAAACAACAAATACTTTATCAGCCATGTGTTGCATGGGGCCGTATCGCGCTCCTTCCCCGCTGATTGTTAAGCCATGAGCGCTGCTTTCTGCTCCGCGTATGTCGTTATAAAGAGATCAAGGACCTTTTTAAAGCCCGCCTCTCCAAAACCCAGAGTGGAATAGTGTATTTTAATATTCTCAGGACCTTTCATGCCTATATGCTGACTCAGGCAGACAGCGTCGGCAACATTGACTATCTGGCAGAGCGATTCAAAGGAGCTGTCTTCAAAGATAGGAAGTGTTTGGGCGTGGTGATATTGAATGACAATCTCGAGGTTCTTCGGAAGCTTCCATTTGCGTGCAATCAATCCGCCCACATCGCAGTGCGTATATCCCAGCAGCTTCGTCTCCACATCCTTATACTGCCTCCCCTCCTCATATACTTTCTGTGTTATTAGCGCATATTGGTCGGGAATGCTGTTGTTGAGGATTGTCTTGCCGACATCATGGATAAGCCCTGCAACAAGGGCCTCTTCAGGCTGTGCCAGTTTTGACACTCTGGCAAGCAGGGAAGACGCGACGGAAACACCGAGACTATGCTCCCAGAGTTTCTGCTCAAAGAGGCCGAATTTGCGATGCATATCTTTCAGGGATGCCGCGACCACCAGGGATTTCATGGTATTGAACCCGATGAGCATAACACCGCTCGAAATGGTATCGATGCGACGGTTCATACCGTAATAGGGAGAATTGGCGATCCTGAGCAGACGGGCCGAGAAAGACTGATCTCTGGAAATAATCTTTTCCAGTTCGTCAATTGAAGAACTGTCGGAGTTGATAAGTTCGAGAGCCTTTACCGCAACCGTGGGAAGACTTGGGATGTCTATAGTATCAAGAATAATCTTTTCCAAATCACTTTGCATTTGCTTACCCCCCTCTATTTGACGCCTTCTGCTACCTTTTAGGCATTATACACGATATGCCGCACTCTTCATAATATTATACGGCATTTATGATTTCGCCTGCCATGTCCTCAAGAGGCAGGACCTTGTCGGCAATACCGGCATCGACCACCGCCTTTGGCATGCCATAGACGACACACGTCTGTTCGTTCTGCGCGAAGATCCTGCCGCCGGTCTTTTTCAACTCAGTCATGCCCTTCAGTCCATCGTTACCCATTCCAGTCAGAATAACCCCAAGCGCCCTCCCCGGATAGCATTCTGCAACAGATGACATCAGTGCGTCAACTGAGGGCCGGTAGGTAAATTCCTCCCTGTTTTCAGATATCGTCACGACCGTTTCAAGAGTGCGTTTTCTCACAACTTTCATGTGTCCCCGGCCAGGTGCGAGCAGGACAAGGCCCGGTTTCAAAAGGTCCCCCTCTGCAGCCTCCCTGACTTCAATCTTGCTCAGCTGGTTCAGCCTTTCGGCAAAGGGTCCGGTAAAGCTCGGGGGCATGTGCTGGGCTATCACGATCGGTACCGAAAAATCCTTTGGGAGAAGCGTGATGATCTCTTGGAGCGCCCTAGGGCCGCCAGTCGAGGTACCGATAGCAACGACGCTCGTTTTTCGTTCTCCGGTCGCCCTCTGGGGCATGGCCAAGTGCATTTCGCGCACTTTCGATTCTATGGAAACCTTATCTATCGGCCTCACTGGCCTTCTCATGGGTCCCCTTTTCGCTATCTGTTTTATCTTGTCGAGCAGAACTTCCTTGATCTTAACGATATTTACCGACAGGTCGGAAAGATTTTTTGGTATAAAATCAACAGCACCCAAGTCAAGGGCATCAAGCGTAACTTTCGCCCCATCGGTAGTCAGAGAACTCACCATGATAACAGGTACGGGAGTCTTCATCATAATATGCTTCAATGCCGTGATGCCATCCATCCTGGGCATTTCGACATCCATTGTAACGACATCGGGCCTCAGGCTCGCGATTTTATCAATAGCCTCCATACCGTCCCGGGCAGTCCCGATGATTGATATTTCAGGATCAGTAGAGAGCATGCTCGTCAGAGCATTTCTCATGAAGGCAGAGTCATCGACGATAAGAATTCTTACCATTGTTGCACCTCGTTTTGCTTATGACCTGATTGAATGAGAATATCCTAAAAACCGAATTCCTTTAACAGATCATCTACCCCTTCCTGAGACACGTTTTCAGCGGCAACCGCTTCGGTTTTCCCTCTGCTCTCCGTCTTAACACCGAAACTTGCGATAAGGCCCACAAGCTCCTCTTCGATGTCACCCACGAGGGTAATCACTTTTTTCAGGGTCTGCCCCGTGAGATCCTGGAACGACTGGGTCGTCAAGATCTCAGTTAGGTCATCTTCGAGTCCATTCTTGAATTTTTTGAGGTATTCGACCGACTCCCGAGGCTCCTTGATATTGCGGATGTGCATAGAGAGATCGTCCATGGTCAGGATGTATTTTTCAACAATGCCCATCGTCTTATTTGCCGCATCCTCGGTTTTTTCAATCACGAATTGCAATTTATCTATGGCGCTCGGCATATCCGTCATCGCCATGTCCTTCAGCCGCGGATCGAGTGCCTCCTTGAAGCTCTTGATAGAATCATGGAGTTTACGGGTCACCTTGCCGACCTGTTTGAAAAGATCGACCTGAGCAGTCTGTCCCTGACCAGTTGCAATGACCTGGATCAATCCATCGGCTTTTTCAAAGTCCTGGTTTGCAACCGCATCCATGAATTCCATGACCTTGGCATATATTTCATTGCGTGGATCGCCGGGTGGAGGGATATTTTTTTCAAAATAGTCCTTGGCATCAACAACCTCTTTTACCAGTATCTGTCCGCCCATCCCCTGAACGCTCCTGACAACCTCAACCTTGTTGTCCCCCGTGTCGGTCACCCCGAAGACATTGTCTTCGAACAGCCCGACATCCTCAACAGGAATAAGCTTTTTAGTGTCAAGCAGGACGATAAGCCTGTCCTTAAGGCGGGCCACACCCTCGATCTGCTCAATCTGCGTATTCATGAAATTAGCTGCCGGCTCAATCTCACTCTCCTCGATTGAGACGACCCCGGTGATGCCGTCAACGAGGACTCCAAAGGTGATCCGTCCGCTGGAGATGACGATCACTTTTTCTCCGGCACTCTGGCTTTGAAGCCCCACCATTTTTTTCAGATTGATGATCGGGATGATCTTCCCCCGCAGATTTGTAACGCCCTCAAGATAATCGGGGGCCTGCGGCAGCTTGGTCATATGAGGCAGGTTGACAATCTCCTGCACTTTCAATATGGGAATTGTATATTCACTGCCGTTCATCATAAAACCGATATATTGCATCTATCCTCCTTGCATTGCCCTTAAAATCCTCTATGCCTTTTTACCCGCCTTGGAGATAAATATTTTCCTCGCAGTGATGGCGAGATCAAGGATCAGTACGACCTTCCCATCACCGGTAATCGTAGCGCCGAGTATCCCGCATTCTTCCGAGTCGACCCCGTTGATTGTCTTGATCACAATCTCTTCCTGCCCCAGTAATTCATCGACAGTAATGCAGAACCTGCGTTCCGCTACCGAAGCCACAAGGACGTAGCTATTGTCATGCTGCTTGTCCCCCCTTGCCCTCACGCCGAGGGTTTCGGACATACTGAAAACCGGCAGTACCTTGCCCCGAATGGTAAGAACGCGCTGCCCCGCCACATCCTTGATATCGCTGTTTTTGACCCTCAGCGTCTCTTCAATCATCGATTGCGGCAGTGCGTAGTATTCATTGCCGATCCTGACCATCATAGCCTGAATGATGGCCAGTGTCAGAGGAAGACTGATTCTAAAGGTGCTTCCCTGGTCCTTTTTCGTCACTACCTCGACATAGCCGTTGAGTTTGCTGACATTTGTCTTTACAACATCCATGCCCACACCGCGGCCGCTCAACTCCGTCGACACCTCTTTTGTCGAGAAGCCGGGCAGGAAGATAAGGTTGATTGCAGTTTCATCAGGCATCTTGGCGATCTCTTCTTCAGTCACAATACCTTGCTTAAGGGCCTTGCGCTTTACGGCTTCGACATCGATCCCCTTGCCATCATCCGACACCTCGATGACGATCTGAGTGCCCTTTTGATACGCGCTTATAATGATCCTTCCCTTGCGGTGCTTTCCCTTGTTCTGTCGCTCCTCGGCAAATTCAATACCGTGATCAACTGAGTTTCTGACAATGTGGATGAGGGGATCACCGATATTTTCGTTAACGCTCTTATCGACTTCGGTCTCCTCTCCGAATATCTCCAGGTCAATCTCCTTGCCGATGTTCCTCGAGAGGTCTCTGACCATCCTGGGAAACCGGGAAAAGACCTTTTGAATAGGCTGCATTCTGATCTTCATGACAGCAAGCTGCAGGTCAGAGGTCACCCTGTCGAGAAAACTGGTCGTCTCAAGGAGGCTTTCAACATTTTCGTCTCCGGAATGGGAGAGTTCGAGCTTCATTGCCAGGTTGAGGAGCCGATTCCGGGCCAGTACAATCTCTCCCGCGAGATCCATTACCTTGTCGATCCTGCTTATATCCACCCTCAAGGTCGATACAACGTCCTTCTCTCTACTTACCTGCTGCACCTGCTCTTCAGCGGCGACCGGAGCCGCAGACTCCTGCGTGGATGAAGCCGAACTCGATTCCGTCCTGTCGGGGGCAACTGCGGCAAATTCTTCAGTCTGTTCCTGCATCCCGTTAACAACCCCTACCGCCGTTGCCGGCTCTATTGCCTTTGCCGGCTCTGCCTGGGAAATGATCACCGAATCGAGTTCCTGCAAAAGTGGTGCGATGTGCTCCTCGACATTGTCCTTCGCGCTGATATGAACGATAAGGAGGCGCAGCATATCAACACTCTTAAGAATGGAATCCATTATATTCCGCGTGAGGGTCATATCGCCGTCGCGGAGCCTTTTCATGATGCTCTCCGCTCTGTGGGCAACATCAACAATCGGTTGAAAGCCGAGGAAACCGGCAGCCCCCTTCAGAGTGTGCATGCCCCGGAATATTTCGTTGAGAATGTCCTTATCGTACCCTCTCGTCTCGAGATCAACGAACATCGGGTCGATCTTTTCGAGTGTCTCCTCTGCCTCGGTGACAAACTCGCTTATAATTTCTTGCATCTCGTCGGACATATTATCCCCCGGCTTTCAAAGACGGTCTTTTGTCTGCAATTTTTTCGAGCTTTTCTTTCAGTACTTCGGCCGTAAAGGGTTTGACGACATAATTATCCACACCCGCCTTGATTGCCGTTATCACTTTGTCCTTTTCAGCCTCTGCGGTAACCATAAGAAAAGGCATCGTCTTAAGCGCTTCATCTTCCCGCACATGCTTGAGCAGGTCAATGCCTTCCATCACCGGCATATTCCAGTCCGATACTACCAGGCCGTAGCCGCCTGCTTTAAGCTTGCCGAGTGCCTGGGCTCCATCTTCGGCTTCGTCAATGTTTTCGAAACCGAGTTGCTTGAGAAGATTCTTTACAATCCTTCTCATGGTCGGGAAATCGTCTACTACAAGAACTTTGATCTTTAAATTAAACATCATCACTCTCCCTTGAAGAGCTTTTTCAATATTCTTTTTATACTGTCGGTTATCTGTTCCGCGTTAGCGGGTTTAACGAGATAATCATCCACACCGGCATCCATAGCCTTTTTCCGCTCATCTTCATCCGCCTCGGTCGTCACCATGACAATCGGAAGATCCTTCCAGTTTGCGTCATTTCTCAGGTTCTTCGTAAGTTCGATCCCGTCCATATAGGGCATGTTCATATCAGTGACGACAAGATTGATACTCTGTGTTCCCAATTTTTCCAGCGCGTCAAGCCCGTTTTCGGCTGTCACCACTTCATATCCTTTTGCCTTTAGAAAAAGATTCAGCAACTTCCGAGTCGTTTTGTCGTCATCAACTACGAGAATTTTCATACCTTGGCTCCTCAATCAATGCTTAAGTACCCTTACATTTTTTGATAAACAATTACTTTATTGATAACTGTCGGCTTAAAAGCTCTCGTTATATTATGAAGACTTTCCGACGTTCCTATGAACAGATAGCCATTGGGCCTCAACGAGTCATAAAGCTGCGATACCGCCTTCTGCTTGGCTTTTTCATCAAAATAGATCAGCACATTCCTGCAGAATACTACATCCATACCTCTGATCGCCCTGCTGTCTTTATCATCGATAAGATTGACCTTCATGAGCTTGACCAGCGACTTGACGGAGGCGGCAAGCTGATACTGCTGGTTGGTATTCGTAAAATATTTTTTCAAATAGTTTTCGGGAATATTCCTGATCGCATAAGATCCATAAACAGCGGCCTTCGCGGAACTCAGGACAGATTCGCTAATATCAGAGGCATAGATCTCTTTTCTCATCGCGGTGGCTTCGGTTTTTTCAAGGAGGACCATACCAATGGTATAGGGTTCCTCTCCCGTAGAACTGGCCGCCGACCACACCCGGATTTCCTTCCTGCCTGCCTTGGTGTTCTCAGTAATAATTCGCGCCATAAGCTCTCCGCTGAAAACGTCGAATTGCTGAGGTTCCCTGAAAAAAAATGTTTCATTCGTAGTGACAAGATCGAAGAGCATGGTCAGCTCGTTCCTGTCACCGCCAAATTTCAGGACATAGAGATAATCCTCATACCCCTTGAGATTTTTTTCCTGAATTTTTTTACCCAACCGGTTTTCAATAAAATATTTCTTGTTGTCAGGGATAAAGATACCGCTCTTTTCATAAATAAAGTCCCTGATCTGCCGGAAGGTTTCGTCTGTCAGAATGAGAGGAGTCATAGAGTGTCGAGCACCTCCCTTATCTTTGCCTGGACATCGACATTTTGATGCTCTGAGTGGGCTGAGAGCACCTCAAAAGCCTCTCTTCCTCCTATGGACCGAATCGCGTCGATGGACGCCATGATGACGGGGATATAGGTGTCGTTCAACATTGCCGATATTTTACCGATAGCTGTTTCCGCATCGCATGCAGATGCCACCGACTTCACCGCGTAAAAGCGGACCCAGGGATCGGTATCACTGAGAGCCTGAGACAACTCATCCGAACACCTATGCACATCGCCAAGTGACACAACCGCGGCTTTTCTGATTTCAGGGTCATCATGGCCGACAAAGGCGGTGATTCGATCAATCGCCTCAGGCGAGCCGATGCGTCCGAGCCCGTTTATTGCCGAAATCTTCACCCGGGCATCACTATCTTCGGTAAGGATGAACAGCGTTTTAAGATCGCCTGCTGAACGGGCAATGATCTGCCGGATGGCGCTGGTATAACCGGTGATGTCGGACAGTAAGGCCTGCCGATCTATCTTCATCAGAGACTCGACTATCTTCTCGAGCAAGTCCGGGTACTTTTCAACCTCCAGCAGCCCTTTAAGGACTTTATAGGCTTCTTTAGAGCCTATAGTGCCGAGGGCCTCGATTGCCGAGCGCCTGACGTGGGCGTCCGCGTCCGACTGAGAAGTTTCCATGAGTTCCTCGACGGCGGAGGCTTCTCCGATCTCTCCGAGAGCTTCCGCCGATACCCGCCTAAGGTCCCTACTCACATCCTTGAGATAGCCTGAGAGCCTGCCTGCAGCCTGTTTGCTCTTCATTTCGCCGAGGATATTGATCACAAAAGATTTGCCGCGGTATTTCAGATCGGGGGAGTCGAGCATCTCAAGCAACTCTTGCTCGCCCTCTATAGAAAGGATAGCCCGTTTAAGAAGTGCTGTTTTCTCATCGCTGTCCGGGTTAAAAGGATCGAGTTGCCCCGCCGTCTCGACCAGCAGAGGGATAGCCGGCCTGCATTTAAGCGCACTAAACCCTTCGAGGGCGATCCCCTTGTCTTCCCAGTCGCCTTGCCGAAATAAATTGACGATATGTTCCGTAAGTTCCGTCATGTCGGGCGTCGCCCCGATCTGTATGATACTCTTGACTACCGCAAGTTCCTCGTCTCCGGAAGCCTTCGGCAGATAGGACATCAGAGCAGGTAATGCCGCTGAAGAGCCAAGTCTGCCCATTGTTTCGATGGCCGAAAAACGGACGACTTCAGAGGGGCTTGAAAGAAGCGATGAGATGGCAGATGCCGCATCTTGTGCCTTCAGGTCGCCGAGAGATTGAAGCGTATAAAAGCAGACCCATTCCTCATCTTTGAGACGTTCCATGAGCTGCGGTATCGCATTATGATAGCCGAGGTCTCCAAGGGCCTTTGCCGCCGCCGCCCTCACGTTGGGATTCTCGTCTTCAAGAGACCGAACGATTTGTGACGCATCGACATTAGTCTGTATCTCGCTGAGAAGGTCGACGGCGAATTTTCTGACATCATGATCTTTGTCCTTGAGCAGCGGATAAAGCAACGATACCGATACCGCACCCAGCTGTTTCAAAATAATCAGGCCCGTATTTCTCAGGTAAGAACTTTCGCGCAGCAGAGGCAACACCATATATGCTACGATCTCGCCTCCGAAAGCAATCAGCGACCTCATCGCCGCGTCCTGGACTCCTGTATTTTCATCACTCAATGCCTTTATGAGCGGATAGATTCCTCTTTCATCGCCCTCAGCGAGGTCCTCAGCTGCCTTTCTGCGCACGGATGGGTCTGCTGCACTGAGTTTTTCTATGACCTTTTTAATGTTCCTGATCATTCATCGCCCCCCCATCGCGTGCGGATCCAATGGCAAATTATCATTAAAAAAAACACGTAGCAGAGACCACGTATACAATAAGGATTCAGTCCTTAAATTCATCCATTTTTCCCCTGAGCTTCAGCAGTGCCTTGCCATGGAGCTGGCATACCCTGGATTCGCTGACATTAAGAACACGCCCGATTTCTTTCATATTGAGTTCTTCGTAATAGTAAAGTGTCAGAACCATGCGTTCCTTTTCGGGCAGCTCATCAATCACCTTTCCAAGGGCAGTCTGGAGCTCCCTCACGCCAAGCTTGTCAAGAACGTTTTTTTCGCCTTCGGCTGAAATGCATTCAAGAATGTCGATTGTCTCGCCATCTCGATTTAGGCCCAGATCTTCCAGACGTACCATCCTCACCGTGTTGACGGTCGCCAGTATTTTATGGAGTTCAGCCATGGTAATCTTAAGCTTTGCGGCGACTTCCTCATCTGTGGCGTTTCGGTGCATATTCTTTTCAATTTCTTCATACGCATGCCTGACCTCCTCGATCTTTTTCTTGACATCTTTGGAGGCCCACTGCATGGAACGTATCTCATCGATGATAGCACCCCTGATCCTGAAATCGGCAAACGTGCTTAGTGTCGTGTTCAAGGCTGGATCGAATCTGTTGACGGCTTCGAGAAGCCCGACGATGCCGGCCGAAACAAGATCTTCCACATCCAGTTCAGGCGGCAAACCAAAGGCGTATTTATGCGCATAATATTTTACTCTCGGCAAAAACTGGCGGACTATCTCTTCTCGCTGGTCGGGCTGGTCTGGTGGCCCCGGCAGTCCCATTGCTGTATATGAGTCGACCATGAGCAAAGTCTTCGCCTCCTGTGGCACTTAGATGCCGATATTGACTTCTTTTATTCTACTAGAAAATCCGTTAATAGTATCAGCTGACCCGCAAGGCCTGCTTCAAAAAGAATTGAATGCCCCCTTTCACCTCTCCGATAGGGTCGTCCAGTATCTTGTTCGCCACGGCAGCCAGTTTCTTGGCAAAGTTGCTGTTCGGATACATGGAAATATATCCTTTTTGGGCTATAATTGCGTCCTTGACGTTCGGTTCATAAGGCAGATACCCCAGGTAATTTATCGAAAGCGTCAGAAATCTTTCGGTTACAAGAGCAATCTTTCTGAAGGTTTCAAAGGCCTCTTTTTCACTTCTCGCCGTATTGACCAGAATCCTGAAAGATTTGTCACCAAAATCACGGCACAGCACCTTGATCAGAGCGTAGGCATCGGCAATCGATGTGGGCTCAGGCGTCACCACTACTATAGTTTCCTGAGCAGAGCTGCAGAAGAACAGGACATTGTCCGATATGCCGGCCCCCGTGTCGATAAGAAAAACGTCTACCGGAATTTCAAATTGGTCGAGTTCCGACAGAAGTTTCAGCCTCTGGGTATCGGTAAGCCTCGTGAGTTGCCTGACCCCGGAACTGGCAGGAATGATCTTTATGCCCATAGGCCCCTCGGCGATAATCTCCTTCATGCTCTTCGATCCGTTGAGCACATGCTTGAGATTGTATCGCGGCGTTATTCCGAGCAGTACATCTATGTTGCTCAGTCCGAGATCGGCGTCCATGATGAGCACTTTTTTATTCATGCCCGCATAGTTAAGAGCCAGGTTGGCCACGAAGTTCGTCTTTCCGACCCCGCCTTTGCCGCTCGAAACAGCTATGATTCTTGGCCCGCTAGTTTTCACAGATGCCTCCCGTGATGAGGCCGGCGATGTAATCGGGCGTCGGGACCCTGATATCTTCAGGCACATCGGGGCCGTCGGTTAC
>Ga0209048_10004816_pt1 | contig 12860 bp, 10 predicted proteins | sample FrelakmetCRP12CR_FD_187146 | JGI IMG/M metagenome (GOLD analysis project Ga0209048, IMG submission 187146) | Freshwater lake sediment microbial communities from the University of Notre Dame, USA, for methane emissions studies - CRP12 CR (SPAdes)... | ecosystem: Environmental > Aquatic >... | reverse complement strand
TCCAAGTCCCGGTATGTTCGAACGTATACTTTTGGAGGTCGTGCAAATGTTGACAACAGGACCCTTGAGCGGCGTCAGGATCATCGATCTGACGAGCATTTATTCGGGACCGATTTGCGCATCCATCCTAGGCGACCAAGGCGCCGACGTGATTAAGGTGGAGGCGCCGACGGATAGTAAATCCAACGCCACAAGGCGCGATCGGGAGCAACGTAGCACGGCTTGACTTGACCAAGCCGACGCAAAAACGGCGGGCCAGGCGCCGCCGCGGGAGGGAGGTTGCTCGTGAGTCAGGTGTTTGGCGAGCGCCAGCGAACGCGCGTCGCGTGCCGGCGGCCGCAGGCACGCGCCTGCCCGGCGTCGCACGCGGCGGGCGGTCGACGGTCGGGGTTACCAAGCAATGCGCTGATCGAACTTGTACTCCGGTGCCGGCTGATCTCTGCGTCTGGGTTCGTCCTCGGCGATGGTCTCTTGTAGGGGGCGAATCTGACAAGGGCAATTTCGAGGCGCATCGTTTTCGCGACTTGAACGGCGGCTTCAATCGATTTCTACGACCGGATTGGAGCGCCGCGGGCGACGGCTTGGGGGTCGTTTGCGCCCATTTGCCGGTTCAATCGAATGGGCCACGCGCTCGAGGTGCGGGCGCAGCCGCAGCCGCGAATACAATCGTCCCGACAGGACATCACTTTCGGGCTGCGGCACCATGTCAACCAGTACGTCGGCATTTCAGCGCACCCGAATGCGTCGTTTCCGGGTCGGGTTGCAGGCCCCCTGCACCGAACCCCTGATCATTGACAGGGGCGGTGAAATGACATACTGTCATGACCTGATATGATATGCAGAACCGCGGACCCGAATACGGACTTGAATTCCTGCTGGCTTTCGATGGCCGCATCCATCATCTCGAAGAGGGCTACTGGATGAAGTTCGAGATCGAGGGCGTCAAGGCGGCCAAGGAACGCCCGCACGGTTTGGCCTACTCGTTCACGCTGCACGCGCCGGATGGCACGCGGTTGGTCGGCTTCGACAACGCCCATGCCGTTTCGGCCGCGGGCGGCCGGTTCAAACGCAAGCCCCCAGCGACAGATCATTGGCACCGGACGGAGACCGATCCAGGGCGACCGTATCAGTTCACGAGCGCCGAGACCCTGATCGACGACTTTTTTGACGAGGTGGAACGGGCGTTGGGTGAGCGCGGAGTTGGGACGACCGTTGTTGCAGCGGAAGAAACACGGAGGTCGAAATGACCAAGTACAAAGTTCAAAATCTGCGCTCGTTGCGCGAAGAGATGAAGTCGGTGGCCCGCGGCGAGCGGCCGCCTGCAGTCGACGCGGCCAAGCCGAGCTTCAATTCAGTCGATGCCGTAGTGCGCTTGCTGACCCCGGAAAATCGGCAGCTTCTCGCCATCATTCGGGATCGCAAGCCACAATCGGTTGCGGAGCTCGTGGCGATGAGCGGGCGGGCGCAGCCCAACCTTACGCGCACGCTGGCAAAGATGGAGTCCGCCGGTTTCATCACGATGAAGGCGGTGGGCCGCCGCAAGGCCCCGAGCGTCGCCGTTAAGAAAATCGTCGTCGAGATCGATCCTTGCTCGGATCGCGACCTGCTCAACGTCGCGTAGCGTGCCCAAATCTCGGTCTTGCCATTCGGTCGCTACTGCTGCACTATTGCATTACAAATGTAATGCGCGATGATCAATCATGAAGACTGCTGCTATTCCCGCGGTACGCGTTCCACCGGAATTGCGCCAGGCCGCCGAAGACTTGCTCCAATCCGGCGAGACGCTGTCTGGGTTCGTCGAGGAAGCTGTGCGGCGGAACGTCGAGTTCCGTCAAGCGCAGAAGGCGTTCATCGAGCGCGGGCTGGCCTCCGCCGCGGCGGCGAGAAAGTCCGGCAAATACGTTTCCTCCGCCGCGATCCTGGGCAAGCTCGCGCGACGCCTCGAAAGAGCCCGCAAGGGCCGTGACCGTACGGCATGAGCCGTTTCCGAGTCCGCTTCACGTTAGAAGCGGCGGAGGACCTCCTGCGGTTGTTCGATTTCTTGCTTGAGCAGGATATTTCCGCGGCCGAGCGTGCCGAGGCCGCGGTTGCCAAGGCAATTGAAGTGCTGGAAGTCTTTCCGTTCTCCTGCCGCAAGGCCATCGGCGGTTCCGGTAGCCCCTTTCTGCGCGAGCTGATCATTCCCTTCGGGGGTTCTGGCTACGTGGCACTGTTCGAGATCGAGGACCCGCGGACCGTGACCATTCTCACTGTGCGCCACCAGCGGGAAGAGGACTACCACTAAGCCCCAGCGGGATCCTTGCTCGGATCGCGACCGGCGCAACGCCGCGTAGCGTGGCCAAATCCGTGGCCAAATCGTGGGATTCGAGGGGTCTGTAGGGGATCATTTCCCTCTGCGCTTGCCTTTGGAGCCCTTGGGCGGCGCGGGTTCGAATCCCTGCGTCTCCGCCAGAATGTGTAGCAACTAACTGTTTATAAAGCACGTAGCTGCCGGAACCGGCAATAACCCCCGTTCCTACCCACGTCTACGCTCGGGCATTTCGTCCGATGTCGCGTTAGGACGGTTCCACATCGCTCGTCGTGTTGCCGTGTGCTTGCTCTCTCGCGTTGACGCACTACAAGCCCATCGCCGTGGCGATCCCCGAGCAGCCCCGGGCCTGCGTCATCGCGTGCCCCGAGTGCGGAGCGTCCGGGCCTAAACGGCTATCAGCCGTCGCGCTTGGTGTGGCGGTTGATGCCTCGAATCGACACCCGGGCCAGGGTTGATGAAAGTCAACGGCTGAGTTGAGAATTGGCCTAGGCTTCCAATCATCGTTCAAATTCCGAAGGCGGAGGTCGGCAATGAAGCGAAGTGCGTTCGTGAAGGCAATGGTGGTGTTGGGCTTGGCTACCGCCGCAGTTACCGCAAACGGGCAACCTGCGGGCACGGCCGGACCCACACCGGGATACGACCGTGGCCCGGGCATGATGGGCGGCCCGGGCATGATGGGCGGCCCGGGCATGATGGGCGGCCCGGGCATGATGGGCGGCCCCGGCATGATGGGCGGCCCCGGCATGACGGGCGGCCCGGGCATGATGGGCGGCCCCGGCATGACGGGCGGCCATGGCTGGGAATGGGGCAACAGGTCTGGAGGCGGTCTATCAAAGCTCGGATTGACGACGGAGCAGCAGGAGAAGATCGCCCGGATCCACGAAGACACGCGCCAAAAGAACTGGGATCCGATGGGCCAGTTGCTCTCGGAGCAGTTCAAGCTGCGCGTCCTTTACCTCGCCGACAAACCGGATGCGAATGCCATCGTCGAGCAGCAGAAGAAGGTGGACGAACTGCGACGGGTGATGATCAAGGCGCACGTCGAGATGGAAAACCAGATCGAGGCGGTGCTGACCAAGGACCAGCGCGAGCTGTTGCGTTCGAGCGCGCCGTGGCGAATGCACTAATCAATGGAGCTTCGCAAGCAGCGCCCCCGCCTGCATGGCGGGGTTGTCGTTTCTAGCCCCCGGGGATCAAAGTTCTTACGCAAGAGATTTCGTGTATCCCCGCTTCCGCCGCAAAATCAAAGGGTCGGGTATCACCCGTCCTGAACTCGGGCGAACGTCTGTTCCTCGGAGAAGCGGCAGGGTGGAGTCGACCCGAAGCAGTCTTGCGAACTTGAGGGACACTCCACGACCTGCATGACCGACCGGTGTTGTTGCGCCGGTTAGCGCACAATGCCCCTGCGCCGAGCATCGGTCCAAGCTCAACGACCAACGAGGCGTCACGTCAATTCGGACACCTTTTTCTGGAGTTCCTTGACTAGATTCTCTTCCGCATGGAGGTTTGACGTCTCGCGTTTCGTTGCGGCGATTTCTTGCCTCAACTCTGAGAGATAGGAATCGAGGATCTTCTTCAGCAGGTCTCGCTCTGCCACGTTCACTTCCATCTTCATCACGGCGTACCTCCTTCTCGCGTATCGGTTCCTGCGGCCGGGCCGAGTTCGCTGGCCAAAGCGTCACGCTGGAACTGGCCATCGGCGCGCATCCGCCTACGACCTGACCCTTGGGGCTCCCGGCGTCCGATTCATTGCTTAGGTCCTTCAATTCACGGAAATGAAGTATCGCAAGTTGCCACCGTTCACGGCTTGCGTTACATCAAATCCATAAGGGTACCGTTGGACAGCGAGACCGATTTGGGGCGTGGCCCGCATGATCGACGCCCAATGGGTGCCGTGTCGCAGGGGCCGGAGTGCTGGGCCGGCCACTTGTTGAGTCCGGGATGTTGGGCGGACAACGGAATGTCCCTACGCGGAGGTCTTGGGCGGCGACGTTCATGGACCACTCCCGGCCGCCTGCTGCCCAAGCCCCTTGTCGACCCGGGCCGGTTGCGCGCTCTGAACTAACGCGGGAAGTCGCGGGCCGTGGCAACCGGCTGCTGCATAATGCACTCCCGGGAGACGCGATCGCGCCGCCGGTTGCGGTGTTCGCCTTTGAGGAGATCCATGCCATGGGACCAGATGGCCTCGAGGACCTGACCCACAAGTTGCCTCTGGCGCTCGCGCCGATCGCACGACTGGCGATCAATCTGCGCTGGGTGTGGAACCATGCCGCCGACCGGGTATGGGAGGCAATGGCCGCGGAGATCTGGCGCCGGACCGGCAATCCAATCCTCGTCATTCAGAACACGCCACGCAGCCGCCTGGAAGAATTGGCGGCGAACAGCGAGTTCGTCGCAGGCGTGCAGCGGCTGGACCACGAACAGTCCGAGTACCTGTCGCGGCCGAGCTGGTTCCAGCAGTCGCACGCGCTCGAACGGCCGGTGCACATCGCCTACTTCAGCATGGAGTACGGCCTCACCGAGGCGCTGCCCCTGTACTCGGGTGGCCTGGGCGTACTGGCCGGCGACCATCTGAAGACGGCGAGCGACCTTGGCATCCCGCTGACTGCGGTCGGCCTCTTCTATCGCGAGGGCTACTTCCGCCAGATGCTCGATGCGTCGGGCGGGCAGCTCGAGCTCTATGCGGTCAACGCGCGCGAGTCGCTGCCCGTACGTCCGGTCCTGGATTCGGAGGGCATGCCGCTGCGGGTCGTGATCGACCTGCCCGGACGCGACGTCCGGCTGCGGCTGTGGCGCGTCGCCGTCGGTCGCGTCGATCTCTACCTGCTCGACAGCGACGACCCGCTCAATTCACCCTTCGACCGCGGCATTACCGCGCAGTTGTACGGCGGCGACGGTGAGCGACGCCTGCTGCAGGAGATCGTGCTCGGCATCGGCGGCTGGCGCGCACTGCAGGCCCTGGGACTCGCCATCGACGTCTGCCACCTGAACGAGGGCCACGCGGCGCTTGCGACCATCGAGCGCGCGCGGTGCTTTCTCGAAGCCAACGGCACGGATTTCTTCACCGCACTATGGGCTACGCGAGCAGGCAACGTCTTCACCACCCACACGCCGGTGGCGGCCGCGTTCGACACCTTCGCGATCGACCTGCTGAGGCGTTATGGCCCGGAATATGCGCAAAGCTGCGGCATCACGCCGGAGCAGCTGATGGGCCTTGGCAGGGCAAACCCGCATGATGCGTCCGAACTGTTCAACATGGCGTACCTCGCGGCGCGGACCTGCGCCCGCATCAACGGCGTCAGCGAACTGCACGGCCGCGTTAGCCGCCGGATCTTCGCGCCGCTGTATCCGCGCTGGCCGGAGTCCGAAGTGCCGGTCGCTCACGTAACGAATGCCGTCCACGTGCCGTCGTGGGATTCACCCTGGGCCGATCGCGCCTGGACGGAAGTCTGCGGCAAGGAGCGCTGGCTCGGCGATCCGCGGATGCTGAGTGAGGCGGTGTCGCGATTGAGCGATGCCCAGATCTGGGAATTCCGTGCCATGGAGCGCCGCGACCTCGTCGATTACACGCGGGGCCGGCTGCAACAACAACTCGCACAGCGCACCCGCCGGGCGAAGGCGATCGCCTTCGCGCGAGAGGTCCTCGATCCCAATGTGCTCACGCTCGGTTTCGCGCGTCGCTTCACCGAATACAAACGGCCGACGATGCTGCTGAGCCAGCCGGAGCGCCTGAGCCGCCTGCTCACGCATCCGGAGCGGCCGGTGCAGCTCATAATCGCCGGCAAGGCGCACCCGCGCGACGAGCCCGGCCGCAGCGTCGTGCGGCAGTGGGTGCAGTTCGTCCAACGGCCCGACGTGCGCACGCGCGTCGTCTTCCTCGAGGACTACGACATGGCGCTCGCGGAACAACTCGTGCAAGGCGTGGACGTGTGGATCAACACGCCGCGGCGACCCTGGGAGGCGAGCGGCACGAGTGGCATGAAGGTGCTGGTCAACGGCGGGCTCAACCTTTCCGAACTCGACGGCTGGTGGGCCGAGGCCTACACGCCCGACGTCGGTTGGGCCATCGGCGACGGCCAGGAACACTTCGAGCCGGGGTGGGATGCCGTCGAGACCGAGCAGCTCTTCTCGGTGCTCGAGCAGGCGGTCATCCCGCAGTTCTACGACCGCGACGCCGAGGGAATTCCGCGCGCATGGGTGGCGCGAATCCGTGCGAGCCTGGCACAGCTCACGCCGCGGTTCAGCAGCAATCGCATGCTGGCGGAGTACCTCGATCGCCTTTACCTGCCCGCAGCCGCTACGCACTGGGAGCGGATAGGGGAAAACCTGCCGAAGGCCCGGGAACTGAGCGAGTGGTACCGCGGCCTGCGTCGTCACTGGGTCGAGATTCACTGGGGCAACGTCGACACCTGGACCGACGCGGACACCCAGGTGTTCAGTGCGCAGGTCTACCTGGGTGAAATTTCGCCCGATGCCGTGCAGGTGCAGCTCTACGCCGAGCCGGGCGAGGACGGAGGCGCCGAGTGCCACGAGATGACCCGCGACCACGCCTTGGCCGGCGCGGCCGGCGGATTCCTGTACATGGCGCGACTGCGGACCGGAAGAGCCCCTCAGCGATACACGCCCCGCGTAATCGCGGGCCACCCGGCCGCCCGCGTCCCGGCCGAGGCCAATTTCATCCATTGGTATCCCCGCTGAGGGTCCCTGCCTTTGACCTGAGGACGATGCGTATCTATCTGCGTTTGCAGTCCGCATCCAAGCCGATCCCGATGGCGTGAGCCTGCAGCCGGTCGTATCAGTGCGAGGTCGGCACGGCCTCCGCCCGCGCTGGGCGCGATCTAGGCGCCGCAAGCTGTGCCTGTGCCGCCGCGAGCCGCGCGATGGGCACGCGCGGAGCCGAGCACGAAACGTAGTCGAAGCCGTTCTGGTGGCAGAAATGGATTGCCTCCGGCTGTCCCCCGTGCTCGCCGCAGATGCCGACCACGAGCCCCGGCCGCGTGCCGCGTCCCCATTCGACCGCGAGCTGCATCAGCCGGCCCACACCGAGCACGTCCAGGATCTCGAACGGATTGTCGCGGAGGATCCCGTCTTCGATGTACTGCGGCAGGAACTTGTTCTCGGCGTCCTCGCGCGAAAACGAGAAGGTGGCCTGCGTGAGGTCGTTGGTGCCAAAGGAGAAGAATTCGGCCACTTCGGCGAGCGCCGCCGCACGCATGCACGCCCGGACGACTTCAACCATGCTGCCGAACCTGAAGTCGAGCTTTACTCCGTGACGGGCTTCGATTTCGGAGCGCAGCACGTCCACCGTCGCCTTGACCCGCTTCAACTCCTCGGCCGTGCAGACCTGCGGCACCATGATCTCGGGGCGTACGGCGATACCCTCGCTCGTGCACTCGGCCGCGGCCTCGAGAACGGCACGGATCTGCATTTCGTAGATTTCCGGGTAGCTCAGCCCCAGGCGCACGCCCCGGTGGCCCAGCATCGGATTCACCTCCGAGAGCTGGTGCACCTTGCGCAGCAGCGCCTCCCGCCGCTCGAGCGCTGCGTCACCCCGTTTCGCCTCGCGGTACTCGCCGAGGCTTCGCTGCAGCTTGCCGAGGCTCTCGACGTAGTCGCGCGGCAGATCGGGATCGAATATCTGCAGCATGTCCGGCAACTCGGCGATCGAATGTGCCGCGCGCTGGAGGTTGCGCAACTGGCCGATTTCGAATTCGAGCTGTGACGCGGTGGGCAGAAACTCGTGCATCGGCGGGTCAAGGAGCCGCACGGTGACGGGCAATTCCGCCATGGCCTGGAAGATGCCCTTGAAGTCGGCGCGCTGCATGGGAAGCAGCTTTTCCAGCGCGGAACGCCGCTCGGCGAGAGTGTCTGCCAGAATCATCTCCTGCACTACGGGCAGGCGCTGCGGGTCGTTGAACATCCGCTCGGTGCGGCAGAGCCCGATGCCCATCGCGCCGTAGCCGCGGGCACGTTCGGCGTCGCGGGGCGTGTCCGCGTTGGCCATCACCTCGAGGCGTGCGACCTCGTCCGCCCATCCAAGCAGCGTCGCGAGCTCGTCGAAGAAGCGCGCCTCTATCGTCGGGATCGTGCCCGGGTAGACGTTGCCTGTCGTGCCGTCGATCGTGATGATGTCGCCCTCGTGCAGCACGGTTTCGCCGACCTTCGCCATGCGCCCGCGCACGTCGATCTCGATTGCGGCGCAGCCGGATACGCAAGGCTTGCCCATGCCTCGCGCGACTACCGCCGCATGCGACGTTTTGCCCCCGCGGCTCGTCAGGATGCCCTGCGCTGCGAAAAAGCCGTGGATGTCCTCCGGCTTGGTCTCCTCCCGGACAAGGATGACCCGCTCGCCCTCGCGGGCCTGCCCCTCCGCGGTGTCCGCATCGAACACGACGCGGCCCGATGCTGCGCCGGGCGATGCCGGCAGGCCCTGCGCGAGCGCCGCGACCTTGTGCGTCGGGTCGAGCTGCGGCACGAGGAGCTGCTCGAGGAGCAGAGGGTTGATGCGGGTGAGCGCCCGTTCGCGCGAGATCAACCCTTCTCCGCACATCGCAACGGAGGTCGTCACCATCGCCTTTGCGTTCATCTTGCCGTTGCGCGTCTGCAGGCAGTAAAGCCGGCCGCGCTCGATCGTGAACTCGAAATCCTGAACTTCCCGGTAGTGCGCCTCGAGCTTGTCCCGCAGCGCGACAAGTTGCCGGTAGAGCTCGGGCATTTCCTCGGCCATGGCCGCGATCGGCTTCGGGGTGCGGATGCCCGCGACGACATCCTCGCCCTGCGCGTTCACCAGGTATTCGCCGTAGATGACGTTCTCCCCGGTGCCGGGGCTGCGCGTGAACCCAACACCCGTCGCGGAATCGTTCCCCATGTTGCCGAAAACCATCGTGCAGACGTTGACGGCCGTCCCGTTGGCCATCGCCGGCGTGATCCGGAACTGGCGGCGATAATCCACGGCGCGCTTGCCGTTCCAGGACCGGAACACGGCCTCTATGGAGAGCTCGAGCTGCTCATACGGATCCTCGGGAAGGAGCCGGCCCGCCTGCTCCTGGTGGATCGCGAGGAACGCCTCCGCGAGCTCCTGCAGTGCGGCGGCCGTCAACTCGACGTCGTGCACCGCGCCGTGCTTCTTCTTGATCGCCACCATCGCGGCGTCGAAGGCCTCGTCGGAAATGCCCATCGCTATCTTGCCGAAGAGTTGGACGAAGCGCCGGTAGGCATCCCACGCGAAGCGCGGATTCCGTGTCTGTGCAAGCAATCCCTGCAGCGTACCGGCGTTGAGACCGAGGTTCAGGATCGTATCCATCATGCCTGGCATCGACATCGCCGATCCCGAACGCACCGAGACGAGCAGCGGGTTGGTCGCCGAACCGAACACCTTGCCGGTCTTGCGTTCGAGGCCGGAGACGTGTGCGCGGACATCGGTCATCAACGTGGCGGGGAGTCGCTGGTCCTGCAGGTACGCGAGGCATGCCGCGGTGCTGATGACGAACCCCGGCGGGACGTTGAGGCCGATCTGCGTCATCGCGCATAGATTCGCACCCTTGCCGCCCAATAGCATGCGGTCGTTGCCATCGCCTTCTTCGAACGTGTAGATGAATTTCGGTGTGCTCATGGTCTCCCCGCAGAGTGGTGCCCGCTTCCGCCGCCCGGCTCCCGGTGCGGGGCGGACCGGGGAGCCGGGCCGCGCACACATCCGTTCCGGTCGGTGAACCGGTATTCAGCGCAATTCTGCGGCGCACGGCTCGCGCCGACCTTGAGCAAACGCAGAATTCTTGTCGATTGCGGATCATCGGCCGCCGCGCACAACGTGCGGGTGGTGACCGCGCCGACGCCCGGGACCGTCAACAGGCGCTGACAGACCGGGTAGGTACGAACGATCGTCCGCCAACATTGGCGCCGTTGATACGCGTCAACGAGAGCCGGCGAGTCTCGTCATAGTATACAAACACCGAGCTCGGGATCGAGTAGGCCCGTGAATTCGATCAGGTGGGTTGTTCATGCCTTGGACGCGGACTTGGTATCCTTCCGCGATGCAGCGCTTGCCGCTCGATGTGCGCCTGAAGGCGATCGAGATCGCGAACGCGATGCTGGCAGAGGGGTACGACGAGGGGCAGGCGATACGGATGTCCATCGCTGCCGCAAAGAAATGGGCAGGGGGCATGGTTCGACATGATAGCGACGCTGCCACGTGACATGACAAGGGCCGTCACGAGCGCCGCAGGCACGGGGTTGCTCGAAGGCGAGTTGGCGCGGCCTGGACTGGCGGGAGACGTTCAGGAAATGCCGGCGGCCGGATGGCGACGGAGGGCGGCAGGATTCCGCCTCCGCCGGGCCGGCGCATAGGGAGTCAAGGGCGAAGGACAGGAGCGTGACGGCTGAAAGCCCGCTGGGCTGGTTCGACATCGTCAGGGACTTCTTCGCCGGTATGACGGATGCGGCCGCGCTGCCATCCGGTGCCTTCGCGCTGGGGCGGGTGCCGCAGGGCGATGGGCACGCCGTACTTGTTCTGCCCGGCTTCATGTCGACCGACCAGACGACCGTTCCGCTGCGGTGGTTCCTGGATCACGCTGGCTATCGCACATACCCGTGGGGACTCGGCATCAACTTTGGGTTCTCCACCGAGTACGACTACGACATCGAAGCACTGGTCGAGCACCGGCTGAAGGAGGTGTTCATAGAGTCCGGCGATCGCAAGATCAGCCTGATCGGCTGGAGCCTGGGGGGTGTCTATGCCAAGGTGCTCGCGCGTCGGCACCCTTTCCTGATCCGCGACGTGATCACGCTCGGCAGCCCGATCCGCGGCAACACGGCCGAGGTAAGCGTATGGCGCATCTACGAGTGGGTGACCGGGATGCAGTTCGCGGACCCCGATTTCGCACGCAGGATACGCACGTTCAACGCACCGCTCGAGGGCGTTTCGCTCACGGCGTTCTTCTGCAAGGCCGACGGCGTGGTCCCGTGGCGCAACGCCTGCGAAAAGCCAGGGCCACTGGTCCAGAACATCGAAGTCAAGGCCTCGCACGTCGGGATGGGTTTCGACGCGTTCGTGTTCTATCTGATCGCCCATCGGCTGGCGCAGTCGTCGGCGAAAACGTGGCGTCCGCTCGACATCGCCGCGCTCAGGCACCGGTTCAGGGAGGAGCGACTGCCTCTGTAATCGACAACCGGGCGGCGGCCGCGGGACGAGGAGAACCATGGAACAGCTGAAGGGGATCGAAAGCCTTTACCTGCACCTCGAGACGGGCGGCATGCCGATGCACCTGTCGTCGATGACGGTCTACGACCCTTCGTCGGCGCCGGGCGGCAATGTCGAGTTTGCCGACATCCAGCGCTTCTTCAGCGAGCGGGCTTATCGTTCGTCCATTTTTCGCCGGCGCCTCGCCCAGCTTCCGCTGGGGGTCGCGCGGCCCTACTGGATCGAGGACCGGGGCTTCGATATCGAATTCCATCTGCGCCACGTCGCGCTGCCCAAACCGGGTGGCTGGCGAGAACTGTGCGAGCAGGTGGCGCGGCTCCACGCACGCCCGCTCGACCGCAGCCGCCCGCTGTGGGAGTGCTACGTCATCGAGGAACTCGACCGCATCCCCGGCCTGCCGCGCGGGAGCTTCGCGCTTTACGTCAAGACGCACTATGCCGCGCTCGGCGGGACGCTGGGGACGCAGCTGTTCGCGGCGATCCACGAGCTGTCGCCCGACAGCCGTGCGTCCGCGCCCAAAGGGGGGGGCTACTTCGACCGGTACCCGGCGCTGCCCGATCTCCTCCTGCGCTCCGCGATAGATGCTGCGCAATGCCCGCTCGATGTCGCGCGTTACGTCGTCGCGCACGGCAGGCCTTTGCTGATGTTCGGCGCGATGCAGGTTCGCAGCCTCGTCGATGGCGCGCTTTCGTTCTTGCGCCGCCAGCGCGGTCGCGATGAGCTTCGTGCCCCTCGTACGCGGTTCAATGGCAAGGTGTCGCCGCACCGCGTCTTCGAAGGGGTTCGTTTCGCGCTTGCCGACATCGAGCGGATCCGCGACACGGTGCAGGGCTGCACCGTCAATGATGTGGCGCTGACGCTGATCTCCGGCGCGCTGCGGGGGTACCTCGAGGGCCGGCTCGAAATGCCGCGCGCTGCGCTCTTCGCGGAGGCGCCGATGGCCAGCCGCTCGGAGACGCGGATCTTCGGCACCCGAACGTTTGCCGACTCCGCGATCGCGTCGCTGCACTCCGATGTCGATGATCCGGCCGAGCGTCTCGGGCGGGTCGTCGCAGAGACGCGGCTCCAGAACACGCGCTTCCAGTCGTTTCTCGGCCGCCGCATGCTGCTCGACGCTCTGGAATTCGTGCCTGACGCCATTCTTGGCCTGATGGGTGAGGGTGCGCAGCGAATCCGCCTCGGCAGCCGTCTCGCGCCAATGGCCAACACGTCGATCGAGAGCGTCCGCGGACCCGACGTGCCGCTGTACATGGCCGGTGCGCGCCTCAGTGGGTTCTACGGCCTCGCCGCCGTCCATGATCTCGCCGGGCTCGGCCACATCATCGGCTATTACGGTGGAACGATGACGATCAG
>Ga0209048_10004815_pt1 | contig 12862 bp, 11 predicted proteins | sample FrelakmetCRP12CR_FD_187146 | JGI IMG/M metagenome (GOLD analysis project Ga0209048, IMG submission 187146) | Freshwater lake sediment microbial communities from the University of Notre Dame, USA, for methane emissions studies - CRP12 CR (SPAdes)... | ecosystem: Environmental > Aquatic >... | reverse complement strand
CTGCCGGATTGGTGGATACGCTCAATGGCAAAGGCCCCTTCACACTGTTCGCCCCCACCGACCAGGCCTTCGCCAAACTGCCAAAGGGCACACTGGAGATGCTGTTGAAACCCGAAAATCAGGATCAGCTTAAAAGCATCCTGGAATATCATGTCGCCAGTAGTGAATTAACGGCTGCTGATTTGGTCAAGAACGGCTCGGTGGACACCGTGTTGGGCAAGTCGCTGCCGCTTACTTCAACCAAGAGTATCGTGAAAATCGGCGATGCCACGGTGGTTATTTCCAACATTCTCACCTCCAACGGCATCATCCATGTGATCGATACGGTACTTCTGCCGCCCAAATAGTCCGTATTTTCAAGGAAGACAACAAAACAGGCCCCGATAGCCTCCTGTCAGGGCCTGTTTTACTTAGCTAGACTTTATCCATTTACATGTTAACAAATAACAGGGTAAGCTAAGGTATTTCTCCGCCAAGAGGAATTGCCATGCTCACCCTGCCACAAAAATATATCACAATTCTCAGGACCTTTGCACCGGTTTTCTCTAAGCGCATTTGGCTCCAAGTACAGGTTTTGCTGATTGGAGCGATCCTGACCCCTGGACAACGCACGGTCACCGCAGTACTGCGGATTATAGGGCTGAGCACCGAAAAGCATTTTCAGAACTATCATCGAGTTCTCAACCGTGCGGTCTGGTCGAGTCTGGAACTGAGCCGGATGCTGCTGGAGATGTTGATCAGCACATTTGCGCCTCGTGGGCCGGTGGTGATGGGATTGGATGACATGATTGAACGACGGCGTGGGGCAAAGATCAAAGCCAAGGGCATTTATCGCGTGCTCTCACCTATTACGCAATCGATTTTTGGAGACATCAAAATATCGTTTCATTTTCAGTAGAAACTTAGCTTCAGCCCATTGCCCGCTTAGAGTTAATAAATCTATGTGGCTGGATTGGAACAATCCTTGGTATTTATTTCTTCAAACTGGGTCGCGAGTCGACTTTCCTTGCTTCATGCTTGGTGCAGTTCTGGTGCAGATGCTTTACCAAAACATGGAAAAAATAAACAGATTGGATGATTTACCACCTACATATTGGACTAGATGGACATTTAACCACCACATATACGGGTTAGACATTCAAGGCTACGCCTGTGGATCAGGTGGTTGCGGTTTCGACCCCCGTCGCCCACCCCTAAATTTAGGAGCATCTACGGGGACAAATCCAGTTTCACCTAGAATACTTATTAGCTCCCTCTCCCTTCCTGATTAATTACAACTTGCCTGAGGTGATCTATTGCCCGCTGCGCTGCGCTATCCGGGTCTGGCAGAGGTATAAATTCTCCTGAGACATAGCCGGTATAGCCGATGCCTTCCAGGGTTATTAGAATCCCTCCGAAATCGAGATGACCTGCGCCTGGATACCAGCGATTTGAGTCAGCCACATGGAAATGAAAGAGCCGATCGCCCGCTTGCCGGATTGAGGCGGCAATGTCCACTTCCTCTATATTCATGTGGAAGGTATCGAGCAGAAGCCCCAGGTTCTTAGCTCCAATCCGTCCAACCAGCTCCATACCACTGGATACATTATTGACCAGATCGGTCTCGTAGCGGTTGATAGGCTCTATGCAAAGGCTCACCCCTCTTTCGGCTGCCGCGTTCGCACATCGTATGAGCGCGTCCACCAGCCATTCTTCTACCTGGGTGCGATCTTGACCAGGTTGAGTTTTACCACGTAACAGGCCGATGATTATTTTGGATCCCAACCTAGCAGCCGAGGGAATGTGCGCCAGCACCCGTCCGATAGCCGCTTCGCGCACATCCATGTTTGGATCAGTGAACGATAAATGGTCCTCTCCCCATGCCTGTCCTGTGCCGATAGCCGGGACGTTGAGGGAAAAGCGCTCCAGCATCTGGTAAAGCGCCGGATAGTCTATTTGAGCCGGATTGCGAATAGCAAGCTCGACACCCTGGTATCCTAGTTGGGAAATATAAGCTAGATTTTTCTTAAAATCCCCCTGCAGGGCAACGGCGCTAAATTGTGTCGACTGGCAAGATAACACTATACTTAGATTAAACCTGCGGTGTACAAGCATCGAGGTCTTTCCTGGAGAACGTGTTCCTAATCGCGGTTGGTTTTTGATAGCTTTCCCAACTTCAGGAGGCTTTTTTCCTGTGCAGGGAGCTAGCCTTTCAGCACGGCTTCGCAGGCGCGCACCCAAACATGATTTGGGTCATCGCTCCAGGCACCATATTCCCGTTTTTCTCCGACCAGAGCGAAAAGGTTGAGAAGCTGATAGCCGGGCGCGACGGTCAAAGGGTGGTAGCCTCTGGGTACCACAACGGTATCTCCATTTTCGATGACCAGGGCTTCGTCCAACCGGTTTTCACGTTCTGAAGAATCATAGACCCGGATAAAACCAAATCCCTGCCCGGGTTTAATCAAGAAATGGTACACCTCCTCGTAGGGCGCTTCAAAAGGTGGTTTCTCTTCGTCATGTTTGTGGGGTGGATAACTTGACCAATTGCCGGGCGGATTGATGGTTTCACCGATGATGAACCGTTGGATCGGCAGATTAGTCGGCGTGCATACGCATACATCCCTGCGCCAGTTGTTAATTCCTGTCGATACCGGAGTCAAAGTATCCGGCTTAATTAAAAATGCAGCTCCTTCTTGAGCAGCTGGCGCGCGGTGGAGGGTTGATTTAAATTCTTGCGATAGAGATATTACCTTAAATCTTGACCCTGGAGGAAGATAAAGGAGGGTCGCCCGATCGAGGAAGGGGTCCCTACGCGGGCCGATTTCATACCGGCTGGAATTGCCTGAACGCTCCTGAACTTCTACAGTCCCTTGTCCGGATAACAGGGTGAGAACTGCCTCTTCGTCTCCCAGCTCTCCTTCATAGCTCTTACCCTTTTCTAACAGGTTCAACAGGCCAAAAGTCTGCAATCGGAGCGGGCTGTTTTGCGGGCTTGCCACGACAGTGTAGCCATTAACAAGCTCTTGGGCTTTAAAGTGTAAGTTCATTCAGTCTCCTTGTGCTAAATCTGCCAATTCTTCAACCAGACGCTGAACACAGCGCCTTGAGTAATCCCAAGAAGCAAAGTCGATCTTCTCGAACGTATCATAAGGGGTATGGAACCAATATGGGGCTGCATCGAACAGTTTGATCGCCGGGATGCCTTCGCGAACAAAGGGCGCATGGTCGCTGCTAGGAGACGGCGGGGCTGTGAAACTAATATTGTAATATGCGGGTACACCTTCTTCCGCTATAATACGCCTCACGCGCTGGTCAAGATGGAGCATGTCATCCGTGTAATGCACCACTGACCCACCCAGCAGGCTATCACGCTCGTCGGGGATTAGAATGGCATCAATATTCACCGCCGCGAAATAACGGTCTAGCTGGCCTCGCTCTTTGAGCGCTTTTACGTGGTAAGCTGAGCCGACCCAAAGATATTCTTCCGCACCGAAAGAGATAAAATAGATCGGACGGCGGAACAAGCGGCCTTGCAATCGAGATGCCACTTCCAAGATCAGGCCAACGCTGGAAGCATTATCATAAGCCCCAGCGGTATTATATTGGCTATCATAATGGGCGCACAGGATGATCCCCTCCTTCAAATCTTTTCCTGGGAGCCTGGCAATAATATTGCGCGAGCGGGTACCAGGTTTGAAGCTTGCGCTTACTTTCATTCTGGCACGGATTTCTTGTCCAGAGGCTTCCAGGCGCCGGATCTCTTCAAAGTCCTCCTTACCAACCGTTACAACTGGTATAGTGAAAGTGGAGCTGGTCTGGGCCATACTGACAGTCTGTCCATCATCGCGGGCCGCAAAATAAGCCAAGGGTTCCCCAGTTTGTAGGTCAGTGATAGCGAATTTATCCCATTCGAATAATTCAATAATATTCATTCGCCCCGCGCGTTCAACGCGACCTTCTACTCCTTCCGGAGGAGTTGAGTCCGACCAAATGAAAGGATTGACCGGAATGTCACGAACTTCCGGAGCTAGTAAGGTAAGACTCGCAGGTTCGGTTACGCTCCATCCAAGAAAACGGAAGGGCTCCTCTTCCACATTGTATCCGAGAGATCTAAATCGTTCGGCCACATAAGTCGCGGCCCGCTCTTCCGATGGCGTCCCAGAAAAGCGGACGCCGATCTCTTCTGCCAGATACCGGGCAGCTTCAAAACCAAATGATCCTCTGTCATTGCTCATAGTGTTCTCCTTATCAAGATCAGAAGCTAGGTAATATAGATTTCATCGGTTTTTCGATCGTAGCACTTCGATTGCGGTCTATGGAGCCGATTCTCGCACGACCAGCTCCATTTGAAATTCAATCCGGGAATCCGTTGTGACACGATCCTCCATAAGATCAATAAGAAGCCGCATCGCTGACGTGCCAATTTCCCGTGTAGGAATCCGCATCGTGGTTAATGCAGGCGTGATGAAAGAGGCAAACAGAATATCATCAAACCCGATAATTGCAATATCATCCGGTACATCTAGCCCGCTTTCACTGCAAGCTTTCATCGCACCGATGGCGGTTAAGTCATTGAAACACAAAACCCCTGTGACATCTTGTTGTGATTCAAAGAGCTTATTGGCGGCATGAATACCTCCTGCGATACTTGGCTCGCAGTACAACACCAGATCTTGGTCTATTCTCACACTGTATTCGATCAATCCATCACAATATCCCTTCAGGCGGTTCGCACCGCTTTCAGATCGCTCAGGGCCAACCAGGAATCCAATTTTGCGATGACCAGCAGCCAAAAGATGGTTTACTGCTGTAAACCCGCCCCGGCGATCATCGATTGCAATCGTTCTTACCCTTTGCATAGGACTGCTAAGATCGCGATTGATCAACACTGCTGCCGAGAATTGATCTAATGTCTTCAAGAAATCCGTTTCTTCCAGTCGTAGACTACATAAGATGACCCCATCCACCTGTTTTTCCAGAAGAGATTCCAACGCAGACATTTCATGGCGAGTATCCTCGTCGGTGTTACACAGTAATACATGATAGGATTTAGTATCCGCCAAATCACCCGCACCGCGGACAATTTCTGAGAAAAATGGATTAGCAATATCCGGCACAATGATGCCAATGGTAGTAGTTTGCTGCGTCGCCAGGTTGCGGGCAAGGCTGCTCGGACGAAAGCCCATTTCGCTGGAGATCTTCAAGATGCGCTCCCTGGTGGCAGGACTGATCTCGGCTTTATTATTGATTGCACGAGATACAGTCTGTAGAGATACGCCCGCTTCATGGGCAACATCTGAAATGGTGACTTTATGCATTAAGTGGACCTTCCCAAACCTACCGCTGGCATCCCTTCTTCTAGTGATTAGTAAACGCTATTGACACAAAATTCGCTTCATGATACCCTCCGTTAGCGCTCACGTGAACGCTCCAGGTATTATATGCTCGCTCCATCTCCTTTGTCAATGATCGAATAGGCGCCATGAACTCAAATTCTCCCGTCTCCTTACCTGAAGTTGGAGGTCGATTGCCGGGTTATGCCTACCCAACATCAGTAACTCGGATTGATCAGATAACTATCTGGATGCAATTGTTAGGTGATACGAAACATCTAGTCGTCTATGCTCCTTCTGATCAATCATTGCCAGTTAAATTTGAAGGAATAACCCAAGAAGTGGGTGACAGTCACCAACTTGGCATCTTCCCGATGACTATCACCAACGGCCGTGCTCTCTGGTCGATTCTTCCCAATCTGAAGCCAACTCCGATCGGCCTTAAAACTTCAATCGGGATGGGCGATCGCCTTGGCTTTGCAACTCCAGGCCATGTGCTCGCGTTACGCAATATATTAACCAGGGAGCCAAGTAGCAAAATCTTTCCGATCTTCGCCCAACAATCCGTTCGTGAGAACCTTCGCACTGGTAGGACACCAGAACAAGTATTAAACGATGCGACCTGGGGAGCCTTTCAGGCAGGTTGGACCGGACCCGTTGGGGCAGATGCCGACCACCTCAAATCTACGACAGATATCGATGTTTGTAGCTCTGCCGGATACAGTCAATATACGATTGACCCAGGCTCGTTCGTCGATGGCGCCGCTGATACTCTGGATACAACTTCTCTCATTGGAAAATACCAAACTCTTCCATGGGTTGAACTCGAAAGTTCGCCTCAAGAGCTTTTACAACGTTACTCGGACCGAGCTCATGACCTTGGAGAGTGTAAGATTTCGATATCGAGAGAAGAGCTGCATAGATCTGCTGTAAAGTATGGCCGAGCGATCGCCCATGTGGTAGAGATGTACCGCCACTTGGTTAATAAAGGGATGCCATTTGACCTAGAAGTTTCCGTCGATGAGACAGATACGCCCACAAAGGGCGTAGAACATTTTTATATCGCCAGCGAGCTGCGCCGTTTGGGTGTCCGTTGGGTCAGCCTGGCTCCACGCTTCATCCTGCGCTTTCAAAAAGGGGTTGATTACACCGGCGATCTTCAAGAATTAGCCAACAACATTGCCGAACATGCAACCATCGCTCGTTGTTTAGGGCCCTACAAGCTGAGCATGCATTCTGGTTCGGACAAATTCAGCGTGTACCCTTTTATCGCTAAAGAGACACGCGGGCTGGTGCATTTGAAGACAGCCGGAACCAGTTATCTGGAAGCACTTCGAGTTCTCTCAGAGGTCCACCCGGCTTTGTTCAGGGAAATTATCTCCTTCGCACGGGAATGCTATGAAAACGACCGGATTTCCTATGCTGTGTCTGCCAATCTGTCCAACATGGCTTTATCGTCGGCGCTTTCCAATGAAAAATTGCCTATGCTATTAGATCAATTTGATGCACGGCAAGTGCTGCATGTCACCTTTGGATCTGTCCTGGATCGATATGGCCCAGAAATAAAAGCCGCCCTACTGGCGAACGAAGATGCATATTATCATGCACTAGAAAAGCACTTTTTCAGGCATATTGAGCCGTTGCTTGCTTATTCGCGGTAACAAAATTCTGATAATCAACCCTTGTAATATAGGCGTTTTTCTATCGCCGTTTTATATATGGTAGCGATTTTCCTGGGAGGGATATCGGCTTGAATATTATGCACCGGCACAAAAACCCAGCCTCCGCCTGGCGCCATGATGTCGAAGGTTTTACTGACGTGGTCTTTTATTTCATCCACATTCGCGTTGGGTAATACTTGTTGAGTATCGATGCCTCCACCCCAAAAACAGATATCTTTCCCAAAATCTTTCTTCAACATCTGGAGGTCCATTTTTTTGGCACTGCGCTGGACAGGGCTGAGAATTTGTACTCCTGCTTCGATCAGATCGGGTATGAGGTCGTAAACAGACCCACAACTGTGCAAAAAGATCTTTGCGTTGGTTTTTGAGCGGATAAAATCAAAAAGTTGTTTGTGCCGAGGCTTAATGAATTGCCGGTACATTTTTGGGGAGATCCAGGGGCCCATTTGAGTGCCCAGGTCATCTCCCTGACAGACAACTTGCACGTATTCTCCAACCTCATTCAAATAAACATCCCAGAAACCGATGGCTATTTCCAGATTTTTATCCATGAGGGCTTCAGCATATTTCGGGTCATTGTATAGATCTGTCAAAAAATTTTCGTACCCTCGTAAACAGCCGGACATCTCAAACGGCCCCATCGCGATATGACCTACTACTAACGCGTAGTCTGTTTTCTCATATAGATATTGGGCCTGATTGCGAATTCCTTCCACCCTACCCGATTCGTAAGGGTCTGCAAAAGCTGCTTTAGGGAGATCGTCGATCGTTGAATTCGCTAATGGATATTCGATGATGTCGTAATAATAGAGCGCCTTTTTCCAACGAATATGATATTCATCATAAAAACTATCATCCGGTAGTTCTCTGGTATTCGATTTATAAGATTCAGAAGGCCTTACCGGGCGAAAATCAATCTGGAATTGGTCTAAGAGGTCTTCCTGTGGATAAACCGAATCCATCATTCGGTTTATCACATATAGAGCAGGATCTGGTTCAAGGCATAAGTGCTTCCGCAGGTTGATATATGCGATACGAGAAAGGGTGGTGTTCTCCGTCGATCCGAGATCAATCGGCACCATATCCGGTTCTTGATGATCCAAAGCAAGAGAAACACGTTCGCGTGAGTTCATATCCCGCCTATTCGGATGGAGTTAATCGAGTTCTTGATGAGAAAGCTTCCACTTCCGCACGTCGACGTCGGCGTCATGCCAATCTCGTTCCCTACTCGCATGCTGAGATTACTACCTGCCAGGTTTGGCGAATTATGCTGCAATAGAATTGCCCCAACTTGAGCAAAGAGCTCACGAGCTAACCTTCATATGGAATTTGTTCATAAGTCTCACTTCTTTATTAAAACTCGTGCCAATGTGACAGCCTCACTGGCGTTCGATGCAAAACCATCCGCTCCAATCTGGTCGGCGTAGTCTTTCTTAACTGCTGCTCCACCGATCATAATTTTTACACGATCCCGTAAGTTGGCTTCTTTCAGCTGGTCGATGATGATCTTCATTTCTGGCATTGTCGTGGTGAGCAATGCCGACAAACCGATAATATGGGCGCCTGATTTTACCGCGTCAATAAACTTTTCCGGACTGGCATCAATACCTAAGTCTATTATCTGGAATCCCGCGCCTTCAAGCATCATTGCAACAAGGTTCTTCCCTATATCATGAAGATCACCTTTTACCGATCCCATAGCAACTACCCCGAGCGGTTCAACCCCTTTTTCAACAAGATGCGGTTTGACAACTGCCAATCCACTGCGCATTGCTTGTGCGGCGACAAGCATCTCAGGGATATAGTATTCTCCGCGCTCGTACAGCGCTCCGACTGCATCCATTGCTGGAACCATCACATCATATAAAATGCAATCGGCAGCAGAACCTTCTTTCAATGCATCTGCAACTGCTGATTCGGTTCCTGTTTGATCGCCAATTAAGATGCACTTGTAGATTCTTTCAAGGGTTTGATCCATTTCGAGCTCCGTTACGAGAAATAAAGATCACTGGTTGAAGGTCTTACTTTTTGTGATGATCTCGATATATTTGATATAAGCCTCTTCCCAAGGATCTGTTTTGCAGGATTCAAAGGTTGCAGTTTCAAAGGAAGCCCGAATAATATCTCTGCTATCGGCTAAGCAATCGAGCTCATTCAAAGCCATTAACTGTATGCTGATGTTTCCGATCGAGGTGGCTTCGGCTGGGCCAGCTCTTACAGGCAATCCGAGGGCTTCGGCTGTAAACTGGTTCAAAAGCCAATTTCTAGAGCCTCCCCCAATTACATAAAGTTGGTCCGGCTTTTTTCCAACCACATCTTCCAAATGCTCGAAAGTATATCGATATTTCAAGGCAAGGCTTTCCAAAATACAACGAGCCATAGCGCCATCGTTTTCAGGAGGCGGCTGGTTTGTTCGATGGCAATATTCTGCAATTCTTTTCGGAAAATCGCCTGGCGTTAGAAAAACCAGGTCGTCAGTATCAATGATTGACCCAAAAGGTTTTGCCTGGCTTGCCATCAGAATGATGTCTTCATGGGAATAGTCTTTTCCGCTTTCAGACCACACTCGCATGCATTCCTGGAGTAACCATAAGGCCTGAATATTCTTCCAAACCAGCCAGGTGCCACATGCGCCGCCATAGCAGCTAAAATTATGTTCCATTCCGGATTTATTTATTACCGGCGACGTTTCCTCTGAACCCAGTAGAGACCAGGTTCCTGAGCTCAGAAAGGCGCAATCCTTTTCAATAAAAGGAACTGCGCTAACCGCTGATGACGTATCATGGGTAGCCACTGCCGTGACCGGAATCGGCCCTACTCCCAATTCTTCGCACAACCATGAAGATAGATCACCGATGACCGTGCCTGGTTGGATGATGGGAGGAAATATAGAAGGCGAGATTCCCATTGCCTGAAGAATAGGCTCATTCCATCTATTTGTAAGAGGGTCATAAAACTGAGTCGTTGTCGCATTGGTGAATTCGCAGTACTTTTTACCGGTAAGAAAGTAATTAAATAAATCGGGAATCATCAAGAAAGTCCCAACATTGTCCAGGGCGCGAGGGTCTTCTTCGATCATAGATATAAGTTGAAACAATGTGTTGATCTGCATGAACTGGACACCGGTTCGTTCGTAAATTTCTTTCCGCGGCATTTTTTGAAAAGCCTTTTCCATCATTCCGTTGGTGCGCGGGTCACGATAGCTATACGGATTTTCTATTAAATGATCGTGTTTATCTAGAAATGTACAATCAACTCCCCAGGTATCTAATCCAATTGAAGCAATTCTGCCATCAGTCACCTTAAAAGCTAATTGCAGCCCCTTCTTTACTTCTTCAAAGAGGTGTAAGAAATCCCAATAAATATGGTCAGCCAGGAGAATAGGATTATTTGAAAACCGGTAGATCTCAGAGAGGGAAATCCGGTTTCCATCAAATACGCCTAAAATTACTTTTCCCCCTGAAGCGCCCAAATCGAAAGCAATACAATTAATCGCCTTCTCCATATGCACTATCACTGGAATATTGCTTCCCTCAGAATCCGCATTGATTTCGCGGTATTACCTTCTGCAATCATTTCTTCGATTTGTTTGTCGCCAATTCGGATCAATGCCTCTCGCATAGCTTTGGTCCATTCAATGCTCTCCTGAATTGCTTGCAAAGAATCCATTCGAGCAGGCCAGATATCCAGCGTGTAGAAACCATTGAAGCCGATCTTATCCACCCAGTAGAGCCATTCCATCGTATCCAGCAAATGGACAGAGCCCACATTCATGTCCCAGTCCCAATCTCGCCGGGCGTCGTTAATATGAACGCCAAACAACCGGTTACCAAATATTTTCGTAAGAGCAAAGGACTCTGCTACGTTTTCATAAGCCAGAATCGCATGGCCAGTGTCAAGAAATACGCCCACATTCGAGCGTTCTGTTGCCTGCGCAAGCAAAATTGTCTTACAGACGGTTGCTACAAAGCAATGGATCCGAGGTTCTTTAAGTTTATATTCGACCCCTATTCTTACTTTCGGGTCATAGTCAGCCATCTCTTTGAGCACCTCAATCATTGTCTCCCAGGCTTTGAAATAATCCACCTCGAAGGGATAATCAAAGCCATCCTGACCTGGCCAGATATCGATCAAGTCACCACCGATGGCTCTGGTTACATCGATCACTTCTCGGATTTCTTCTTTTGTCTGCTCGACAATTTTGGGGTCTTTCGCGGCAATTGCGCCTTGTGAAAATTTCTTCACGCCAAAGATATTCGGCAAAACTGCACAGCATTTCATGTTGTATTGATCAAGATATTCCTTGATCTCATTTACATTTTCCTTTTTCAGATCCCAACGATATACAAAATCGATAGCCGAAAGTCCCGCCTTCGCAGCTAACGCGAAAAGCTCTCCGAGTGGACGGTCTTCTTTATAGCCAGACACAAAACGATCACCAGGATTTCCAAACGCCGCCAATGCGGCAGAGAACTTAATATCCTTGTTCATTTCATATCTCCTTGAGCGAACTTGAACAGTCTTATTCCCTTTGGCTCAGTGCATCCATATCTAAAGGATATGAGCCATATTTATGTATGGCGTCAACCATCGTTTTATACAATTCTGGTTTTATACCTGAATGGATAGAGTTGCTTGAAGAACATACATATCCACCACCGGGTCCGGCAATGAAGATAAGTTCCTTGACTTCATTGATCACCTGCTGTGGAGTTCCATTAACCAAGGTGTTAACACAGTCAACATTCCCTTTAATTGCTACTTTATCCCCATATTTTTCTTTCATTACCGCTAAACTCATACCTCCCAAAGGGTCTACAGGATCTACGCCGTCGATGCCTGAAGCGATTAATGAATCCATGACCGGCATAATATTGCCGTCGCTATGTTTCCAATAATACAAGCCCAATCCGTGAAAAGCTTCCGCCAATTTTCGAAAGTGGGGTTCAAATATCTCCCTCCACATTTTAGGAGAGATCAATGTTGACCGGTTGTCTGCAATATCGTCACCCGTCAATACAAATTCGGCACCCAGGCTAGCTGCCTGCTCCACGATCTTAATGTTGTGATCGATCCCCTTTTTCACAATCTCGATGATTACATCTGGCATCGAAACGCAAGCCATCATCAGCTGTAAGTATCCCAGCAAGTCACGTGGGAGCGACCATACGTCTCGAACCTGAATAAAAATGGCGCGCTGTCCTTTAAAACGTTTTACTAAGGATTTGAATGAATTCAAGCGGTTTTCATCGAACGGGTCGGGAGGATTCCAATTAATTGCGTCGGAAAAGTTCCTTATCGCCGCCAGCTCATCGACGGGAACCATCGCTTGCATGGCTCCTTTAGCACGGGTGATTCCCCATTCGTCGATATATCTATTTCCATTGATATTCTTGTTCAGGTAGTCGGCTTTTGTTACAACGGCATCATGATCCATTAGCTCTATTAAATCCCCATAATTTCCGCCTTTGGTAATTGATGCAATGATAGGATCGTCAATTAGGAATTCAAAGTGAGGTACTCGATCGGGTTCTTTCCTTTGGATAACAGCCAGAACTCTTTCTCGCGATGATAATTTCTCCATGCTACTTTCTTCTCCTTAGCCTCTTTTCAGAGGACTAACTCCTTTTTTCTTCTGTCGCCATCAAATGGATATCGCTTCCTTTCAACCACTTTCTCCTTATCGTAGGGACCATGCGTACTTTAAAAGCATCCAGAAATACGGCCAGCAGAAGAATCATACCTTTAGCAGTTTGCACCCAGAAAGTCGGTACGCCGGTAATCGTTAAGGCGCTATCAATCGAAGAGAGCAAGAGTACCCCACCCAAAGCGCCAATCAGATTCCCGCGCCCTCCCATCATGCTGACG
>Ga0209048_10004814_pt1 | contig 12864 bp, 11 predicted proteins | sample FrelakmetCRP12CR_FD_187146 | JGI IMG/M metagenome (GOLD analysis project Ga0209048, IMG submission 187146) | Freshwater lake sediment microbial communities from the University of Notre Dame, USA, for methane emissions studies - CRP12 CR (SPAdes)... | ecosystem: Environmental > Aquatic >... | reverse complement strand
CAGCGACTTGCTCTGGAAGAACTACAGAAGCATGACCATGGGGTATTATCTGCTACCACAGCCTTTGGGAAAACGGTCATAGCCGCCAAGATGATTGCTGAACGAAAAACAAACACACTGATATTAGTGCACAGGCAGCAGCTCCTTTCGCAGTGGATATCAAAGCTGTCCGAGTTCTTGAGTATTGACGAAAAACTACCGGCACTGGAGAGAAAACGGGGACGGAAGAAGGAACAGAGCCTGATTGGTCAGATAGGCGCGAGCAAGGACAATCCGAGCGGTATTATCGATATTGCGATTATGCAGTCTCTGAGTAGCAGCGGCGATGTAAAGGATTGCGTCAGGAATTAAGGCATGGTGATTGTGGATGAATGCCATCATGTTCCAGCCTTCAGCTTTGAGCAGATACTTAAAGCTGTCCACGCGAAATATGTATATGGATTGACAGCCACCCCGTCAAGGCAGGATGGACACCATCCGATTATCTTCATGCACTGTGGACCAGTAAGGTACAAAGTTGATGCCCGAACCCAAGCAGAAAAAAGACCTTTCTCTCGTTATGTCATTCCCAGATTCACCTGCTTCAGGTTACCGTTTGAACAGGATGAAAAGGGAGTCTCGATCCAGGAGCTTTATACTGAAATCGCCAAAGACGATTTCCGCAACCAACTGATTGTCGATGATGTTATAAGAATCCACCAAGAAGGCAGACATTCACTCGTTCTGACCGAAAGAACCGCCCATGTCGAATTGCTGGCAAGAATGTTGAATGAAAAAATACCGGACGTGATCACTTTAATAGGGGGGAAAGGAGCGAAAGAAACGAGAGGTGTACTGGCAAGGATATCCGAGACGCCTCCCGAAAAGCATTTAACGCTTATCGCCACAGGTAAATACATCGGTGAAGGTTTTGACGAGCCTCGCCTGGACACTTTGTTTCTGGCCATGCCCATATCGTGGAAAGGGACTTTACAGCAATATGCTGGAAGGCTGCACCGTCTGTTTGAAAACAAAAAAGAGGTTCGGATTTACGACTATGTCGATATCCATGTAAGGATGCTGGAGAGAATGTATGGCAAAAGGCTTTCCGGATATGCATCCATAGGCTATTCCGCAAAGGCGGATAGCCTTTGTGATGAACTTATGAATATCATATTCGATAAAAGCAATTTCCTTCCCATATACAACAACGACATGATCAATGCCTCGAGGGAGATTTTTATTGTAAGCCCATTCGTTACGAAGAAACGTACTCTGCAGATGCTGCAATACATGGGAGCTGCATTGGAGAAGAGAGTTAAAACAGTTGTCGTGACAAGGCCAATCTCCAATTTAAAAGACAATAACAAACCGGCCCTGGAGGAAATCCATGATTTGTTGAAAAAAGCTGGTGTCCAACTGGTGTTCAAATCCAATATTCACCAGAAATTTGCTATATTGGACCAGAGAATTGTCTGGTATGGAAGTATCAATCTTTTAAGCTTCGGGAGTGCCGAAGAAAGCATCATGAGGCTCGAAAGCCCCAACATTGCCTATGAGCTGATGAAAAGTGTAGGATAAACCCTTTCCTGTGTATCCGTGTAACCAGGGCTCCAAAGGAGCTATATTCCCGGGACTAAACCCTCGGGTATTAAAGCCAAGGTCGTTATAAATACCCCGCCCTATATTTTGAAAACATAGATTCGTTACAATTATGAAGATATATCTAATGACATAGTGCTGATCCTGAAGATTTGCCAAGGCCAATGGTTATTCCAGACCATAGATTACTTTTGATAATCATCGGAAATTAGGGGCATAGAAAACCATAGATAACATTTGTTATGGTTATCCCAAAGCGTTGATCTCTGCGATAGATGGACACTTTTGTGAGGACCGAAAACCGTTAATTTCGAAATATAATCTATGATGAAATCAGACCAGAGTGTGACATGTGGAACGAAATCTTTAATTCCTTCTTATGGATTCTTGTATCAAATCCCTGTGTCAGGACTTGATTATTATGCTCAGGTTGCAATGTCAATTTTCATGACCTGACACCTATCCCCTCCTCTTGCAATTCTGGTGGATACCTATTAAGAGAAAAGGTGCAGCTTTCTTCTCTGGGAGGAGTATTTCATGAAGATACAAGAGATAACTTTGGACCTTCTTGATCCTGTAGAGTTCATCGCCCGGAAGTCTGAGGCGCTCGCCGCTGCGGTACGTGACGGGGTGGCCGTAAACGCTCTTTCTGGGGGCGTAGATTCATCGGTGGTGACGGTGCTCGGCCACAAGGCCCTAGGAAGCAAACTCAAAACCTATTTCATAGACAACGGTATCATGCGCAAGAATGAGCCGACACAAATCGCTGAGCAGTTCCGGAGCTTGGGCATTCCCATTGAGATCATTGATGCACGGTGCCCGTTCTTTGCCGCACTCAAAGGCCTGACGGATCCGGAAGAAAAACGGGAGGCTATCACACAGACCTTCTATAAGAATGTATTCGGCAGTCTCGTGCAAAAGAGCGGGGCACGGTTCCTGCTGCAGGGGACCATATTTACGGATGTGGAGGAGACCATTGCCGGGGTGAAGCGACAGCATAATATTCTGGCCCAAATCGGCATCGACACTGTGGAGCAGTTTGGATATGAGGTCATCGAGCCACTCATCGAACTGCGCAAGCCCGGGGTACGGAAAGTGGGCGAGGCCTTGGGTCTGCCCCGAGAGATATACAACCGGCCACCTTTCCCAGGACCGGCCCTTGCAGCACGGGTCATCGGAGAGGTAACCCCTGAGCGTGTAGCCCTGGTTCGCGAAGCCACCGCTATCGTAGAAGAAGAGCTTGCAGGCAGCGGCGCATTCCAGTACCTCGCAATCCTCCACGAGGACAGGGTGACGGGTATCAGGAACGGCAAAAGAGACTATGGCAACCAGATCGAGGTCAGGTGTTGGGAGAGCACAGACGCCAGAACTGCCACTCCCAGCAGGCTCAATTTCGATATCCTCCAGAGGATGGCCGAGCGTATGACCGCCGAGATCCCGGGCGTGGTGAGCGTGACCTACAACATCACCTCTAAACCTACCTCGACAATTGAGGCCGTCTAGAGAGGAAAGGATAGGGGGGATGAAACATGACGCTCAGGTTGTAATGGCAAGTTTCACAGGGCTGTTGCTCAAATAAGATTCAGCTTTTTCTGGGCAGAAAAGTTTGAAGTAATTGAATGAATGATAGAGTTGTGGAGGTCAGCGAGAAACCTTTGACACTTATTTAAGACAATTATTTTATATAGCTACAATGACCTGGAAGCATTATATTTTGAACTATAGCATTGATTCCTGCGATATCATCACACTTGAGAAATAATATTTCTAACTTATGCACCTAAGCACTCGATGACCTTGTCAACGCATGAGTTGCCGGATATAGCCGCTGATAATCAGCATCTGATTCTTATCCATGCGACTAATAATGTTGCGGATTACCGGGGCCATGATCCTGGTGGCGCCTGCCATGCCAAGGTTCGCTGACTGTTTTACCAGGAAGCCCACTTTGGCCAATTGCAGCGGCTTGAGAAAATAGTAGTCCATTCCGGTTTCGTTCAATTCCACCACGAGATCACCCAGAGCATCCCGGCATTGAGTCGGGTCTTCGGCCTGCTCAAGATCATCCAGAATGCTGATAATCTTATTATGGAGTTCTTCTGAATAGAGGAAACGAAGGGATAGCGGTTTGATAGACTTACGCATGATATCCTCCTTTTGAGTCGTGTAACCCGGTTTCTCCCGATATTGTAGATTGACGTTTGTTTTCTCCGTTAACAGCCTAGTTTCCCGGAGGTATCACCGTATTTCAACCATCGATGATGTTAACATTTCAGAAAATTTTTTTCGACTCTGGCCCAGGTTTTCCCCATTCCTGTTCAGGAAAAATTTCAAGGCAAAAAGCCTCCATAACGAAACTCTTTTTGTACCCATATCCACAAGTCAGGGGATTCCAATTCCAAGTGACCGGATCAATGGAATGTATAACCCTCAAGGGTTCAGTGGCGATATCTTCACGCGCCAACCAAAGGGATCTGACTTTTCTCCATACTGGATCTGTAAGATCTCGTTATACAAGCGTTCCGTCAGGGTCCCTGTCTTGCCGTTGTTGATGACATGCTCTTTCCCCTGATAAAAGATCTGGCCGATAGGAGAGACAATGGCCGCCGTACCTGAAGCAAACGCCTCTTTCACTGACTTCTCAGCAATCCCGGAAACAATCTCACTCATGGACGGTGCCCGTTCCGTCACCTTCACGCCCCAGCTCCGCGCCAAGGCGATGACGGAATCCCGTGTGACACCGGGGAGAATCGAACCTGAGAGCGGCGGTGTAACAAGTTCATCGCCGATCACGAAGAAGGCATTGCTCGTCCCCACTTCTTCTACATATTTCCGCTCAATGGCATCCAGCCAAAGGACCTGCGTATACCCCATTTCCTTGGCCTTCTGGCTGGCATAGAGGCTGGCGGCATAATTCCCCGCATTTTTGCAGTTTCCGACACCGCCGCGAACGGCCCGGACGTAATCCTCGCTGACGTAGATCTTCGTCGGACTGAACCCTTCAGGATAGTAAGCCCCGACAGGACCGACAATGATGAAGAAAAGATACTGATTTGACGGGTGGACACCCAGGGCCGGCTCCGTGGCGATCATGGTCGGGCGGATATACAGGGATGTTCCGGCGCCGCGAGGGATCCAGTCCTGTTCCAGAAGGACAAGTTTTTTCATGGCCTCCATAAACAGCTCCGGATCGATTGTGGCCATGCACAGGCGCTCTGCCGAGGCATTCATCCGCTTGATGTTTTCCATGGGCCGGAACAGGTAGATATTCCCATCCTTTCCGTGATAGGCCTTTAACCCTTCAAAGATTTCCTGGCCATAGTGGAGACTCATGGCCGTGGGGTCAAGGATGATCGGACCGTAAGGGCCGATGACAGGTTCATGCCAACCCTTGCCGTCCTTATATTTTACCGTAAACATATGATCCGTGAAAATCTGGCCGAAGCCCAGTTTGGATTCATCTGCCGGTTTTGCCTTCAGCTTGTCCGGTGAACATTTTGTGATTTTGATGTCCATAAAGATCTTCCCCTATACTTTATAAACCTTTCTCACTTTCGTATCACTATATGATCTTCCGATCAAGATTTCTCTGTTGAATGGCCTCGGCGAGGAGTATTAGGTATATTTGAATTATTATGTGTGATTTTATCTTATGGTCAATATGAATTCAAATACCACCCCTCCTGAACAGTAAATCAGAGATTTTGCATGTTTAATCTGAGTGAGAAGGAGGGAGCTTATGAAAGATTGTACTGCATGCGGCACGAGTGTGGGCTTATCCGACCGGTACTGCTCCCAGTGCGGTTCTTGCCTTTCTCAAGGCGAACCTGTCCCTGAATACCGCTTTGTTACCATTCTCTGCACGGATTTAAGCGGATACAGCATGCTGTCAGAAAGGCTCGACCACGAGGAACTCAGGGCATTCATGGGCAAAGTCCTGGGCGAAATCACCGGGGTTATCAGGGGCTATGGCGGCATAGTGGAAAAGTATATCGGTGATGCAGTGCTAGCCATATTCGGCAACACAAAAGCACGAGAAAATGATCCGGTAAGAGGCATCCTTGCCGCCCAGGAAATCCACAAGACCGTGGAAGTGTTGAATATGCCCCTGCCAAAGACTTGTAATATACGTTTGAGCATGCATACGGGCATAAACACGGGCGAGGTGCTTGTTGATTCCGGCGTTCCTTACCACTCATCGCACGGCACGCTGGGTAAGCCCATCAACATAGCATCCAGGCTGTGTGACATGGCACCGGCTGGAGAGATACTCATTGGAGAGGCGCTTGTATCAGAGGCGATGCGGTATTTTCATCTCGAATGGATGGGCAAGAAGATGCTCAAGGGATTCAGAAAGCCCATCCACGTGTACAAGGTTATCAATGAGAGAAAAATCCCTCTTGCAATACACAGGGTGGGTGGAGTTACCTCGCCGCTGGTGGGCCGCGAGCACGAGCTGTCTATACTTCTATCGAAGGCGAGGGATCTTCAATCACTCAGAGGTGGCGTGACCTGCATCATCGGCGATGCAGGTGTCGGCAAGAGCAGGCTCATTGAAGAATTTAAGGGCACCCTTGATGAGGGTATACCATTCATAACAGCAACCTGTTTTGATCATACAAGCTCCACCCCGTACTTTCCCTTTTCAAGACTCGTACAGGAATTATTGGGGCTCGATAGTATGCATAGCCACACCCAGGATATTGCACAGGCTTTGACCCGGCAGAAACTGTCCGAGGAGTATGCCTCTCACCTTGCCTTCTTCATGGACAGTGCCACTACCTCCGGTGGTGAATCTCCGGATATCCTCAAGGAGAAAGGCAGTGATGCCATGCTGTGGCTGCTCAGCTCTGCGGCCTTGAATCAGCCTACAATTTTCTGCATTGAGGATATCCATTGGGCAGACCAGAGTACGCTTGATCTTCTGACGTATCTTACCCATAGGTGGGATAAGTCCTGTCCCTGTCTGCTGCTCCTTACGCACCGTCATGGCACGGTGAGCGCTTTTTCCGGTTCCCGCCTGATCCTGCGGGAGCTCGGTGAGCCTGAAGTGGGCGCGATGCTTAAAAACATGCTTAATGCTGCCCTGGTCCCTGATACGACGGTGAGTTCTCTGGCTGAAGCAACGGGAGGCAACCCATTCTTTGTTGAAGAGATGGCCAACTACCTCCTGGAAAAGGGTGTGGATCTATCCGATCAAGGCCAAATGGGCCTTTTGGATGATCTGCCCACGACCCTGTACAGGCTCATCTCTTCGCGCCTTGATCATATGGGGGCCGCTTCTAAGAAGATCCTCCAGGAGGCGGCGCTCATTGGAAGGATCTTTACTGAAGCCCTATTGGTCTTGGTGTGCTCAGAAAAGGATGTCTTGAAAGAGGGCTTATGTGAAGCAGTCAAACACGGCTTCATCCAATCCATCGGCAAGGGAGAATACATCTTCAAGCATGAGATTACCCGCGATGTAGCAAGCAGGACCCTCTTGAAGAAAGAGAGGATCAGGCTGCATAAGAAGATCGCCCTGGCCGTCGAAGATAGTTGCGGAGTATGTTTAAAGGATCATGCCGGAGAGCTTGCCCATCACTTTGGAAAGGCACAGGAACATTCAAAGGCGGTGTATTACCATATGGAAGCCGGCAAATACTGCCAGGCAACAGGGGCATGGGTTGAGGCCGGGGCGCATTTTTTATCAGCAGAACAATATCTCCATGCCGGCAAAACGCTTCCCTGTGCAGAAGAGCTGCTTGTGGCTATACAAGAAGGGATCTGGAAATGCTATCGGGTTTTCAATCCGGGCCGGGCCATTGTTGCCCTGGAGCATCTTGCGGGCTATTACCGCCTTAAGGGCCTTAATGAGGCAGAGGCCTTTTGCTCCATCCGGCTCATTAACCTCTATTCTCAGAAGGGTCTCTTTAATAAGGCAAAAGAGAGTTATGACTTTGCCTTAAACCTCATCGGTGATAATCCGGTGTTGATTGCTGCAGCACATACTGCCTTCGCCTACACCTGCACCTTTCTCGGCAAGCCCCTTGATGCCTTGTGCCTGCTTGATAATGCCCGGCCTACCCTCGAGGCATCAGACCGGTTCCTTTATACCGTCAATGTCCTGACTACATTGGCTGCAAGCGTATGGAAGGGTGATATGGAGGGTTCACGTTCCTGGTACGAACAGATAAAGAGATTCAGCAGTGCATATATGGATATTGATCTCATGGCGGACATGTGGCTTGCCCATATATGCTGTCTTGAAGGCAGGTTTGAAGAGGCGCTGAGGATTTTTGAGGATGTATCTTCGCGGGAGATGAAGCTTGGGATGCTTGCAGGCGGGCTTTCCTATTTGAGGATCCAGGGCTCCATCTATTTCCGCTCCCGGTATTTCGGAGACCTTCAGGGTGCGGGGGCTGATCTGGAGGCATTTAATGCACTGGGGGGAGAAATCTACCACCCAGGGTCGTTAAAGGATCTGTACCGTGCATGGATTGCATTGGAAAAAGGCAATCCGTCTCAGGCAAGGGAGCTCATCAATACTGCACTTCCAGGCCTAAGAGATGGTGTTGCCAACCGTGTGCCCTATGCTTTAAACGCACTGGCTGAGGCATGCCACCTGCTGGGTGATCATAGCACTGCACTTCGTACTGCCCAGGAAAGTATAACCTGGAATGAGCAATGGGGCAATATCGACCAGCTCATCTGGGCCTTAAGGGTATTTGCCGAGATATGCACCTCACAAGGTCAATATGATACTGCCCATAATGCACTATCGCGGGGGTATGCCCTTGCTCGTTTATCCATGATGAAACCCCATCAGGCCTGGCTCATTGGCTCATGGGGGAATCTCCTCAAGGCGGCCGGCAAGTCATCAAAGGCGCAGCGGTGCTTTAGTAAATCGCTCAAGCTCTGGAAAGGGATGGGTAACCCGCTACAGGAAAAAAGGATGGCAAAAGAGCTTAAACCAGGATTTTGCAATTGAATGTTCCCATAAATACTCGATACGCTTCAGGCGGCTTTAAGCATAAAACTCATAGTGAACATGGAATTATTTTTAAAATCAGGTCCGTTAAGAACCTTCATCTCGCAGCCTTCAGGTCTGTTAAGATTAGCATTCTTCAGCGGCTGCGAGATAACAGGTTTTTAACGGATCAAGTTTTTACGCATCTTAAGCTCAAAATCCGGGATTAACACCGCAGGGCTAATTTTTTTTGTCGTTGTGTTCGATAGGTTAAATTATAGCAGGGCTTAATGCCCTTTACTGTTCTTTGACAATTTATGAAAGAGCCATGTGTGCTCTTTGGCTCCAGAGGCCACACATGGGTAAAAGAGTAACTGAAAGCAGCGAAAAGCGCCTTTGAGAGAAACAAAGAGGGAAAACTTGAGCCTTAGATCTCCTTAAAGAGATCTCTCGGGCACTCCTTCACAAGCCAAACCACAGGTAACTGTGGGACGGAAAGCCACGGGTCCAAGCCTAACAGAGGGTGGACAGCCGGGTCGCCTCCTTCAGAGCCACACCATGGGTAACCATGGGCCGGAAAGCTACGGGTCCGAAATAGTGCTCGGACAGCCGGGTCGCCTGAAAAGGATTCACCAGCACTTCTCACTCTAGCCACACCATGGGTAACCATGGGCCGGAAAGCCACGGGTCCACAGGGAGTGTGGACAGCCGGGTCGCCTGGAGAACCTCATCAGAAAGGAGTTCCAATGAACAGAACAAGCCTACTTGCTGCTCTGTGTATGATCGCAATGCTCGTACTCCCGCAGACAGGATTGGCCAAGATGGTGGCTTTGTCCGATGCCGATTTAAGCGATGTCATCGGTCAGGCAGGGTTTGCCGAAGATACAACTACGACATTCAATTCGCAAATTAACAACACGACTACCCAGTACGGACTCTTCAATCTCAGCGACGTAACCATGCAGGGCTCCATTGTCAATAGAGTTCCCACAACCACAACCACGAATACAACCATGGTCAATTTAGCTGTTCCTGGCGTCGTTCCTGGCTTCGCGATGCCGGGTCTCGGATTGATGGGTCTCGGGTCTATGGGTCTCGGCACACACCAGATCGATATGATCATCAACATCGACAAATACACCATCGGCGCCATTCGCGTAGGGAATGATACGACCGGACCGAGTTTGGGCGATTTCGCGATGTACGGATTTAAGGCAGATATCAAAGGGACAGTATCAATCACGGTGCATTAAAGCGCATGATGTTACTCTTTTACCTAACCATCTTTCCCTTGTAATCCCACTTAAGATAATCTTTTAAGAGATCTCTAAGGGCGGGCATTATTGGCGGATGAGCCTTGCCCTGTCAATATCATCAGGTCCGATGGGGTGAGAGCTCCTGAAGGGGTTTATATCTATGCCGCCTCGCCTCGTATAAAAACACCTGAGGGTTAACATACCCGGCGAGCATCTCTCCATAATATCTAAAAATATCTGCTCACACACCTCTTCTACAAATCCTTCGTGATCACGATAGGAGCAGATATATTTCAGCAGCGCTTCATGGTCGATGGTCCTTCCCTGGTAGCATATCGCCACGCTCCCCCGATCCGGCTGGCCTGTGATAGGGCAGTTGGTCTTGAGCAAATCCGAGTAGAGTGCTTCCTCAGATAAGCCTTGTGCGCATGAGAGCAGGGCAGGGTCCCTTTGGAAGGTAGGAATCTGAATATCCTGGTTGTCCAGGCATATGCCGTCAGGATGAGGCCGGCATGTCATCTGGGGAAAACCAGCCTGTTCAATGATGTGCACCAAGATCCATTCGGGTAGCAGGATATGCGCGAGGTCATGCCGGATGATTTCTTCAATCCCTTTGGCCGAATCGAATCTCTCGTATGAGAGGCCGCCTAAATAGAGCTTGAGGGATTTCGACTCCACAATACACGTGCTTTGGGTGGGATAGACGATCTCGAGTATGCCCACCCGGGGTTTGCCTTTGTTGTTAAGCCAGGATAGCTCGTAAGACCGCCAGAGGTCATACCCGTAGAGCCTAAACTCGCAGGGCTTTCTTGTTATGGGATAAAGCACTGAAGGATCATGCCCCTTGGGCTGAGGGATTTTTTTGCCAAGCGGTATTCGGTTCATTCCAGGTACCTCGTTGGGTCAAGGCCCGCCTCATACTCCAGGGCATATTTTCTCTCCAGGCAGGTGGCACAGGTGCCGCAGTGCAGCTTAAGACCCTTGTAGCAGGACCAGGTCCGGGTGAAATCGAAGTTCAACCCCCGGCCGATCCCGGCGATATGCCTCTTGTCAAACCCTGCAAAGGGGGCCTCAATCTTAACCTTGGTGAAGGTGCCGAGTGCCGCAGCCTGTGACATGGCCTGTGTGAAGGGTAACGTGCAATCCGGATAGATGGGATGGTCACCCGAGTGCGATGCAATGAGCACTGTTGGGATCTGATGGTTCTCGGCATAGCCGACAGCGACTGATAGCATGATCCCGTTTCTGAAGGGGACCACGGTGGATGAAATGGAGTCAGTCCGGTAGGGTCCGTCCGGGATCTCAGAGCCCGATTGCAAGAGACAGGAAGAAAAAAGGGTATTGATGAAGGGCAGCTCGACCTTTGTGAAGAAGGTATCATAGCCTGCCGCAAGTTCTTGGGCACAGATAAGCTCTTTTTCAGAATGCTTTGAACCATAATCAAAGCTTAAGGCATGTAAACGGCTGAAGCGGGGCCTTGCCCAGGCCATCATCACACCTGAGTCCATGCCGCCGGAGAGAAGGATCACCGCATCATTCATCATACACCTCGTTTATCATCAAAGATGAGCACCTGGAGGCGTGGGGTCATCCGGTAGCCGTGTTCCCTGCAGAAGGAAAATATTGTCTTCATCCTTTTGAGCTGTTCGGCTCTGGTCTTGCCTTGGGGCATTATAAACACCTGGTCCTTGGCAATGGCATGGTCCTTCACAAACCGGTCGATCTCATTAAGCGATGCATCAGTATCAGCCACAAATTTATAGTAGTGGGCCTTGAGGATGTTTTCCAAAGGGAGATGCCACTGCCCTTCAATATTTTTCGGGCTCATTACAATAGTTGCATCAACAAGACCTGGGATGTCAACCTTGCCGCTGGTTTCATAGAATATGCGGTATCCGCTTTTGACAAGCTCGCAATGAAGATCTTTGAGCCCCAAATCCCATTGGAGGAAAGGTTCCCCCCCGGTGATGACCACATCCTTGCAGGCATACCGGGTTACCTCAACCATGATCTCGGCGAGCCCCATTTCCCTAAACTCATGCCAGGCATATTCGGTATCACACCACGGGCACAAGGGCTCGATACAGCCGCCCAGGCGGATGAAAACCGAAGGCAACCCGATGAAAGGCCCTTCACCCTGGAGGGAATAAAAGATCTCGGTTACAACCAGTTTCATGCTAGGTCACGTTACCCCTTTGTGTATGCTTTTTTACACCAATGATAAAAAAATGATAGTATGAGAAAACCTGTTCCAGGGAGTGCTCCATTGTTACGGGCCTTCTCAGATAACCATTCACATGGATTGTATTTTCTGATAGTAATACCTAAGTCTTTGACAGTAGGGATAGGGAGATATTATGAAGATCATTGAAGATGCACTGAAAAGAGGTGACAAGGCGCTCAACGAATACGAATCAAAGCGCCTCTTGGACGCATACTCCATCCCGGTTACCAAGGAGTTTGTTGCAACCAGCATCACAGAAGCCCTCTCGTTTGCCAAACAGATCGGCTACCCGGTGGTGCTCAAGGGATCTTCCCGTACGCTTACCCACAAGACCGAGCACAAGCTCATCGAGCTTGGCATTGATAGCGATCAGGCCCTCGAAAAGGCCTACCACGCCCTTGAAGAGCGCGGCAAAGGCCAGCTTGACGGCATCCTTGTCCAGCAGTTGGTCAAGGGCGAGCGCGAGCTTGTGGCAGGGCTTATCCGTGACCCACAGTTCGGCCCCTGCGTGATGTTCGGCCTTGGCGGAATCTTCACCGAGGTCTTAAAGGATGTCACCTTCAGGGTTGCTCCCTTAGAGATGCGTGACGCCCTGGAGATGATGGATGAGATCAGAGCCAGAAAGCTCCTGGACGCCTTCAGGGGCAAGCCTGCCGTGAACAGGGATGTCCTGGCGCATGCGCTGATCAACCTGGGCAGGATAGGGCTCGAGGTTGAAGAGGTGGCCGAGATCGACATTAACCCTATGATCATACACGATGACATGCCCATTGCCGTGGATGCGCTGGTGATACTGAGGAACCCCAAGGCATCATAGGGGAATGCCGCTGTTTAAAAAGAACGCGCTCTTCATGGCG
>Ga0209048_10004813_pt1 | contig 12870 bp, 11 predicted proteins | sample FrelakmetCRP12CR_FD_187146 | JGI IMG/M metagenome (GOLD analysis project Ga0209048, IMG submission 187146) | Freshwater lake sediment microbial communities from the University of Notre Dame, USA, for methane emissions studies - CRP12 CR (SPAdes)... | ecosystem: Environmental > Aquatic >... | reverse complement strand
AAGGGCTTGAGGTCGTCCAGCCCTTCGCCCACACCGATGAAACGCAGGGGAATCGGGCGCTCCTTGGCGATGGCGGCGACGACCCCGCCCTTGGCGCTGCCGTCGAGCTTGGTGAGGACGAGTCCCGTGAGTCCCAGTGCGTCGTCGAAAGCCTTGACCTGCGCAAGGGCATTCTGCCCGGTGTTCGCGTCGAGGACGAGCAGCGTTTCGTGCGGTGCGGTCGGGTCCGTCTTGCGGATCACGCGCTGGACCTTGCGGATCTCTTCCATCAGGTGCAGCTGCGTGGGCAGCCGCCCGGCCGTGTCGGCGAGCACGACGTCGACGCCGCGCGCCCTCGCCGCGGCAATCGCGTCGAACATCACCGCGCCCGGATCGCCGCCCGCCTGCGAGATCACCGTGACGTCGTTGCGCTCGCCCCACACCACGAGCTGCTCGCGCGCGGCCGCGCGGAAGGTGTCACCGGCGGCAAGCAGCACCGACAGGCCCTGCAGCTGAAAGTGGCGGGCGAGCTTGCCGATCGAGGTGGTCTTCCCGGCGCCGTTCACGCCCGCCAGCATCACGACGAACGGCCGCGCGCCGGTCACCACGAGCGGCGCTTCGAGGGGAGCGAGCAACCCGAGCAACGCCGCCTTGAGGACGGACTTCGGATCCGCGTCCCCGTCGGCGCGTTTCCAGCGGTTCGACATGTCGTCGAGCAGGTGCCGGGTGGCGGCGACGCCGACATCCGCGGTGATCAGCGCGGTTTCGAATTCCTCCAGCGCCTCGTCGTCGAGCTTGCGGCGGATGAACGCGCCGGCGAGGGCCCCGGCCAGCTTCTCGCGCGAACGCGCGAGCCCGGCCGCGAGCCGCTCGGCCCAGGGCTTCCTTTCTTCGGGATCGGCTTTTCGCTTGAAGAGATCGAGCATCGTGGCGGAGGCGTGCGACACCCGGGGGGCATCGCGGCGCCGCGGGAGCGCGCGCGGACAACTCCCGGATTTTACCCGCCCCGGGGCGGCGCGACGGCTCATAATGCCGCTTTCGCAGCCGATCCTGTCTCCGTCGATATCTTGCCGGCGTCCCCCGCGAATCGCGTCCGCATCATCGGCGGCACCTGGCGCCGGCGAATGATCCGCTTCCCGGCTGCGCCGGGCGTGCGCCCCACGCCGGATCGCGTGCGGGAGACGCTGTTCAACTGGCTGGGTCAGGATCTCACCGGCAAGCGCTGCCTCGATCTCTACGCCGGTTCGGGTGCGCTGTCGCTCGAGGCGGCCTCGCGCGGCGCGGCGCTCGCCGTGGCCGTCGACCGGGAGCGCGCGCTTGCCCGCGCGCTGACCGAAATCGGCGCGGCGCTGGGTGCGAGCGCCCTCGAAACGCATGTCGCCGACGCGAGGACGTTCGTCGCCGCGGAGCAGCGCAACTTCGACGTGATCTTCCTCGATCCGCCGTTTGGCGAGGATCCGTGGCCGTGGCTGCTCCCGGCCTGCGCCGAGCGGCTCGCGCCCGGCGGATTCATCTATGCGGAGGCGGCGCACCGGATCCTGCCCCCGCCCGGGTTCGTGGCTTGGCGCCGCGACAGGGCCGGTCAGGTGCATTATCATCTTTTCGCGGCGGGGTCCGACGGTTGACGCAGGGTTTGCGCCCGTCGAGATCCGGCCGCCCCCGCGGCGTCGGGCGCGAGGCTCCGGCGTCCCGCAGACGACCGGGCGCCGTACCGCCGAAGCGCATCCAAATCCCACGCCCACGCCCCGCCGATGCTCACCGTCGTCTATCCCGGAACCTTCGATCCCTTCACGCGGGGCCACGAGGATCTCGTGCGCCGTGCCGCGAAGCTCTTCGGTCGCGTCGTCGTCGGGGTTGCCGACAGCGCGGCCAAGCAGCCGTTCTTCACGACCGCGGAACGGGTCGCGATGACGCGCGAGGTGCTCGCCATCTATCCCAACGTGGAAGTCACGGCGTTCTCGGGGCTGCTGATGGATTTCGTCCACGAGAAGGGCGCGCGGGTGATCCTGCGCGGGCTGCGCGCGGTCTCCGATTTCGAGTACGAGTTCCAGATGGCGGGCATGAACCGCAATCTCTTCCCCGAGGTGGAAACGCTGTTCCTGACCCCGTCCGAGCAGTACACGTTCATCTCGGCGACGATCGTCCGCGAAATCGCCAAGTTCGGCGGTGACGTCTCGTCGTTCGTCCACCCTGTCGTCCTTGCGCAGCTCAGGGCCAAGGTCGCCGCCGGCAAGGGATAGCGGTGGCGCCATGGCGCTGATGATCACCGACGAGTGCATCAACTGCGACGTCTGCGAGCCGGAGTGCCCGAACGCGGCGATTTCGCAGGGCCCGGAGATCTACGTCATCGATCCCGGGAGGTGCACCGAATGCGTCGGGCACTTCGACACGCCGCAGTGCGTGGAGGTCTGTCCGGTCGACTGCATCCCGGTCAATCCGCATTTCGTCGAGTCGAAGGACCAGCTGAGGCTCAAGTACGAGCGGCTGATGGCCGCGAAAAAGACCGCCGAAGGGACCTCCTAGCCCCGCGACGGCGCTAGGCGCCCTGCGCCGCCGGCAGGAAGGCGGGCTGCTCGACGATGCCGTCGATCACGCTCACTGCGCGCTGCAGCGCGGCGGCCTGCGCGGCGAGCTCCTCGCCCTGGTGCTCGAGCTCGGCGATACGCACCTCGAGCTGGCCGCTCGCCTGATGGATCCGCCTGACGCTCTCGAGCCGGCGCCGGAGCTGGAGATGGTGCTCCCGCACCTGCGTCTCGAGCGGCGACATCACGGCGCGCAACCAGCCCTCGAGGTCGCGGTGCGCGATCTCGTAGACGTGCTTCACGCGCGCGGCGATCGACTCGAAGAACCGCCTGCTCAGCGAGAACTTCGCCCTGCTGACCATGTTCCACAGCGTGTCGATGTGCAGGGCATACGCGCGGGCGAGCCGGTCGATCTCGTCCTGGTACTTGCGCACCGTGAACGGCGGCGGCTCGAAGGGCTCGAGACCCTGCTCCGCCGAGAAGCGCACGTACATCACCTGCATCATGTCGTGGATCTCGCTGGACTGCCGCGCCGCCTCGTCGAAATCGCGGCGAACCGCCGCGAAGAAGTCGTTCATGGCCTCGCGCACACCCTTGGTGAACGGGCTGCGCTCGATGCCCCGGCGCGTGCGTCCAGCGTGATCGCGCAGCGACTCGAGGCCGATCGTGTCGAACAGGGCGTTGGTCTGCTGCGTGAATACGTTGCGCAGCGCGGAGAACCGCTGGAGCCCGCGCTCGAAGACCGCCTTTTCCTCGCGGACGCGGTCCATCATGTGCAGGACCACGTCCTGGTTCTTGCCGCGGAGCGCGCGCAGTTCCGCGAGCTGTTCCCCGATGCCCGCCTGCCGCGCTTCGAGCAGCGCGCGCACGCCGTCCGCGAGCGCCCGGATCTCTGTCTGCGTCAAGCCGCCGACGAGCCGGTGCTTGTCCGGGACGAGCTTGCACGCGAGTGCGTCCTCGAGCGCCGGCAGCCGGCTCCGCGCAAGGAGCGCGGCATCGCCGGTGACCTTCGCGAGCAGGCCCTTCTGCGCCGACACGGCGTAGATCTGCGACGCCGGAAGGCCGAGCAGCGACGCCGTCGTCGCGACCTGCCGATCGATCTCGGCGGCAATGTCGGCCTCCGGCCTGAGGTCGTCCCACAGCCCGTCGATCTTGTTCAGGATCGCGATGCGCCCCGTGTTCTGCGCCGGGGTTTCGACGTTCAGGTAGCGGGTCCAGACCTCGAGATCGGTCTTGGTGACGCCCGCGTCGGCAGCGAGAACGAACAGGACGGCGTGCGCGCCGGGCAGGAGGCTCAGCGTAAGCTCGGGCTCGGTGCCGATCGCGTTGAGCCCCGGCGTGTCGAGAATGACGAGGCCCTGCTGCAGGAGCGGGTGCGGCAGGTTGATGATCGCATGGCGCCAGCACGGGACCTCGACATCGTCGCCGGCCGGCGCGTCGGCAGGGCCCTCGTCGTCGCAGAGGCCGAGCGCGCGGGCAAGCGCCGACGGCACGCGCTTCACCTGCGAGACCCGCGCGAGCTCCTCGCTCATCTTGCCGGCGGCCGAGAGATCGAGCGGAAACGTCACCCACTCGTCGGCGTAGTTCCTGAACTCGTGGATCGTCGCCGCGTTGAGGCGCGTCTCGATCGGCAGAAGGCGTATTGACGGCGGGCGCGTCGCGTCGTAGAGAAGCTCGGTCGGACACATCGTCGTGCGCCCGGCCGTCGTCGGAAGCAGCCGCTGGCCGAAGTCGGCGAAGAAGATCGCGTTGATGAGCTCCGACTTGCCACGGGAAAACTCCGCGACGAAGGCGACGATCAGCTTGTCCTCGTGCAGACGCGCGAGCGCCCGCTGGATGCTGCGATCGATCTGCGCGTCGGCCAGGTCGTGCCGCTTCAGCCACTCGTGCAGCGCCGAGATGCCGGATGCCAGCCGTTTCCGCCAGTCGCCGTAGGCTTCGAATCGCGCTGAGAGCTCGCGCGGGGGCACCATCGCGTTTCCTGCAGTCCTTCCTGTTGCCTTCGGATCGGCCCGGCAAATCTAACACGGGAGCCGGCGCGGCGCGCGGCGCGCGGCGCCGGGCTCACCGCTGGCAGCGGCGGCAGTAGGTGCTCGCGCGGCCGCCCTGGCGGATCTCCCGTATTTCGGCGCGGCAGACGCGGCACGGCAGTCCTTGCCGACCGTACACGAAGTAATCGAGCTGGAAGTAGCCGGGCTCGCCCCGGCTGTCCACGTAATCGCGCAACGTCGATCCGCCCTTCGCAATGGCATCGGTGAGCGTCGCGCGCACTGCGGCGACCAGCCGGCCGAGCCGGGGTTTCGACAGGCGACTCGCCGGCGTCGTGGGCCGGATCCCCGCCCGGAACAGCGACTCGTTGGCGTAGATATTGCCTACGCCGGTGACGAGACGGTTGTCCATCAGCGCCAGCTTGATCGCCGCGGTCCGGCTGCGGGTCGCGCGCCAGAGGTAGTCGGCATCGAACGCCGCATCGAAGGGCTCGGGGCCGAGCGCAGCGAGCAGCGGGTGGCTTTCGGCCGGAGGCGGCAGCCAGAGCATCGCCCCGAACCGACGCGGGTCGTGGTAGCGCAGCGTCACGCCCGAATCGAGCACGATGTCGACGTGGTCGTGAAGGCGGCGCGGAGGCGCGTCCCGGAAGGCGCGCAGGCTGCCGGTCATGCCGAAATGCACGAGCAGCGTGTCGGCGGTAAGGCGGAACAGCAGATACTTGCTGCGTCGGTCCAGCGCGTCGATCGTGTGTCCGGCGACGAGGGCGGGAAGCGAGGGAGGAACCGGCCAGCGCAGTCGGGGGTCGTATACGTGCACGGCCGCGATCCGGCGGCCGATCGCGAGCGGTGCGATGCCGCGGCGCGTGGTTTCGACTTCGGGCAGTTCCGGCATCGTGGCCGAAGGATGGGAAGGGAGTTCGGGGGCGCGGGCATGCGCGCGCCGCAGGCACCCGGTTTGTTGGGTCGCCGAATATACCCTAAGATGATGGATTTGCCGGGTGGGGGAAGTGTCACCCCCCGTTGATCCCACCCGTTTACCCGGCTTGACGCAGATGACGGCAGACCCGCGGTTCCCCTTCCACGCAGCGACAGCGGTAATCGCCGTCGTCCTCGCGCTTTCCGCCACGACGGCCGTTGCGCAGTCGCGGACGTCCCCGGCGGCAGATATCCGGGCGCCCGCAGGTGCGTCCCGCGAGAAGCCGGCGGAAGGGCTCTCGGCGGAGCTCATGTACCGGCTTCTCGTCGGCGACGTCGCGTTGCAGCGCGGCGAGCCCGCGCTCGCCGCGCGCGCCTACTACGAAGCCGCGCGCGATTCGCGCGACGTGCGGCTCGCCCGCCGCGCGACGGAAATCGCCATTGCCGCCCGCCAGCGCGCGATCGCGGGCGACGCGGCGCGGCTGTGGGCCGAGCTGGACCCCGCCGCGGAGCGGCCCAGACAGGTGCTCGCTGCGCTGTCGGGCGCGGCGGCGGGCAGTGGCGACATCGCGCCCGGCACCGATCTCAAGGCCGAGCTCGCGCGCGCGCTCGCGGAGGCCGCCGCCGCCGGATCGCGCCTCGGCGACGCCTTTCTGCAACTCAACCGGCTGCTTGCGGGCGAGCCCGACAAGATGGCGACGTTCCGGCTCGTGCGTGCGCTGGCGCAACCGTACCCAAACGTCCCCGAGGCGCATTTCGCCGTCGCCTTCGCCGCGTACAACACCGGACCCGCCGATTCGCCGACCGCCGCGATCGCGCTGCAGGCGGTCGACCGCGCACTGGCGCAGAAGCCCGGTTGGGACCAGGCTGTCGTGCTCAAGACCGAAATCCTGGCCAAGCAGTCGTTGGATGGTGCCGCCGACTATCTCGTCGGGTTCCTCAAGGCCGAGCCCGGCTCCAAGGTGGCACTGTCGGCGCTGGCGCAGGTGCGCATCCAGCAGAAGCGCTACGCGGACGCTCTAGCGATCCTCAAGGGCCTCTGGGAGAAGAATCGCGACAACCGCGAATACCAGTTCGGCATGGCGATGCTGGCTGTCCAGATGAAGGACTGGGCGGGGGCCGAGTCGCTGTTCGAGGACCTCCGGCGCGCCGAGTACGGCGACGACGGCGTCGTCGAGCTCTACCTGGCGCAGATCGCCGAGGAGACCGGCCGCTTCGAGCTCGCGCTCGAGCGCTACCGGGACGTTCCCGACGGCGAGCGCGGGTGGGCTGCGAAGCTTCGCGCGGCAGCGATGCTGGGCAAGCTCGGACGCGTCGACGAGGCCCGGCGCTACCTCGCCGACCTGCCTGCCGTCACGGCGGAGCAGCGCATCCAGGTGGAGCAGGCGGAAGCGCAGATTCTCCGGGACTCCGGCGACACGGCAGGTGCGTTCGCCCTCCTCACGCAGGCGCTCGCCGCCCACCCCGACGACCCGGACCTGCTGTATGACGTCGCGATGGTCGCCGAGAAGCTGGGGCGGCTCGACGTCGCCGAGGAGAAGCTGTCGCGGCTGATCGAGTTGAAGCCGACCAACGCGCACGCGCTGAATGCGCTCGGATACACGCTCGTGGACCGCACGCCGCGCATCGCCGAAGGCCTCGTGCTGATCGAGCGGGCGCTGGCGCTCGCCCCGGATGATCCGTTCATCCTCGACAGCATGGGCTGGGCGCAGTTCCGGATGGGCCGGCTCGACGAGGCCGAGGCGTCCCTGCGCAGGGCGATGGCGGAGCGGCCGGACCCCGAGATCGCCGCACACCTTGGCGAGGTGCTTTGGGCGAAGGGGGACCGCGCCCGAGCGCAGGACCTCTGGGATGCGCAGCTCAAGAGCGCACCCGACAACGCGGTGCTGCTCGAGACCGTGCGCCGGCTCACGCGCTGACCGACCGTATGTCGCGCGCGGCGACGTTTCCGCTGCTCGCCGCGCTCGCGCTCGCCGGGTGTGCGAGCGCTCCTTCCGTCGCGCCGCCGGCGGGACCGCCTGCGACCGACGAGCCGTTCGCCGTCGACGGCCGTCTCTCGGCGCGGCGCGGCAGCGAAGCCGTCTCGATCGCCTTCACATGGACCCACGTGTCGCCGCGGGACGAGTTCGTCGTGTCCACCCCGCTGGGCCAGACGGTCGCGGAGCTCTCGAGCGACGCGTCGGTGCCGCGCGCGGAAATGCGCGCCGCGGATGGCCGACACGATGTGGCGAGCGACCTGGCAACGCTGACGGAGCGGCTCGTCGGCTTCCCGCTGCCCCTGGAGGCGCTAGCGTGGTGGGCGCGGGGTGCTCCGCGCGCGGACGCGCCGCACACGGAGGAAATCGACCACGCCGGGCGCGCCGGCGTGCTGCGGCAGGATGGCTGCGAAATCGGCTACGCGTATGCCGACGATGCGGCGCGCCGGCCGTCGCGGCTCGACGTCGTGTGCGGCGAGCTCGTGTTGCGGATCCTGCTCGACCGTTGGCGCGCCACGTGATCCGCTGGCGGATCGCGATCCGCACGGCGACAATGGCCCGATGGAAAAGCTGACCGTTCCGGCACCGGCCAAGCTCAACCTGTTTCTGCACGTCACGGGGCGGCGTGCCGACGGTTACCACCTGCTCGAGACCCTGTTCGTCGCGCTGGACTTCGGTGACACCATCGCGGTCGCCTGCCGTGACGACGGGGTGATCGCGCGCACGATCGAGCTCCCCGGGGTCCCGCCGGAGCGCGATCTCGCGGTCCGTGCCGCGGCGCTCCTGAAGCGGGAGACGGGATGCCGCTCGGGCGCCGACATCGCCGTCACCAAGCGGATTCCGCTGGGCGGCGGTCTGGGTGGCGGAAGTTCCGACGCGGCGAGCGTGATGCTCGCGCTGAACCGCCTCTGGAGGACGCACCTGCCGCGCGCCGAGCTCATGCGCATCGGTTTCGAGCTGGGCGCGGACGTCCCCTTCTTTCTCTGCGGCGAGCCTGCATTCGCGCGCGGTGCCGGCGAGCATCTGACGCCGGTTTCGCTGCCGCCGCTCTGGGTCGCGGTGATCGCGCCCCCGGTCACGGTGTCGACGGCTGCGATTTTCGCGGCGTCCGAATTGACACGAAACGCGCCGTCGGTGAAAATGGAAGTCTTTTCTGAGGGTTATGGGCGGAATGCCCTGCAGCCGGTCGCGACGGCGCGGTTCCCCGAGATTGCCGCGGCGCTCGCAGAACTGAGCCGGCGGTCACGCGGGGCGCGGATGACCGGTTCCGGGGGCTGCGTGTTCGCGCCATTCGCCGCCGAATCCGAGGCGCGCGCGGCGCTCGAGGCGCGCCCCAGGGGGATGCGGGGTTTTGTTGCAAGGACGCTTGCGCGGCATCCGCTCGCGGCGTTCGCATGATGCTCGGGATGGGTTCTGCACGCAGTGAATGCGCCGTTCGGGCGCGCCGGTTTCTCCGCTGGGGAGTCGCCAAGTTGGTTAAGGCACCGGATTTTGATTCCGGCATTCGAGGGTTCGAATCCTTCCTCCCCAGCCCTTCATCGCGATCGGCGGGTTGCTCCGATGCCGTCTGCCTGCCAGGTCTGCCGGGGTTCCCGTAGATGGCGTTCGAACGGATGCGGGTCTTCACGGGCAACGCGAACCCGAAGCTCGCCGAGGCGGTCTGCCGCCACCTCAACATCAGCCTCGGACGCTGCGTGGTCGGCCGTTTTTCCGACGGCGAGGTCATGGTCGAGCTGCTCGAAAATGTCCGCGGTCGCGACATCTTCCTGCTGCAGTCGACCTGTGTGCCGACCAACGACAACCTGATGGAGATCCTGGTGATGACGGACGCGCTCAAGCGTTCGTCAGCCGGGAGGATCACGGCGGTGATGCCGTATTTCGGGTACGCGAGGCAGGACCGCCGCCCGCGTTCCGCGCGCGTTCCGATCACGGCCAAGGTCGTCGCCGACCTGCTGACGACGGTCGGTGTCGACCGCGTCATGGTGATGGACCTTCACGCCGATCAGATCCAGGGGTTCTTCAACATTCCCGTCGACAACATCTACGCGACGCCGATACTGCTGGGCGACCTCTGGAAGCAGAACTACGACGATCTGCTGGTCGTTTCGCCGGACGTCGGCGGCGTGGTGCGCGCCCGCGCGATCGCGAAGCGCCTCGACTCCGAGCTCGCCATCATTGACAAACGCCGTCCGCGCGCGAACGTTTCGGAGGTGATGCACATCATCGGCGACGTCGACGGCCGCACCTGCGTGATCATGGACGACATGGTCGACACGGCGAACACGCTGTGCAAGGCGGCGACGGCGTTGAAGGAGCATGGCGCCAGGAAGGTCGTCGCGTACTGCACGCACGCGGTGCTTTCCGGCGGGGCGGTCCCGCGCATCGCGGACTCCGAGCTCGACGAGCTCGTCGTCACCGACACCATCCCGCTCACCGACGAGGCGAAGAACTCCCCGCGGATCCGGGTGCTCTCCTGCGCGCAGCTCCTCGCCGAGACGATGACGCGCGTATCGAACGAGGAGTCGGTCAGTTCCTTGTTCACGGAGTAGCGGCGCGAGCCTGGGAGCAGGGGCCCCCGAGCGAAGCGAGAGGGGATGCGACCGGGGCGAGTCGCCGCATGAGGCCGACACGCGGACGCGCTGCTTGCGGGGAGCACGCAAGGAGGCCGAGGCGCGAGCCTGGGAGCAGGGGCCCCCGAGCGAAGCGAGAGGGGATGCGACCGGGAACCGATGCCGTAAGCACAGCTCGCGGTCGCGAATTCGGTTATACTTCAAGGCTTTCCCCGGGCGGGGCACGCTGCCGCGTCCCGGGATGTCGCCAACCGCGGACGACCGGCCGGACGCAGCCCAACGCGCGCCCGACACCACCGGAAGGCCGCAGACATCGGGAGCACTACCATGCAATTCGAATTCACCGCGTTTGCCCGGACCACCGAGGGCCGGGGAGCGAGCCGCCGCATGCGCCGGGCAGGCAAGGCGCCGGGCATCGTCTATGGCGGCACGGCTGCGCCCGAGCCGATCGAGCTCGACCACAACGCGCTGTTTCACGCGCTGCGCAACGAAGCGTTCCACGCGTCGATTCTGGCGATGAACCTCGGCGGCACGGTGACCAAGGTGCTGCTGCGCGACGTGCAGATGCACCCCTTCAAGAACGAGATCCTGCACGTCGATTTCCAGCGCGTCGACGAGAACCGGAAGATCCACATCAAGGTCCCGCTGCACTTCACCAACGCCGAGAATTCGCCGGCGGTCAAGGTCTCCGGTGCGATCGTGAGCCACGTCCTGACCGAGCTCGACGTCTCCTGCCTGCCGAGGGACCTGCCCGAGTACATCGAGGTGGACCTTTCTGCGCTCGACGTCGGCAAATCGGTCCACGTTTCGGACCTGAAGCTCCCGCCGGGCCTCGCGGTGGTGACGCGCGGCAAGCTCGATCCGGTCGTCGCGGCCGCGGTGGTGCCGAAGGCGCATGTCGAGGAGACCGCGGAAGTCACGCCCGAGGCGGAAGCAGCCGCGGCCGCCGCGGCCGCCGTCGCGGCCCCGGCCGCCGAAGGCAAGCCCGCTCCCGAGGCCAAGTCCGCCGAGAAGAAGGAGTCCGGGAAGGACGACCGGAAGAAGTAAGCCTTCGCCGCCGCCTCCGGCACGAGGGCCCGCCGCGCGCAATTCGGCGGGCCCTTTTCGTTGAACGGTGCCGAACGCGACATCCAGCCTGCTGGCACGGAAGGGGAATCCTTGGCCGCATCGCCGAATTCCGACCTCGCGCCGGCAGTCGACAGAACCCCGATGACCGTCGTCGCCACCATCCGGCCCTGACCCCGTGGTCCCCATCCGTCTCGTCGCCGGTCTCGGGAATCCGGGCCGCGAGCACGCGGCCACGCGGCACAACTGCGGCTTCTGGTTCGCCGACGCGCTCGCGTCGCGGCTCACGGCCGCGTTCGTGAGCGAAGGCAGGTTCCACGGCCAGGTGGCGAAGACCGGCGGCGATCTGCGGCTCCTGAAGCCGATGACGTACATGAACCTGTCGGGACGGTCGGTGGCCGGGCTCGCGCGGTTCATCGGCATCGCGCCCGCGGAAATCCTGGTGGTCCACGACGAGCTCGACCTCCTGCCGGGCGACGCGAAGATCAAGTTCGGCGGCGGCACCGCGGGGCACAACGGCCTTCGCGACATCGCAGCACAGCTCGGCACGCCCGATTTCTGGCGGCTGCGCATCGGCATCGGTCACCCGCGTGACTCGGCGATCCCGCAGCAGGATGTCGCCGATTACGTGCTGGCCCTGCCTTCCGCGGGTGAGCGCGGGGCGATCCTGACGGCCATCGACCGCGGGCTCGACGCTTGGCCGGCGATCGCCGCCGGCGAATTCGAGCGCGCGATGCTCCTGCTGCACACGCGGAAAGAAGATCCATGAGCCTCAAATGCGGCATCGTCGGATTGCCCAACGTGGGCAAGTCCACACTCTTCAACGCGCTGACCCGCGCGGGCATCGCCGCCGACAATTACCCTTTCTGCACGATCGAGCCGAACGTCGGCATCGTCGAGGTGCCCGACCCGCGCCTTGCGCAGCTCGCCGCCATCGCGAAGCCCGAGAAGGTGCTGCCGGCCACGGTGGAGTTTGTCGACATCGCCGGCCTCGTCGCCGGCGCGTCGAAGGGCGAAGGTCTCGGCAACCAGTTTCTCGCCACGATCCGCGAGACGGACGCGATCGCGCACGTCGTGCGCTGCTTCGTGGACGAAAACGTCGTCCACGTCGCCGGCAGGATCGACCCCGTGTCCGATATCGAGACGATCAACACGGAGCTGGCGCTTGCCGATCTCGCGGCGGTCGACAAGCAGATCGCGAAATACGAGAAGCCGGCGCGCGCCGGCGACAAGGACGCGCAGCGGATCGTCGCAGTGCTGAAGAAGGTCGAGGCGGTCCTCGACGCGGGGAGCCCCGCCCGCACCGCCCTGCTCTATGCCGAGGAGAAGGACGTGCTGAAGCCGTTCTTCCTGCTCACGATGAAGCCGACGATGTATGTCGCCAATGTCGCCGAACGCGGCTTTCACGACAACCCGCTGCTCGTCGCGGTGGAGGCCTACGCCGCGAAGGAAGGCGCGCCCGTGGTGCCCGTCTGCGCGGCACTCGAGGCGGAGATCGCCGATCTCGAAGGCGAGGACAAACTCGCCTTCCTCGCCGACCTCGGACTCTCCGAACCCGGGCTCGACCGCGTGATCCACGCGGGCTACAAGCTGCTCGGGCTCGAGACCTACTTCACGGCGGGACCGAAGGAGGTCCGCGCGTGGACGATCCACCACGGCGACACGGCCCCGAAGGCGGCAGGCGTCATCCACACCGATTTCGAAAACGGCTTCATCCGCGCCGAGGTGATCGCGTTCGACGATTTTCTGGCGTGCAAGGGCGAACACGGTGCCAAGGAGCACGGCAAGATGCGCCTCGAGGGCAAGGAGTACGTCGTCAAGGACGGCGACGTCATGCACTTCCGGTTCAACGTGT
>Ga0209048_10004812_pt1 | contig 12870 bp, 17 predicted proteins | sample FrelakmetCRP12CR_FD_187146 | JGI IMG/M metagenome (GOLD analysis project Ga0209048, IMG submission 187146) | Freshwater lake sediment microbial communities from the University of Notre Dame, USA, for methane emissions studies - CRP12 CR (SPAdes)... | ecosystem: Environmental > Aquatic >... | reverse complement strand
CCTGTGAGGGAACTAGCCTTGAGTATGTTAAACTTGCTCAAAAACTTTGGGATGGGAGTAAATTTAGGAAAGATTTTTCCAATCAACTTGGAGAAAATAAAGATATAAAAATACAGAGTGTTTGGGATTGGGGTACAGATGATCTTAAGAGCAAGTTATTTGGATTAGCTATGACATACGATCATAAATTTAAATGATGGAGAATATAATATGAACTATTTAGTAGTATCTTGTACAACTTATGATATGGCTGGTAGAGCTATGATTCAAGGAGCTATTAATGGAATTTCTTCTCTTGATAATACTGCTAAATTTAGCTCTTTAGAACAGCCAGAACATCATGGTGATTGGATAAATTGGTTTAGACAACCACAAGAAAATGAAGCAGCTTTCAAGTGGGCAGATATTATTTTAGATATTGGTGGAATGTTTACTAATCAATCTTATTTATATAACTGGTTAAAATTAAGAAAGAAATTTAATAAGCGAGTTATTTTTATGAGTCAAAGTTTTATGAACATAGATCCAACACTATTAAAGGATGCAGTTGTCATAGCAAGGGGAAAACGTTCTGGTTTGCGGTTAGAAAAATTAGGAATTAAACATAAAGTTGCTTCAGATTTGAGTTTTCTTATTCTTCCTGAGAAAATGGAGATAAAACCAAATAGAGTTTTTAGTACTCATATAATTAAAGAGATTACAAAAATGTTTGAAGTATGTGATGACAAGTCAGATTTACAGATAATAGAAAAGCTTCCACAAGGAAAAATGGTTTGGGAACCAACATTACCTATTCCATCTTTTCATGGTACGCCTGAACAACATTTTGGTATAATTGAACATGCAAGAGAAATTCATACAGCTAGATATCAGATAGCGTGTGGTGCTATTTTAGCAGGAAAGAAACCAATTATTTATGCAACAAAGGATAATTTTTATAATGAAAAATATGAAGATCTAATGGATTATTTTGGGATGTCACAAGATGAGTTAAGGAAACTATCAATGATATCTTGTGAGGAGGCAGTCTCATGCCTAAAATAATGTTAGATGGAATGTTTGATTCTCCAGTATGTAAACATACACTTTTATGTAAACAAGTGTATGAACAATGGTATAATGAAATTGAACCTGGAAAGATAGCTACTGCAATGACTCTAAATACTACTTATGATGAATATCTTAAAGCTATTAAAAAAATTCATAAAGGTAGTACTTACTATGCCTTAAGAAAAGCCGAAAAGGAAGAGTTTGTTTGTAAACCTTTTAATTTATTAGCTAACATAGAAAATATGATTGAAATTAATACTTCAAAACCAATTCGCCAAGGTAGACCAATGGATTCATTCTACTCTAGTGAAGATAAATATCGAAAGTTTTATAAAAAGTTCAAGGAACAAAGTCCGGATGCTTGTCCTTTTCATTATGATGTGTTGTTTGGATGTTTTTCTGGAGACAAAGTTGTTGGGTATATTAGATTGAGAAGAATGGGAAACTTTGTTCAATATGCTCAACTTTTAGGGCATGGAGATTATCTAAAAGATGGAATTATGTATCTTCTTCATTTTCATGTAATGAAGTGGATATTTGAAAATACTGATGCAAAATATTTATGGTATTCTTGGTGGAACAGAGGTAAAGGTGGAGTGATAATGTGGAAGAGAAAGGTAGGATTTGAGCCATATGAACTTGATAAAAGATAGATTGATTAGAGTTAGTAAAAAGTATAAGTTTTTAAGAGACTTTGTATTTGAAGGTTGTCAAAGTATGGCGATTTTCTTTTGTGCTGCTTTTTATGGAGAACATGATGCTATTTATGCATTGACACATAATGTCCCTGAAGTAACACTAATAGATATAGATGAAGAAAAAATGAATGAAATGAAAAATATTTATCCTACAAACTGGGAATTTATTACTGGTGATGCTCCGCAAATAGCAAGTAGATTTTTGAAGGAAGGAAAAACATTTGATATAGTTACTTGTGATCCTTGGTCACCTTATACTCCAAAGATTCTTAATGAGTATTTTGTTGATTTTTGGAAATTAGCAAACAAATATTTTATGGTTGGTGGTTGCGATTTGGAGTATTTTTATACTCCTTATAATGTATCTCCAGATAAAGAAAGTTTAGAAAAGTATCTTCTTAAGTTATGGAACAAAAAAGTTAAACTTGAGTATATGTTTAAAGCTTCTAGTATTGGAGGCGGATGCTATTATATGATGTTTGAAGGAGGTAGTAAAAAGTGAAATTAGACAGTTTGAAATACTGGGAAGAAAAGGAATCTTGGAAAGCAACGATGTCTTTTTGTCCTGTTTATTTTTCTAAGACTACTGGAGAAAGAAGTGTTTCTTTATCTGCTCTATGTTCAAGAGAGAAAACTTTAACTCTGACTAAAAATGGATTTAGTGAAATAGGTGTATGTTTACCAACAGATTTAATTAGTGAAAGTTATAACTACCTTACAGAACCATTACAAAAAATAGATATCAAAATAGATGATCTCGTTAAGAAACTGGTAGGAGAGTTAAAAAAGTACTTCATAAAATTGTGGGATTGTAATGTTCCTCATATTGTATTTATGAGCGGTGGGCAAGATTCAAGAATTATATCTTATATTTTAAAAGACTTAAGAGATGATCTGGGTAGAGGTTGGCTTAGAGAAATTCATTTTGTATGTTTCAAACCTGAAGATAAAATATTCTTAAAAGTTATGGAAGTTCAGGGTTGGAATAAAAATGAGTATGAAGTATATAAAGAAAATCAAGATATTGAGCTTGATTACTTTGACTATTGTAATCCTCAGAGAAATTTAAACGCGTTTGTTTCTCCTGCATTATTCTTTTGGAGAAAAGAATGGCTAGAGAAAAATGCAGTGTATATATCTGGAGTGTTTGGTGGAGAAGCGCTAGATTATCCTGTTCGGTTTGGCAGACTAACTAATAATAGATATTCTGATCTTTTTCATTTCAGTGATGCAACTCGTATGTATCTAGCTGAACGTTTTAATATTTGTTATGATATTTTGTCTCCATTTTTAGGGTACGAATATTTAGATACAGTATTTAGAATTCCAGATAAATATTTTGTTTGGAAAACAAAGAGAGGCGATGAAGAGCCTACGTTACTTCGAACAAAAATATTGGAGTCATTTGGAGATAAAGTACCTTATTGTTACGGTCATTATTTTCCAAATGCAATTTCAGAAAGGTACCAGATTGAAGCTAGAGAATTTTACTATAACTCAAAATTCTATAAGAAATTTTCTAGTTTAGATTTTGTTAAAGATTCTAAACCGTGGACCTCTAAAAGAGAATCATTAGATATCAAACTATTTTCTTATGCAATTATGTATGAGGAGATAAATGAAAATTGAAGAGATTTTAGAAAATAGAAGAAGTTGTAGGAAATATTCTACCAAAGAAGTGCCAAAAGAGTATATAGAAAAAATACTCTGGGCTGGGACAAGAGCTCCATATGCAAGTGGAGGACCTAGAAGATTAGTTGTTGTTGTAAGAGATAAAGAAAATAAACTGGAAGTTCAAAAAGCTTGTTACAATCAGAAGTATATTGGGGAATGCGATACAATTTTTATAGCTTGTGCAACTGATTTAAATACAGTCCTAAGATCAGGTTTTCCTAAATATGTTCATGACTGTGATGCATCACTTATGTGTATGGATATTATGGCAACATCTTTAGGATTGGGTACATGCTGGATTGGGCATTTTCAAAATTCAGAAGTAGCTAAAGCAATTAAAACTGATAGTAGACCTACAATAATTTTGTTGGTTGGATATAGAGATGAATGAAATAGAGAAAGAGAGATTAGATCAGCTTATTAAAAATATTCCAGATATTTGGCAATATAAAGATATTCTATATGTTGGAGCATATCAAGGACGGTTCCATTTCTGGGAAGAAATGAAGAGAAATAACTCTAAAGTTTGGTTAGTTGAAATAGATAGTGAGGCATGTGATTGGCTTAGAAAAGATCATATATGGCTTCAAGGAGTAGTCAACTGTAATATTAAAGATTTTAGAGACTATATAGAAAATAATGATATTCTTAAAAAATGGCAAACACTTTTGTGGTCTCATGGAGTGTGTACCCTAGAAAAAAATGAAGGTTTTAAAGTTATAAAAGATCTAGAGAAGCTTATTTCAAAACTTTTAGTTCATATAGTTCCTTATGGAACATTAAGTGGAACTGGAAATGCCTCAATTTGGTATCCAGAAGATTTTGTAAATCTTGGTTATAAATGTTCTACACTTGGTAATATACATGAGAGAAATAGTAATTTATTGGCTTGGAAATATGTTAAATAAGAGAGGCAAAAAGATGAGTAAAAAGAAAAATGTAGTAAATACATTAAGTAGTGAGAGGACTGAGTCAGCATATTTAAATTTTATAAATAGTATTAATGGGACAAGAATTGTTGATCCACTAAACATACCGAAGTTAAAAAGATCATATTGGATACGACATGATGTAGATATATCTTTACCTCATGCTTTATATTTTGCAGAGTTCGAAGCAAAAAATGGAATAATATCTACATATTTTTTACTTCATAATAACGAGTATTTTGACTATTCAGAAAATTTTGCTAATATAGTTAAAAGATTAATTTCTTTAGGGCACACTATAGCATTTCATAATGATGTGTTAAGTTTATGGTGGGAAGATAAGACAAAAGATATAATCAGTTTGTTAAATCCACCACTAAACTTTTTGAGACAGTTTTCTACGGTAGAAGGAACTGCATGTCACGGACATGCATGTCACTATGAAAGAGGATATATTAACTATGAAGTTTGGAAAGAATATGATCCGACAAAGAATTATGGTTTTGAAATAAAGTGCCCTAAAATATCTTTAAATGATGTTGGACTAAAATATGAAGCTTATTTTCTACCTTATACTCATCTCTACTCTGATTCAGGCAAGAATGATATAGGATATGTTGTAGGTAACTCAAGGATGTTTGAAAAAGATGCTCTACTTTCAAAAAGGAATATAGGTTTAAAAGTGATTGATGAATTTAATAAAGAAGATTCTGGTTTTCTTGAGCTTTTATTTCATCCAATTTATTGGGGAAGAAAATGAAAATTGATAAGGATGTAATTGAATATATTCGATTAGAGAAGAAAAAAAAGAAGATGCTAAAGAAAACAATGCTAAAGAATATTAATAAAAATGTTAGTAATCAGTTAAATATTTGTGCAATAATTCCAACTTATAAAAAACCAGAGAAAATAGTTTTAAAAACTATTGAACACCTACAAAAACAAACTGTTCCTTTATCTCGTGTTGTTGTTGTTGGAAGTTGTGAAGAAGATTCATTTCTTAAGAAAGCTAGTGTAGATTATATTGAAGTTGAGAATTTACCTTTATATAATAAATTTCAAGCTGGAGTTACTTATTGTAAACAATTTAACCCTGATGCTATTTTAATTTGTGGTGCTGATGATTGGTTATCTTTGAATTGGATAGAAACTCTAATTCCTTTCTTAAAAACATATGATGTTGTTGGGTCTAATCATTTATATGCTATGTCATTTATTCCGGGGACTCCTCTTTGCATAAATTGTGTTTCGTATCAGTTTAATATAAAAAGAAGTTTAGAATCTATGGGCCCAGGAAGGTTGATTAGTAAAGATCTTTTAGAGAAAATGAGCTGGAATGTTTTTGTAAAAGTGATTAAGCTTAATAAAAAAGGGAAACAAATAGTTGTTAACGAGTGGCGGAATATAGATGGAACTAGTTTTCAAAGAATGTGTGAATTTGGTTGTAATAGTTTTACTTATAAAGAAGATAATATAAAAATTTTATCTCCAAAAGGTCCGTGGAAATGCTTGTCAAATTTGGATCGATTAGGAAGAGAAAGAGATATGTTGATAAGAGCAAAGCATCCTCCTATAGATAATCCAGAACAATGGTTAAATCATAATTTTCCAGGAGCTTTGCAATATTTATGTGAGTCTTTAAATCTAAAGCTAGTAAAGGGGGTACTAACAAATGTTTGAATCTGAATATCTTAACACTAGAGCATTTTATACTTTGAAGGAAAGAATTTCTTCTAAGATGTATGAACTTATTACTCCAGATTTAACACTTGATTTAAAATCAGAAACTGGGTTTAAAGAACTTGATATAGTAAAACCATGGCAAACTGATATCAAAGATGATTGTGAAAAAACCATAACTGATTTAGATAGTCTTTGTCAAACGCTTCTTTCACTATTACAAGAATCAATTCAAAAATGTTGGAATCCATTAGATAAACACTTAGTCTTTATTTCTGGAGGTGCTGATTCAAGACTTATTTGTTATATCATTAAAAAATTAGGAGAAGTTAATGGAAAAGATTGGATTGGTGAAATAAAGTTTTTAACTCGTTATGAAAGATCAACCTCTATAAATCCATTAGATTCTACTACTATTGTAAAAAGCCTTATGGAAAAGCTTGGATGGCCTTTTCTTGAAGCTAGAAGTCTTGAGTTTTCTCCATATCTTATCCCTAATGCTTTTTCAGAGTTCAAGCTAAATTTTTACCATCCCTTAAGTTTAGATTATAAAGAACTAAAAAAATGGGTTGGAGTTTCTGGAAATTATGGAGGGGAACAAACTCATTATCCAGCATATAAAGGATTTACAAATGATAGATTTTCGGATTTGAATAAATGGTTGAGTGTTCCAAATACTTTTACTTTTCCTTATCACGCATTTAAAGATCATTTGCAACCATATCTTTATAAACCTTATATGCGTACTGTTTTTAAAATACATCCATCTCTTTTTGTTATGAAAAAAATTAGTGGAGAAAGAACTGAAGATGTAATTAGAGGTAGAATGCTGAAGATGCTTGGTGACACTCTTCCTTTATATACTGGGCATCAATATGAAATGACTTCAAAAGAAGATGTACTTACAAAAGTACAAGAGCTTTGGGATAACAGTTTGTTTAAGAAAGATTTTTCAAAACAGTTAGACTCATACAAAAAGATAAGAATAACTAATATTTGGGATAAAGCATATGTTGAAAGTAAATTATTTGGATTAGCTATGACATATGATTTTGGAAAGAAAGAAGCTTAGTTTCAGATGTCTTCTGTTTCAACATGAACAAATGATAAACTCAATTGAAGGGAGATTAAGATGTCTGAAGTTGAATCTATCAAAAGAAGGGAGAAGATGATGGGAGAACTAAATCCAGCAAAAAAAGAAGAAACAAGGAAGAAGATTTCGGAGAAGGTAAAAGCGGCTTGGGCTAGACCAGAAGTAAAAGCCAAGATGATTGGGGATAAAAATCCAACTAAAAGGCCAGAAGTCAAAGCTAAGATTTCTGCAGCATTAAAAGCAACTTGGAGTGATCCTGTAAAGAGGGAAGCTTTAAAGGCTAAGATGGCAGCTACAAGAGCAGCCAGAAAGGCAGCTGCACCAGCAGTTCCTCCTGCTGCATAATTTAACTAGTAGACGTAGAACTAATAGATTCTACGTCTACGCTTTCTCCCTGAGAGTGAGTAAAATGAAACTTACTGATGTTACTAAAGATTCAGTTAAAACGCTTTCTAATGTAGAAATTCTTAGTTTGCATAGAAGATTACACCAATTGTATGCTTTAGGTATAACTAGAAAGAACAACGAAGAGTACATTAAACTACTAGTTAAAACTCATAGAATTATAGTTAATGCAATGAAGGCTAGAAAATTTGTACATAGAACACCGATTAGTGTTATTGAATCATTTCTGCAAACTATACAAAAATAAACAAAAAAAAAGAGCCTGGAAAACTAGTAGGCTCTTTTTGACAAACTTAGCTTGGCAAAATTTCTTCACCTTTGATAATTAAATCTGCCATTAACCTGGATTCTTGAATGTCCAGAACTTGATCAAATCTCATTGATAGATCACTAATAATAGAAGCATTATGTACAATTTTTTGTAATTCTGAATCTTCACCTTTTACATTCTTTTCTAAATCTCTTAGTATATCTTCTACTTCATTCAACTTCTGTATTACTTCTCTTACTCCTTCATGAAAAGGAATTTTACCCATTTCTAAATTTTCTATCTTCGCTTGCATTTCTTTAATTGGTATATCTAGATCCTCTGGTATATACATTGATTTTCACCTCCTATCAGTTTTCTCTTTTCTATTTGGTGGGCCGTGAGGGAATCGAACCCACATTTGCGAGTTAAAAGCCCGCTACTCTACCATTGAGTTAACAGCCCTATTGGCGGGCCACCGAGGAGTCGAACCCCGAAAAGTGGATTTGGAGTCCACCAGTTTACCATTAGCCTAGTGACCCTTTATGTTTATCCTTTAATTACTGCTAAAGGTTCTAATTTGATTAGTATATCTACTAAATCTTTCTGTTCTTCCATGACAGCATCAATGTTTTTATATGCACCTGCTGCTTCCTCAAGATCATCCTTATTACGAATTGTATGGATGATTCCTTTCTCATTTAATCTTTTTATTTCTCCCTCTAATGATAGTGTATTACATGCTGCTTTTCGACCCATCTTCCTACCAGCACCATGAGAACAAGATTCATAACTTTCCTTATTACCTTTTCCAATAACAACATAAGATGATGTTCCTTGAGATCCAGGGATAAGTCCAATCTCGTTTAGCCTGGCTGAAGTAGCTCCTTTTCTATGAATCACTACATTCTTACCATGATGATTCTCCAATCTAGCATAGTTATGGTGAATATCATATTCATTCATAATTAAACCAGTGGATAAAGCTTCTGTAAAACAGTCAGCAATTATCTTGGACATTACATCTCGATTTGCATAAGAAAAGTTCAAACAATACTGCATTTCTTTAAGATAATTCTGACCTTCATCAGAGTCTAGAGGAAGAAAAGCCAAATCCCACTTTAATGGAACAGAAGAAAACCAATGGTCATTTAGTCCTTTAGCAAGTTTGTTATAATGATCTGCTACTTTTTTCCCAATGTTTCTAGATCCAGAATGAACCATATACCAGATGAATCCATCGGAACCCTTCTGGATTTCAATAAAATGATTTCCTCCGCCAAGAGTACCAACTTGTTTCTTTGCTGATTCATATTCTTTTGGAAGAATCAAACCATCAACCCAAGCTCCACCATCAAGAAAATCATTTGGAGGATCTGGTATTGAAAGAGGATCTTTTCTGTGATTGAATCCAAGTGGTATTCTTTCCCGTATTCCAGACATAACTTTCTTTATGTTGTCTACTGAAATTTCAGTTAGATTAGTTCTAACCGCTCGCATACCACATCCAATATCAACTCCAACTGCATTTGGAATTATTACTCCAATTGTAGCAATAACTCCACCAATAGGCATTCCATAGCCTTTATGAGTATCTGGCATAAGTGCTACTGGACCAGCAAGGAAGGGGAGATTAGCAAGATTTCTAGCTTGATCTAATGCCTCTTCCTCTGGATTCTGACACCAACTCTTAATTGGAACTTTTTCGGTATTTATGACTATCATAGTTCTCCTTTCTTATGGTGCGAGAAACAGGGCTCGAACCTGTGGCCTCTAGCTTGTAAGGCTAGCGTTCTCCCAACTGAACTATTCTCGCTAATTTAAATAATTATTCCCATTTTCCTAAAAAGCTTGCGCATTTTAGTTTTTAACATGTGTTTATAGAATTTAAAAAAGACTACTATTATTCTAAAATTCACTTCTTTCGCATATTTCAAGTTGTTGCTCATTAAAGATCTCCCTTCTTAAGTTCGATTGTATATTATCTTGTTGTTCTGCTTGATTCGTATCATCTATTGGTTGTTCTTGTTGTTCTTCCTGTTCTTGTTCTATTTGATTACTATCATCTATAGGTTGTTCTTGTTGTTCTTCTTGTGGCTGTTCTATTTGGTTACTATTCTCTAGAGTACGCTGTAATTCTTCTTCTCTTGCTTTATCAAATAATTGTTGTCTAAAAGTATCTATTTCTTTCTTAGTTACTTTAATAGCTTTTGCATACTTAAAAACTAGATTGACATAAGGGGTACTTGCATTGTATGCATATATAGCTCTTCTCATACTCTTTTGATTTCTTGAATCCCAACCACACCTTTGTAAATAAGATGCAGTACTAGCCATTGCATCTTCAAGAACAAACAAGTTTGGTTTTTCATTTCCATTCCAGGGTATAGCATATGTTACAAAACTAGATGGAATGAATTGCATATATCCAAATGCTCCGTGAGTAGAACCAGGTACTTCGAAAGGATCTAATCTAAGTTCTTCACATATTTTTACAAATACAATAAGCTCATCTTGAGCCCATTTCCACTTCCTTGTTCCTGAGATAGCCCAAGTTAGTAAACTATTGAATACTGAATATTTTCCAGTATTCCTTCCTAAGTTTGTTTCTGATCTAAATATACTAACTAGAATCTCTTTTGATACTCCATACTTGTTTTCTACTTCTTGTAAAAAGTCATAATTCTCAAGAATTTTTTGTTTTCCCCTTTCAATTGATAGTGAACACATAATTGGTTCAATTGGTGGATTGTTAGGTGCTGCTGACCAAAAATTATACAATTGTAATCTAGGATCTGAAAATAAACTATGAGGATCTTCTATACCTTCATTTGCAAACAGTTTAATTAACCTTGGTTTCTGATACAAAAATTTAGCTTCAAGTGTTTGAGGTGTTTGTTTGACTGCGACTTTACTTTTACTTTTAGTTGAAGTTTTAACTTTAGCCTGAGCCCCTTCTGCCAACTGAAAAGAGAAAAGAATAAAAAATAAAGTAATAAGGACTAAACATCTTTTCATATTATACCTCCAGGTTTTATTTCCATAAAAGTTTGTTCTTGCTAAATGTTCTTCTTAGTAATTAATATATATACAACTAACCATTTTTTAATAATTTATTTGTGAACAAAATAATAAGGAAGAGAACATGAAAAATAGTGCATTAGAATGGAAAAGACTTACAAATCTGAGACAGATTGATTATAATAATTTTGTCTCAAAGTTTGCTAACACCACAGATTCATACTTCTTAGAAAAAATTGATGGAGTTTTAGCGGCTTTTACATACTTCAATGACTTCGGATCTTTTATGACTATTAATGATGTTAAGATTGCTGGGTTACCTGTTATAGATGAATATATAAACATTTTAAGAAGAGGTAATTTTAGGCATGTAGTTGTTATTGGTGAGTTGGTTGCTGTAAAAAATAATTCAATTCTTCCATTTGGCGACTTACTTAGTGTAATAAAGATGTCAAGGCTTGAGTCTAATAAACCTCTTATTTATCATTATGTTTATGATATTTTTTCTATTGATGGAAAGAAAGCTACTAGTTATAAAGAGTCAATGAATTTTATTTTGCAGAATTTTCAAGGTGCTAAAAGAACTCGTATACCAAAATATGTTTATGGTAATATTGAAGACTTTAGTAAGTTGTATTCTAAATCAATATTAAAGACTGGTATAGAAGGAATTGTTGCAAGACTTAATGATGGAAGAAGAAATTATAAGATCAAAGCCACCACTTCATGGGATGTTGTTGTTCTTGGAATGGGCAGTAAGAGTATGAAAGCCTGGAAGAAAGACCAAGCTCCCTATCTAATAACTGCATTCTTAGGTCCAGATGGAACATTTAGAAGAAGTAGTGATGTAGGTACTGGTTTTACTTTTAAGGATAGAGAAGATTTTTTTAAGTATATAATGAAGAATAAAGTTCAAGAAATTGGTGATGAAGTTTTTGTTAAACCAGCTAAGATTATAGAAATTAGAGCTTTTAGGTGGAGGCAAAGACCGTCACAAGCGTACTTATGGACTGGCAAAGAATATAGAATGGTAGGTAATAAAGATAGTGTTATATTAGATATGCCATCTTTTTTAAGAGTTAGAGAAGATAAAAGTGTAAATGATTATGATATCAGATTAAGCCAAGCAGAGGTTCTATAATGTCATATCCAAGACATCCAGAAGCTATACTTGTAAAGAATGAATACTATCCTAATGGTCTAAAAGAAATAGATGTCTGGAATTATTATCAAGCAGTTAAAGATAAATTAATTTTAGAAACATCAGGTAGAGACTTGATGATTTTTATAGCTATTGATGTAAATAGAACCACAGTCTTAAGAAGAGGAAAAACTACAAGTTTTGTTAGACTTAATAGATCTAATTTTGATGATGTTTTTCATCCTAGAATGTTGTCAATTCATTCAACTATGCATTCGACAGAACCATTTGGAATTGTAGATATTGATGGAACTGATTTTAAGAAGAATAGGCAAGCTACAATTGATACTTGTGATTATATTGATTCAAAACTTCCTTTTGTAGATAGTAGTTGGGTTAAATTTACTGGTAAAAATTCTTTTCATATTATCTGTAATTTTAAGAGAGATATGGATGTAGATAGAGCAAGGCTTATGTTTAGAAGATATTTAGAAAATAGTGAGTTAAACAGAAATTATATTATTGATCAAATGAGAAGAGTAGATAAAAGTGTTCCTAATCTAGATTTATCAAGCAATAAGTATAGAGGAGGATTTATTACTTTACATTCTCTATCTACTATTGGACTTCGTTCTATGAAAGTTGATGCTTCAAAAGTTAGATCATTTAAAAAAGAAGATGCTATAATTAAAACTATTTAGAAATAAAAAAAGCTAGTGGGAGTGCTTCTTGACCGGGGTTGTTATCCGATGGCTCTAATTGCTTTCGAAGCCCTCCCAATTCCAGGGTTGCTATCCTGGCGACTCTATTTGTCCTAGCTACTTTTATCCGCAGAAAACACAAATCATAAACCATGTGCCTACTATCATAACGAACCCAGCCAAGATGAGAAGTGGCAATATAACAGTCACTCCAAATGTCCAAACTAATAG
>Ga0209048_10004811_pt1 | contig 12872 bp, 12 predicted proteins | sample FrelakmetCRP12CR_FD_187146 | JGI IMG/M metagenome (GOLD analysis project Ga0209048, IMG submission 187146) | Freshwater lake sediment microbial communities from the University of Notre Dame, USA, for methane emissions studies - CRP12 CR (SPAdes)... | ecosystem: Environmental > Aquatic >... | reverse complement strand
GCGGGCGCGACATCCGTCGCACCTCATCTGCGCGGTGCCGGTCGCGTCCGGCGCCGCCGTGGCGAAGGTGCGGGCCGACGCCGACGAGGTCGTCGTGCTGGACACGCCTGCGACGTTCTACGCGGTCGGCCAGTTCTATCGCGACTTCGCCCAGGTCGACGACGCCGAAGTGATCGCGGTGCTGCGCGAGGCGGCCAGGCGCCGGGGCCCCGGGCAGCGTCGTTCGGATGCGGCAAGCGGAGAAAGCTAGGCTGCAGCCTTGCGCACGAGCCAGAGGCGAAACCAATCGGCGGCGGCTGCGGCGACCTGTTCCAGCGCGCCCGGCTCCTCGAACAGATGCGTCGCTCCGGGCACGACCGTCAGCGCTTTCTCGCAGGTCAGGAATGCAAGCGCCTCGCGGTTCAGCGCGAGGACCTCCGGATCGTGACCGCCGACGATCAGCAGCGTCGGTGCGCTGACGACGCGCAACATCCCGGGCGACGCCAGGTCCGGCCGGCCGCCGCGCGACACGACCGCCGCGACGCGCGTGCCGAGCCTGGCAGCGGCGACGATGGCGGCCGCCGCGCCGGTGCTCGCGCCGAAGTAACCGATCGGCAGCGTCGAGGCGGCGGGCTCGTCCAGCACCCAGTCGGTTGCCGCGAGGAGCCGCGACGCGAGGAGCGCAATGTCGAATCGCGTCTCGTACGCGCGATCTTCCATTGGCGTCAGCAGGTCGAACAACAGTGTGCCGATACCGGCTTCGAACAGCACGCGCGCGACGAACGTGTTTCGGGGACTGAGCCGCGAACTGCCGCTGCCATGCGCGAAAAGCACGATGCCTCGCGCGTTCCCCGGCATCGCAAGATCACCGGAAAGCCGCACGCCGCCGGCGATGATCTCGACGGACGAGGAACGCCACGATGCCGGCATCGCCTCGGGAATTCGCATCATTTCGTCGCGCTGTCGGCGGCGAGCGTTGCCGGCGCCTTCGAATCGAGCCGATCGCGAAGCGCGGGACCGGGGGCGAGGTTCATGACGATGCGCAAGCTGCCGCGGTCATCGTCCATAGGCTCGACGACAAAGCCCAGTGCCTGCGCAAAGCGCAGCATCGCCCTGTTGGTCGTGAGCACGACCCCTTCCATCTCCTCGAACCCGCGCTCGCGCGCGGCCCGGATCAGCGCCTCCATGAGAAGGCCTGCAATGCCCGATTTGCGCCACGAGTCCTTGATGATGATGCCCAGCTCGCAACGGTTCCCGGTGGGGGGCGCGGCATAGCGGGCTTCACCCACGAGCTCCTCGTCGCCGTCGTGCGCGACCGAGCACACGAAGGCCATGTGCCGGTCGTAGTCGACGTTGGTCAGGTAGCGCAGAAGGTTGTTCCGGGGCGCCTCGACCCACTTCTGGAAGCGCTTGTACCGGCTGTCTCCGGACGTCTCGGTCAGGAATTCGCGCATCCGCTCGGCATCGTCGGCGCGAATGGGCCGGATCGTGACGGTTCTTCCATCCCAGAGTCCGTGTGTCCGGATGAGCTGAAGCGGGTATGAGCGCTCGATCATGAGATGCAGTTGCGACGATGGGCTGCCGGCGCCGCGAGCTAGAGCTTCGCCGTCAGATAGGCGAGCAGGCCATCGAGCGTGGCGACCTTCGCGTAGTCGGTTTCCGGGATGTCGACCCCGAGGTTCTCGCGCACCGCGACGAGGAAGTTCAACCAGTCCATGGAATCGAAGTCCACCTGGCTGCGAAGGGGTTCCATCGGCCGCAGCGCGTCCGAGGAAAGCCCGGGGGCGATTCGACACAGCATGTCGAGCACCAGCTGCCTCAAGGTCGCGGCATCGACAGGGGTGCGCGTCATCCGGTCGCCTCGCCGAATCTTTCCGATTGCTGCCTTGCGTGATTCGATCCGTCGGTCAACATCGCGCCACGATTGCATCTGCTCGCGCGGCGATTGATCCCGCCCGGGCACATCGGTTCACCCTACCCCCTGCGCGCTGCCCATTTCGTTGCCGCCGCGATCGCGATCCGGATGGCGCGGCCTTCGTCGCAGCCCTCCTCCAGAAGGGCATTGGCGATCTCGATCGCCTTCTGTCGCACCGCGGGCGGCAACCGATTCATCGCGGGCGGATAGCGGTTCATCGCCCATGGCATCAGGGAAACCTCAACTATGCTCGCGCAACGCGCCCATCATCACCGTGGCCTCTCCTCAGGGGCGCGCAAGGCGAATTTCCGTTTGATGATCATCCCGCGGCAAGGCAGCCGTGTTGATTGGCGTCAATTGCGGGGCACGGGTTGTGCGGGTTGCACGCTCTAGACGGCGCGCGCGTCGACCTCCGCGACCAGAGCCTGCAATGCCGGCGCGATCCGGACGGGATAGGGTTCGCTCCGGTCGAGCGCCCGCAGGCGCGGCGGCAATGACGCGAGTTGTCCCGCGGCGCGCTCGCGCGACGCCGTCAGTGCCGGCATTGCCGCGATCAGATCGCCGTCGCGCACGACGGGCAGGAGCAGCGCGGTTCCCGGCTCCTCCTCGCCGGCGACGGTCAGCACGTCCGATTCGAACTCGCCCCCGGCCATCGTGCGGCGGTAGACCTGCTTGCGCCCGGGCCACGTTGCCTTGCCCTCGGAGCGCTTGCGTCGAGGCCGGCCGTCGTATTCCTGCAGCTTGTACGCGCAGTCGAGATACGGCGCGTCCGCCGACGTGTTCATCCGGGTCCCGACGCCGAAACCATCGATCGGCGCATCCTGCCCAACGAGTTCCCTGAGGCGGAACTCGTCGAGGTTGCCGCTGGCGAAGATCGTGGCCTTCGACAGCCCGGCGGCGTCGAGAATGTCTCGCACGCGGCGAGCGTGCAGTCCGAGATCGCCGCTGTCGATGCGCACGCCCTTGAGCGCGATGCCGTCGGCAGCCAGCCGGGCCGCGACCTCGACCGCCTTGTGCGCGGCACGCTCGGTGTCGTAGGTGTCGATCAGCAACATCGCGTTCTCGGGCTGCGTTCTGGCGAACGATTCGAACGCTGCCGCCTCGTCCTCGTGCGCCTGCACGTACGAATGCGCCATGGTCCCGTACACCGGGATCCCGAACGCGCGGCCGGCCTCGACTGTCGCGGTGCCGCCGAAGCCGGCGAGGAAGCTCGCGCGCGCGGACAGCAGGCCGGCTTCGGCACCGTGCGCGCGGCGCAATCCGAAATCGACCAGCAGACGTCCCGGCGCGGACAGCACGCAGCGCGCCGCCTTGCTCGCGACGAGCGTCTCGTAGTGCATCAGGTTCATCACGCGGCTTTCGACCAGCTGTGCCTCCCGCAGCGGCGCGACGATGCGAAGGATGGGCTCGTCGGCGAAGAAGACGGTGCCCTCGGGCATTGCATCGACGTCGCCGGTGAAATGCAGATCGCGAAGCGAGTCGAGGAACGCGGAATGGAATCGCCCGGTCTGCGCGAGCCACGCGAGCTCGTCGGCCGTGAATCGAAGGTCGAGCAGGTACTCGACGATTTGCGCGAGGCCGGCCGCCACAAGAAAGTTGCGCTGGGGCGGCAGCTTGCGCACGAACAGCTCGAACACCGCCATGCCGTTCATCCGCTGCTCGAAGTAGGCCTGCAGCATCGTCAGCTCGTACAGGTCGGTGAGCAAAACGGGCGAGTGCATGGCGCTGATGCGGCATTGGCGTGGCCGGGTCGGCCATTGCCTGCCATTTTGACACATGTCAACCGCGGACCTGCGCGGGCAGTGACAATGGATTCGCAGCATTCGTGCGGGGAGCTGAAGGTGGGATGGGAACATTTCGCGCACGGCGCGGATATCGGCGTGCGGGGCATCGGGGTCACGCCGGACGAGGCGTTCGAGCAGGCAGCGCTCGCCGTGACGGCGGTAATCGTCGACCCGGCGCGCGTCGAGGCGCGCGAAATGATCGAGATCCGGTGCCGGGCGCCCGATCTCGAATTGCTGCTTGCGGACTGGCTGAACGCTCTCGTCCTGGCGATGGCGACGCGTAACATGCTGTACGGCCGCTTCGAGGTGAAGATCGACGCCTTTGCGTTGACGGCGAAGGCATGGGGTGAAACCATCGATCGCGAGCGGCATCAGCCGGCGGTCGAAGTGAAGGGCGCGACCTACACGGCGCTGTCCGTCCGACGACGAGACGACGGCGCGTGGGTCGCCCAGTGCGTGGTCGACGTGTGATCGGCGATGGATATTGCGCGACTCGAACGAATCGGCGAATGCGTGTGGCGCCTGCCGCAGGCCGGAGCAATGCGCGTCCCCGGCGTCATATTCGCCGACGAGGGCCTGATCCGCTCGATGGACGACAAGGTTCCGGAACAGGTGGCGAACGTTGCAAAGCTCCCCGGCATCGTGAAGGCGTCCTATGCGATGCCCGACGCACATTGGGGGTACGGCTTTCCGATCGGCGGAGTCGCCGCGTTCGACCCGGACGAAGGCGGCATCGTGTCGGCAGGCGGCGTGGGGTTCGACATCTCCTGCGGCGTGCGCACGCTGTTGACCGGTCTCCCGCTCGCCCGGGTGGAAGCCGTCAAGGTCGCGCTGGCCGACACGCTTTTTGCCCGGATCCCGGCGGGAGTCGGAAGCACCGGAGCGCTGCGCCTTTCCGCGGAGGAGATGGACGCGATGCTCGTCGGCGGGGCGCGTTGGGCGATCGAGCAGGGTTTCGGCCGTCCCGAGGATATCGAGCGCATCGAGGAGCGCGGTGCGATGTCCGGCGCCGATCCCGCGCAGGTATCGGCAGCGGCGAAGCGGCGCCAGCGCGACGAGATGGGCACGCTCGGCTCCGGCAACCACTACCTGGAAGTGCAGCACATCACCGAGGTGTTCGATCGCGCGACCGCCGAGTCCTTCGGTCTGGTCGCGGGCGAGGTCGTCGTCAGCATCCACTGCGGGTCACGCGGCCTGGGGCATCAGATCGGCACCGAGTACCTGAGGGAGATGGCCATTTCGGCGCCCGGAGAGGGCATCGTGCTGCCCGATCGCGAGCTTGCCTGCGCCCCGATCCGGTCGCGGCTCGGCGCGCGCTATCTTGGGGCCATGCGGGCGGGCATCAATTGCGCGCTTGCGAACAGGCAGATCCTCACGCACCTCACGCGTGACGTGTTCCGCGAGGTTCTGCCCGCGGCAACGCTGGCACTGCTCTACGATGTCTCCCACAACACGTGCAAGGTCGAGACCCACGTCGTCGACGGAAAGCCGCGTCAGCTGTTCGTGCATCGCAAGGGCGCGACGCGCGCGTTCGGACCCGGGCACAGCGATATGCCGCGCGTGTTCGTCGCGACCGGACAGCCGGTGCTGATCGGCGGGAGCATGGGGACGGCCTCCTACGTTCTGGCCGGCACGCGGCACGGCGAGACGGCTGCGTTTGCGTCGGCGTGCCATGGCGCGGGGCGGAGCATGAGCCGACACGAAGCCACGCGCCACTGGCACGGCCGGCGCGTCGTCGATGATCTCGCCGCGCGCGGCATTCTGATTCGCAGCGTGTCATCGCGGGGCGTCGCAGAGGAGGCGCCGGGCGCCTACAAGAACGTTACCGAGGTCGTCGACGTGGCCGACCGAGCCGGCCTTGCGCGGAAGGTCGCGCGGCTCGAGCCGCTCGTCTGCATCAAGGGCTGACCGCGATGCGGCAACTTCGACCGGAGTCGGACGCCGGCGCGACGTTCGGCCGCGGCCGCGGCCGCGTGGCCCGGTCCCAGGCATGTCCCGGGCGCATGATCCAGCGCAACCACGCTCCGGCTGATCGGCGCATGCTGATACGTGGTTGACCGATTCGACGGAGCCGGGCAATGGCAGCCAAAGCTCTGCTTTTCCAGGACGATGCGCGGGCGAAGGTGTGCGCCGGGCTCAACATTCTCGCGCGCGCCGTCAGGGTGACGCTCGGACCCAAGGGCCGGCTCGTCATGCTGGAGCGACCCTATGGGCCGCCGACCGTGATCAACTCGGGCGTCATCGTCGCGAAGGAAATCGAGCTCGAGGACCCGTTCGAGAACCTGGGCGCCCAGATGGCGCGGGAGGTCGCATCGAAAACGTCGGAGACCGCCGGCGATGGCACGACCACCGCGACGGTGCTCGCGCAGGCCATGGTGAACGAGGGGATGAAATACGTGGCGGCCGGGCTGGATCCGATGAACCTCAAGCGCGGGATCGAAGCCGCGGTCGAAGCCGTCGTCGCGGAGCTCGGGAAGAACTCCCGGCCCTGCAGGGCCCGTCGGGAAATCGCTCAGGTCGGCACGATTTCAGCCAACGGCGATGCGGCAATCGGGGAAATGGTCGCGGACGCGATGGAGAAGGTGGGCGACAACGGCGTCATCAAGACCGAGGACGGCCGCACGATGACGAACGAGCTCGAAGTGGTAGAAGGCATGCAATTCGATCGCGGTTTCCTGTCACCCTACTTCATCACCGATGCCGAGAAGCAGCGCGTGGTGCTCGACGACGCGTTCGTGCTGGTTCACGACAGGGCCGTGTCGACGATTCGCGAGCTCCTGCCCGTGCTCGAACAGGTCGCGCGCGAGAGCCGGCCGCTGCTCCTGATCGCCGACGACGTGAGCGGAGAAGCGCTCGCCACGCTGGTCGTCAATTCGCTTCGCGGCATCCTCAGGACGTGCGCCGTCAAGGCGCCGGGCTTCGGCGATCGCCGCAAGGCGATGCTGGAGGACGTGGCGATATTGACCGGCGCCACGCTCATCTCGGAGGACGCCGGCCTGAAGCTCGAGAACGTCACCACCGCCGAGCTGGGACGGGCGCACCGCATCGAGGTCGACAAGGACGCCACGACGCTGATCGGAAGTGCCGGCGCGCCGGAGAAGATCGAGGCGCGCATCGCGCAGATCCGCAAGGCGATCGACGACGCCACGAGCGACTACGATCGCCATCAGCTCGAGGAGCGGGCGGCGCGGCTCGCCGGCGGCGTTGCGCTGATCAAGGTCGGCGCATCGACCGAAACCGAGCTCAAGGAGAAGAAGTCGCGGGTCGAGGACGCGGTCCACGCGACGCGCGCCGCCATTGCCGAGGGCATCGGCCCCGGTGGCGGCGTCGCGCTGCTTCGCGCGCGCTCGGCGCTCGATTCGCTGCCGGGCGCCACACTGGGCCAGGAGGCGGGCGTCAAGATCGTTCGGCGGGCACTCGAGGAGCCGCTACGGCAGATCATCGCGAATGCCGGGAAGGAGCCCGCGATCGTGCTGGAAACGGTGCTCGCGGCAAAGGGGAGCTTCGGCTACAACGTCGCGACCGATTCCTACGGCGATCTGATGGAGATGGGCGTCATCGACCCGACAAAGGTGACCCGGCTCGGCCTGCAGAATGCGGCGTCCATCGCGAGCCTGGTTCTGACGACCGATTGCGTCATCGTCGATCGCCCGGAGACGGCGCGCGGTCCCGGGGACGAGCTGGCGGGCGCCGGCTAGATCGAGATGGGAATCAGGCGGAACCGACCGACCGGGGAAACGCCTTGTCGAGCTCCCGCACGAACACGGGCATCTGGTCGATCGGCAGGTGGTTGATTCCCGCAGCGCCGACTCGCCCGCCGCCGGTCGGGAACTTCCGGCAGAGGTCGTGTGCGCCGGCGCCTTTGCCGATGGGTGCGCGTACGCTCACCATGTACCCGCCGTCCGACTTGTGCGTGAGCACCGCGTGTGCGAGGCCGGGCTGATGGTTGGCGAGCTCGTTGGCAAGGGCACCGCGAACGCGCCGGGCCCATGGCGCGTCTGGCAGGATATGGATCGTCGCGCCGGCGAGCACCTGCTCGGGCCTCATGACGCGCGCCATTCCGAGGTCCTCGTCTCGGGTGTCGCTGATTCGCCGATAGATCGATTCGTGACGCATGAATTCGAACGGATCCGCGTAGCGCGAGAGCGTCCGGTACAACGCGGCGGGATGCACGATCAGATCGCGTTCGGAATCGCCATACGCGTTGTATGCGAGGGCGACGCCGAGGCCCTCGAGCTCCCCCAGCGGCGCCTCCGGAAGCGAGAGGGGCCTCGCCAGCTTCCTTGCCGCCTGCGGCAGATTGTCGCCGAATGCCGCGACAACGGCCCAGGGGCGATGGAGCCCGCCAAGGTGGCGGTCGACGAGGATGCCCGTGCACACGTCCGGCGACGTGTCGATCGTCGCGGTCAGGCGCGGGTGAACCGGAATCTCTCCGGCGAAATGATGATCGAAGTACTCGACGTCCACGCCGCGGTCGAGCAGCATCAGCAGCGCATCGCGGTTGGTCGCGAGCGAGACATCGAGCACGGTCACCGAATCGCCGGGCCCGGCTTCCCCTATGCGTTGCAGCAGTGCGACGTCGCGCTTCACGCCGCTGACCAGCACCGAATCTTTCGGCGCGGCGAGCCGCAGCTGGTGCAATGCGCAGAGACCATCGGCGTCACCGTTGAATACGTCGAAGTGCGTCATGCCGTGGCCTCGTCGAAGGATGAGTGGTGCGCACGGGGACGCTCACCCGGATACTCCGGCAATGGGGGAAGCAGATGAGGCAAGAGGATCTGATGCTGTTCGCGCTCGAGGCAAGCCAGCCCTTCGCGGAGGCCGTCAGCCGGGTGCTCGCGATCCCGTTGAGCGCGCTTGAGGAACGAGGGTTCGAGGACGGCGAGCACAAGTCGCGCCCGCTCGTCAGCGTACGCGACCGCGATGTCTACGTCGTGCAATCGTTGTACGGTGAGACGCGGGAGACGGTCAACGACAAGCTGGTTCGGCTTCTGTTCTTCATCGGCGCGCTGAAGGACGCGTCCGCGGAAAGGGTCACGGCGATCGTGCCCTATCTCGCGTATCAGCGCAAGGACCGCAGATCGAAACCGCGCGACCCGGTGTCGACAAGGTATGTCGCGCAGCTTTTCGAGGCGATCGGCACCGACTGTCTGGTGACGCTCGACGTGCACAATCTCGCGGCGTTCCAGAACGCCTTTCGTTGCCGGACCGAGCATCTGGAGGCGAATCCGCTGTTCGTCGATTATTTCGCGAGCAGGCTCGGCGGCGCGGCGGTTGTCGTCGTTTCGCCCGATGCGGGAGGCATCAAGCGCGCGGAGGCATTCCGTCAGCGCCTGGGCGCGGTGCTCGAACGGCCCGTCGGGACGGCGTTCGTCGAGAAATACCGCAGCGCCGGCGTAGTGAGCGGTGGGGCGATCATCGGTGACCTCGAAGGCAAGGTGGCGATCATCATCGATGACCTGATCAGTGGCGGCACGACCATCGCGCGCGCGGCGGAGGCGTGCCGCAATGCGGGCGCGACGAAGGTCTGCGCCGCCGCGTCGCACGGCGTGTTCGCAAAGGAGGTCAACACGACGCTCGGCGCCAGCAGGATCGACGAGATCGTGGTCACCGACACCATCCCGCCGATGCACGTGACCGACGCAAGGTTGAGCGCGAAGCTGGTCCGCGTGAGCGTGGCCCCCCTCTTCGCCGAGGCGGTAAGGCGGCTTCACGGCGGCGGATCCATTGCCGACCTGCTCGACGATTGAGCTGATCTAGGGCGGCGCAGCGGCGCTTCCGTTGCAATGCCCGGCGTGCTCGTGCGCGAGCTCCAGGTATCGGACGGCTCGTGCCCGCCACGCGGCCGGGTCGCTCAGGACGGGCTCGTCCAGGTGCCGGAGGGCAAGGTTGGCGCGCACGCACGCGCGATGGCTCTGGTAGAAATGCACCAGCGCGTCGGGTGGCGAGTCGCCGCTCCGGGTGCGGTACGAGTCGAGAATCTGCGCGCGAAGACCGGGTGCGCCCGACCGCTCGCATTCGAGCGCCAGGAATCCGAGCTCGTCGGCGACGTCGAGCGTGCGCAGCACTCGCGAGAACTCGAGGCAGTCGATGATCTGCAGCGGCGATTCCAGGCAGATGTGCTCGGGGCGCAGATCGCCGTGCCCTTCGACGATCCGGCCCGCGCCCGCGCGCTCGTCGAGCGACGCAGCGTTGTGCGCCAGGAACGCGAGCTGCCGCGCGCAAACGTCGTCGATCATCCGGCGCGACAGTCCGTAGCCGGGCCCGGAGAGCGCGACCTGGTTCGCAGAGATGTCGTCGCGGAATTGCCGACGATACTCGGCTGCCAATACCCCGACGGGAGGGCACTGGCGATAGAAATCGCACAGCCTCGCGATCAGCGAGTCCACGTCGGCACGCGTAACCGAACCGCGTTGAAGGCGTCGGTCGAGCATGCGATCGGCCGGCAATCGGCGCATCTTCACGAGCCAGTCGACCACCACACCCGAAGCGTCGAACCTCAGCGCCCCGTCTGGTCCGGATCGCAGGGCGATCGTGCCGAGATAGACACCGGTGGTGAGCCGCCGATTCAGTCGCACTTCTTCCAGGCAGTTCGATTGTCGCGCCGCGAGAGTGCGCAGATCCACGCTGCCGTTGCGGATCGGCTTCTTCAGCTTGTATGCGTGGCGATCGGTCAGGAAGACCCACGAAAGGTGCGTCTCGACGGTTTCCACGCAAGACGCGCGTTCCGGGTAATGCTCCGCTTGCGAGAGGAACGACACCTTCGCCTCGATCCCGGTGTCGGCGGCGATCAGCTGTCCGGGTGAGGTCAGGACGGCGCAAGGAACCATGGCATTCGCTTCCTCATGCGTATCGAACCGATCATACGAGCCGAAGCACGTCATCGGTTGACCGGTATCAATGCAATCGCAGTCGCCGGTTGTGGCGCTTGATTTTCAAATTCGTCTTGATTCCCTGTCATGCAAATGGGCACGGCTGAGCAATTACGGGAGCGCCAAAGGACATGAGCGCGAGCCGGCTCATGCGGACAACTTGTCGCAGGTGCGGCCATCGCAAAAGATCGCAGACCGCCAGGAGATGCTCTCGACGACCCCGAGATGGGTGTCCGGCAGCCCTTGCGTTGACGAAGATCAACACGCGCGCTTTTTTTAGGCGAAGAATGGCCATTAGCTCGCCTGGAGGTTGCAGCGCTATGCGGTTCGCGCGTGATCAACTCGTCAAGGCAGACTGCAGCATGTGCACCATCCGGCAGCCCGGGATGGGTGTGCACGAGAAGTTCGCCTCCGGGCAAATCCTCGGCTTCGTGCGTTACCGTGCCAGCAGGCACGCGGATTGTCACGGCCATTCGATCGGGGAAGGAGGAGAGTCATGAACACCCTCTGGATCGTCGTCCTCAGCGTGCTGACCAGCTACTTGGCGTACCACTATTACGCCAAGCGCATCGACCGGAACGTCATTCAGTCCGATGCCAAGCGGGCCACTCCGGCCAAGATGTACATGGACGGTGTCGATTTCATGCCGACCAGCAAGAATGTTCTCTTCGGTTACCACTTCAAGGCGATCGCAGCCGCCGGGCCCATCGTCGGACCGATCACCGCCGCCAATCTATGGGGCTGGTCGCCCGCATTGGCTTGGCTGATCCTGGGTGTCAGCTTCATCGGGTGGGTCAGCGACTACTCCGCGATCATGGTCGCCGTGCGCAATGACGGCAACAGCCTGTCCGCCATCGCGCACCGGCTCATTGCGCCCCGCACGCGCACGATCCTGTTCGTGTTCATCTTCTTCTACCTGATGCTGCTCGCCGGCGCATTCATCGGGATCCTGGCGGCCATATTGTCGGCGCGGCCGGACGTCCCCTTCGGAATCATCATGCTCGCCCTGATGGGGCTTCTCGCGGGCCAGATGATGTACCGGTGGAAGATGGGAATCATGGGCGTCACGGTGCTCGTGGTTGCACTCACGCTCGGCGGCATGGCGGCCGGCCCGTGGGGTCAGCATCGCGATGAAAAGGGTGCGCTCGTGCAAGGACCGATCGCAGCCGCAGTCGTTCAGGTGAACTCCGCCATCGATCAGATCAACGACCGCCAGCCGCTCTTCGCCGTCGAGGACCCGACGGGTGCAGACCCGCGGATCCCGGCACCGGGCAAGGATGGCGTGCGGCCGACCACACCCGCGTATGACGCGGCCACCGGCCTGCTCAGGACGCTGCCCAACTATCTCCTGTGGATGGTGTTCCTGTTCGCCTTCAGCTACATGGGTGCCAACCTGCCGATCTGGCGCTTCGCGCAGCCGGTGAACTATATCGGCTTCTGGATCACTTCCGTCACGATCCTGCTCTCGGCGCTCGGAATGATCGTCGCGCCGCTTCTCGAGACAAAGGATGCGGCCGGCAACCTGATCGGTGCCTTCGCACTGCCGGCGATCAAGGACCTCGGCTTCGCGATCGACTCGTCGAAGGCGTGGCAGCCACTGTGGCCGATGCTCTTCGTCACCATCGCGTGCGGCGCGATCTCGGGCTGGCACGCGCTCGTCGGCTCGATCGGCACGGCGCGGCAGCTCGAGTACGACACCGACGCACTGCCCGTCGGCGCAGGGGCGATGCTGTTTGGCGAGTTCCCCCTCGCGATGCTGTCATTGACTGCCGTCTCCATCGCCGGAGCCGGTGGCGGCGGCGGCCGGTTCGCTGCCGGCGTCGGCAAGCTGGTGTACGCCGGGACCTTCGGGCTGATACCCGAGACGTTCGGCACGGCGCTCGGCTTCGCCACGTTCGTGATCATCGTGCTGACGGTCACGCAGCTCGTCTTCCGCGTGATGCGCGTGACGCTCGCCGAATGGGTGGGCGACGCGGTCCCACCGATGCGCAACATGCACGTGTCGAGCTTCATCTCGATGGGCTTCACGGCTGCGCTGGTGCTCAGCGGCACCTGGGTCTACCTATGGCAGATGTTCGGCGCGTCCAATCAACTGATGGCGGCCCTCAGCCTGCTGGTGGTCGCCGTGTGGCTGAAGTCGGAGAAGCGCAACCCGACCTACGCTGTCGTGCCGATGATCTTCATGTACGTGACCACGCTGGCGGCCACCGCCATCACGGCGCGGAACCTCTACGTGACGATTGCGGCGAATCCGAAGATGTCGGCGCTGCCCGTGGGTGGTGCGTGGGCCATGATCGCGGTCTCCGTGCTGCTGTTCGTGGC
>Ga0209048_10004810_pt1 | contig 12873 bp, 13 predicted proteins | sample FrelakmetCRP12CR_FD_187146 | JGI IMG/M metagenome (GOLD analysis project Ga0209048, IMG submission 187146) | Freshwater lake sediment microbial communities from the University of Notre Dame, USA, for methane emissions studies - CRP12 CR (SPAdes)... | ecosystem: Environmental > Aquatic >... | reverse complement strand
GTTCACCGGCTACCGGGTGCGTCTTGATCTGCGGAAAGTCGTCCCCTTCTGATAGGTCCCATAACCCATGGCACGAAGCGAACAGGTGAGCGTAGTGCGAGAAACTCGCCCGCTACGTTCGATGTGGCGGGGGCTGGAAACGTGACGATGGCAGCCGGACTGAGGGCCAGTGCGAAAGCACTGGAACACCCACCGGAGCCTAAGGTTGGCGCGCCAGTCCTCGTCCCTACCGACGGCGCCATCGACCCGATGCCGTCGTTCGGCGATCCAGTCTTCCTGGTCCGATGCGGTCGCTGGCTTGGCCACTCGAGCGAGACTCCTATCTCTTGCGTCGTGCGGGCGATGGGTATCAAATGAGTCCGCGTTGGGACTCTTGCGCTGGCGAGGCGACGCCCACCCCGACTGCCGGACGCCTGACGAGAACGCCAACCTGAAAGGGAAGCCATCATGAAGCGCCGAGACTTGATCGCCACCGCCGCCACCGTCCTCACGGCGCCGAACCTGCTGCTTACCGGTTGTGCCAGCCCGGCATCACCAAGCGGCAGCGCAGGCCCGGATCCCACGAAAGCCCAGGTCACCGTCCTCTACGACGCCTTCGGCCGCGATCCGGCGCTCCAGAAGGACTGGGGCTACGCCGCGTTCCTGGAGGTCGGCGGCAAGCGCATCCTGTTCGACACTGGCAATAATGCCGAGGTGCTGGCGAAGAACGCGGCCGCCAAGAATGTCGATCTCTCGAGGCTCGACTTCGTCGTGATGTCGCACCGCCATGGCGATCACATGGGTGGGATGAGCTACCTGCTCAGCGTCAACCCGAAAGTCCGGATCTACGCGCCCAAGGAGGGCTTCGGGGTCTACGGCGCCGACCTGCCAAGCGCCTTCTATCGAAAGGACGAAACGCTGCCGGCCGAACAACGCTACTACGGCGGCAAGCCGCCCGACGTGATGCGGTTCGGAAGCGCTTGGCCGCAAGCCAATATCACACTAGTCGATCAGGCCACCGTGGTCGCGCCGGGGATCCACCTGCTCGCGTTGGTTTCCGACAAGCCCGGCACGCTCGAGCTGCGCGAACTCTCGCTTGCCATCGAGACGCCCGACGGGATGGTGATCGTGGTCGCGTGCTCGCACACAGGCATCGACAACATCGTCAAGGCCGCTGCGGCGATCCGCCCGAAGATCCTGTTCGTCGGGGGAGGCTTCCATCTCGTCGTTGCGAAGGACCCGGAGATCGAGGGCATCATCACCACGCTGCGCGACACCTACAGCGTCGCCTACGTCGCCCCCGGGCATTGCACCGGCGAACCGACCTTCACGGCGCTGAAGAAGGCCTTTGGCGAACGCTGCATGTACGCCGGTCTGGGCAGCACGATCGCGCTGAGCGCCACGCCGCGTGCGGTCGGCGCGAGCGAGCCGGCCGCGTCACCGGCGCTGAGCGGAGACGATCTGCAAACTTACCAGGCGCTGCTCGCGGCCAGCAGCGAACGCCGACGCGGGCTGTTCGCCAGCCTGCACCGTACGGCGACCCCGGACGGTGCCTATCTCGCGCAATGGCGGCGCAGCATGGTGGGCTGTTGTTGAGGCTCGCCGGCGGCAACAGGCCAGTGACCCCGCATACGCGGACGTCATTCGTTCGCCACCCATCTGCTGCAGGACCGCTGCGTCATCTGTGCGGGGCAGGATCTGCTCAGCCACGCCGACGTAACCGGGACAATGATCCATAGGCACATTCCAAAGCTGGGCGGCGGGGCAATTCGAAGTCCAGTCGATTCGCTTCTGGCTGAGCATGTAGACATGGCGTAAGACGGCACGGGCGCTCGCATAGCTGCCGTTCACGAGCTTCGGCTCCTCGCCACACTGCGAAGTCCGCGAAAGTCCGCTTCTTTAGAGGACGATGGGCAGCAATGGGCAGTGAGCCGAGATTCGAACTTTCGCAAAGCGGCCATTCAGAAGCTGCCTGCATCCGAAATTGATAGACACGCTCCATTGCCCGGAGGTTGCCGATCGACTGTGATCGGCGATCAGCGTTTGATGCAGGCTGACAGGAAGGAGCCGGCGCTCGATGCAGAAGCGGGTTCACACAGGTGGGAGCCTCGATGCCCCCGAGAAGATTTGAGCGCTTCTCGCCCCGCCCCTATGCCGCGTGGTTCATCGCACTGGGGCGCAGCGGCGTATCTTTTTCAGGTCTTGTCTTTCGCGTCCCGCTGGCGTGTGCTGCGCCCGGCGAGAGCCTGCGCCGGGCGCTTGGAAAGACTGCATTCGGCCCGAGTGGAATTTGGGGTGGCTTCCAGAAGGCTGACAGTCACCGCAATGGCGGGCCACGATCGGAGCTTCGCCGGGCGGACAAAGTCGGCGAGGATGCGGCCGCCGGTGGCACGTGGAGGTGGCGGCGTGGCGAGGCTCCTGATGGGTCCCGTGGCAAACGGTCGACCATGGTCCTCCTGGGGCTCCTCGCGGCGCGTCGCGACCCGGAAGTTCGAGCCGCGTTACGATCGGTGGCGTTCTTGACAGCAATCCGGCGCGCCGAGCAATCTTGTCCTCGTGGGAGCGCACGACCCCTCCCAGCGAGAACCAAGGGGGAGGACCACCATGGCTGAGAGTCACGAAGGTGGGTGTTTGTGCGGCGCTGTCCGTTACCGTGCGACCGGCAAGCCGGAACCTGCGCTCGTGTGCCACTGTACGTTCTGCCAGCGAGCCGGCGGGTCGGCCTTTCAAATTCCGCTGTTCTTCAAGGCGGGGAACGTCGAGTTCAACGGCGGCACGATCAGCACGTACGAGCACCGCTGCACGTACCACGGCCGCATGCTGCGGCTCCAGTTTTGTCCGACCTGCGCGACAAGGGTTGGACTGACCGTCGAGCGCGCCCCAGAGTATCAGCTCATCTGCGGCGGCACGTTCGACGACCCGAACTGGTTCAAGATCGACGCGCACATCTTCACCGAGTCGGCGGTCAACTGGATGGCGTTCCCGCCCGACGTTCGGGTCTACGAGAAGCACTTCATCACGGAAGACGGCGGCAAGGAGAAACCGCTTCCTCGGCAGTCAAGGCCGTGGCAAAGGGATGACATGCTGGTCTGAGAGTGGGGCAGCCGCTCCCCCACGATGTTGCCCATGCCGATGTTCGATAGGGCGATCATCGACGCGGGTCTCCGCAGATCGACAGGTAGCCTTCGCGACGGTCCGCTCCTCCTGAGACTGAACGGCAGCAACGGGTGGAGCTGGTGTGAAAACTCGCAAACTTGGGGTGTCAATTTGAAGTCGACCTCACGGATCGGTCTGTATGCGACGATCGCCCCCCCGGGAGGGGTAAAGGGACCGCGAAAATGCGCTCGCGAAGAGTTTTCACACAAGCGCGGTCGTTTTCTGCCGGTCGAGACGTCGGCTCTCGTTCGGTCAATGTTTGCCGGCTTGCAAGGCCGGTCCCGCCGGTACCTGCCGGCAAGGCAGGCCCCCATTGCTAGACGCCGATAAAGCCGCCCAAGCACTCGAGGCTCACCCCGACTTCCGGGTGTTGCGCAGGGTTCACATTGCGGACGCGCATGTCTTCGCTGAGAACGCGAGCGGCGAGCCCTGCGGACGACTCGCCGTCGTCGACACAGAGACCACCGGACTGAAAGCCGAACTCGGCGACCGGATCATCGATCTCGCCATGGCGACCTGCGAATACGGGCGCGAGACGGGGCGGCTGTATCGCGTCGTCGATCGCTACGAAAGCCTCGAAGACCCCGACGCGCCCATACCGCCGGAAATCACGCGCCTGACCGGCATCAGTGATGAGATGGTTCGCGGACGCAGGATCGACGAGGCCGGTATCGCGCGAGTCATGGACGGCGTGGGCCTGGTGATCTGCCACAACGCCCGCTTCGATCGCGCTTTTCTGGAAGCTCGTTATCCTGCCTTCGCAAAGAAACACTTCGCCTGCTCGCTGGAAGAGATCCCCTGGGAACGGTGGAAGATAAACAGCGGCAAGCTCGACTACATCGGGTTTCGCTTCGGCCTCTTTCACGAGGGTCACCGCGCACGAGCCGACGTTGATATGCTGCTCGCACTGCTCGCTCAAAGAGCTCCCGATGGCGGGCAGCATATCCTGTCTTTGCTCCTGGCTTCGGCGCGCGCGCCTTCCTGGCGCGTGCACGCCATCGGCTTGCCGATCGAGAACAAGGACTACGCAGCGGCCCGGGGCTACCGGTGGAACGATGGCAAGTTCAACACGACACGTGCCTGGTGGATCGAAACCCGGGACGAGAAGGCCGAGCGCGAGTTCCTCCAGAGCATCGGGTGCAAGCATCCCAAAGTCGTCAGGCAGACGGCGCTCGAACGCTATCGGTCCCTTGCAGCCCGGGCGGACACGCAAGCGGATCGGGCGGCCGCCGACGGGCATGCGAATCTCGACTGAACCGCGATGAAGACGCTCGACCCAGGCCCATTGAACGACGAGGAAATCGAGGAACTCGACCGGTTCCTGCGGGACGCCGAGGGGATTGAGGAGTCGATGGACATCTCGACTCTGGATGGTTTTCTGACCGCGATCGTGTGCGGTCCCAAGACATCATGCCGAGCGAATGGATGCGGTGGGTTTGGGACATGCAGAAGGGCGAAGACAGCCCGGAATTCGAGGATCAGGCGCAGGCGCAGGCGCAGCGCATTCTCGGACTCCTGATGCGTCGCATGAACGGCATTGCCCAGACGCTGAATCAGGCACCGGAGCAATATGAGCCGTTGCTGATGGAGAATCCGAACGACGGGGACCCCGTCCCGATCCTCGATGAGTGGTGTTCCGGTTTCATGAAGGGTGTGGAGCTCGATTACGAAGGTTGGCTGCCGGTCATCGCCGGCAAACCGGACTGGATGTCGACCATCCTGCTCAATGGGACAGAAGAGGGCTGGGAAGCGCTGGAGAAGAAGAATCTGTCGCTCGCCGAGCACAAAGCGCTGGCCGAGGGGTTGGACGGAACGGTTCGCAAGATTCATGCGCTTTGGCTGGAACAACGCCGCAAGCAGATCGCAGAAGGCGCATTGCCCAGGGTCGTGCGCCGCGAGCCAGTTCGCAATCCGGACAAGGTGGGCCGCAACGAACCCTGCCCCTGCGGATCCGGCAAGAAATTCAAACACTGTCACGGCAGCTCGGAGCGATTGCACTGAGCCCCGGACCAGAGTTCATCGACGTAGTGGTCGGGTCGAGCGCAAACAACTGGCCGCTGAGCATCCAGCCGCATAGGCGTGTTGTCGCCGGGCGGAAATGGAGCCACGCCTGCCGGTGTTGCCTTGAGCCACCGGCCGAGGCCGATACTCTCGCCTGCACGCGGCTTTCCCGCTGACCGAGGGGCTCACTGCGAAGTCGGCGCACCTCGTGGAACTGGCTCAATCGGAGATCGGCGCCCACACTGCAGCAGTCGGCCAGAGCCGGTCGCAGGGGTTCTAGGCAAGAATCGCTGCCTTTCTGAAGCTGAGGCTGGCGCGCAGACGCACTGAGCTTTCCTCGCATTCCAGGTTGCTCAGGATGGGGGCGACCGATCGCATGGTGCCGCGCGGGGGACTTCACGCATCGCCCCGCCAGTCAGCCAGAATGGCTGATATGAAATTCAGCCTTAGGCAAGACTTCCCCGCCGATCTTGCACGGCTATGGACAGTCTTCGGCCGCCCCGAGTACACGGAGCAGAAGTATCGATCGCTCGGATCGACTGCGCTTCGAATACTGAAGTTCGAAGCGACCGACGAGATGATCGAAGTGGAACTGGAGCGCAAGGCGCCGGTGGCGCTGCGAAGGCTGCCGGCGTGGGCACGAGTCCTTTCCGGAAGACAGCAAACGATGCGCCATCACAGCCGCTGGGAACGCGCCGGCCCCAAACAGATCAACGCCGAACTCGACATTTCACCCGTGGGCGTTCCGATTAGTGCGCATTGCGTCGGCTCGGTCGTCGAACTCTCGCAAAGCCTGTCGCGCCTGACGTTGAGATTCGACGTGAACTGCGACGTTCCGATGGTCGGGACCAACGTGGCTCGACTCTTTGCGCAACAAGTGAAGGAGGCGCTACGTGCAGACCATGCTTTCACCCTCGGCTATCTTGAAGCGATCGGCACGTCTGCAAGGCGAAAGCGTTAAGAATGCAGGCGAGCGCAACTTCAGCAGGCGGCCAGGAGCTGCCAGCTAGTGACGCCACCAAATCCGCCGCCCAGCGGTCATTCCGAATCGACTGAGCAACTGGGCTGAAGCTGATCGCAAGGAGCTCAGTCGGGTCAGCAACGGCACGGACTCGTCTGCTCGGTCGGGCGTTTCTTGAAAAGAGCAAAATCATCACGCCGGCTTCTCCGGCATACAGGAGGCACAGATGGCAATCAAGCTCTATTCGTGGCCGCGCAGCTCCGGCACGCGCGTTTCGTGGGCGCTCGAAGAGCTGGGCGTGCCTTACGAGTACATCCATCTCGATGGCAAGAAACTCGAGCACCGCACGCCGCAATATCTCGCCGTCAATCCGCACGGCAAGGTGCCGGGGCTCGTCGACGGCGACACCAATTTCTTTGAGTCTGGCGCGATCCTGCTGCACCTCGGCGACAAGTACGGCGTCGAGAAAGAGTTGTGGCCGGCTGGCAGGGGCCAGGCGCATGCCGACGCGATTTGTTGGACGGTGTGGGCGATGGCCGACTTTGGCAGCTACTTCATGCAGTACGTGTACCACGGGCTCGATTCGCCGGTTTCCTACAAGCCCGAAGACCGCAGCAAGGCGTGTGCCGAGTACAACCGCTCGCAATTCATGCGCGGGCTCGATGCGTTGCAGGCGCGACTGCAGGAGCGCGAGTATCTACTGGGCAGCTTCTCGCTCGCCGACATCCCGGCCGCAAGCTGGTTGCACTTGGGCAACATGTTTGGCGTCCAGGTCGACAGCCATCCGCGTGTGGCCGAGTGGCTCAAGCGCTGTGGCGAGCGGCCAGCATGCCGGCGAGCGCGATAGGGTGGATATTTCCTGCGGGCGCAGCGGTCGGCCGATAAACGAGCAGCCCCTGCACTGCCTCGCTCAACGCACCCGGGCGCAGCGTCCCATTCCTTTGGCCCCACGGTGAGGGTGCCGCTACTTCGCGTGCCCTCATCGTCCAGAGCGTTGCGCAAAGCGGCTTAACCCCCTCAACTAGACGTCTCAGGACGGCCATTAGCGGTCGCCCACGAGCGGCTGCTTCCGGTATGCGGCGCCAATGTCGAGTGAGGGCCAGGGCCGGCGGTCAGCTTCCTTGATAGTGCGACTGGAAATTGAGATTGCTTTTCGATCACGGCGATGGCGGCCGGTCACGACCGATGCTGCGGCCCACTGCGGCTGTCTGCCGGCAAGCTCCCCGGGAAAGTGCGATAGTTTTGGTTACGTGTCGATTTCGACGGCGGTCGATCGTGGTGACCATGACAACGCGCAGGCGGGCTGCCGGCGTCCCTCGGCGCTGAAAGGAGATTCGCCGTGACCATTCAGAAGATCACACCGTTCCTTTGGTACTCGCATCAAGCGGAGGAAGCGGCCCGGTTCTATGCCGGCATCTTTCCTGACTCGCGCATCAAGCGGGTCGTGGCAATGCCCAGCGAGTCGCCGAGCGGCCCACCCGGCTCGGTGAAGGTCGTCGAGTTCGAGTTGTTTGGACAGTCCTTCGTCGCGATGAGCGCGGGGCCGCTCGACCCGTTCAATCACGCGATATCGTTCGTTGTCAGTTGCGATGATCAGGCCGAAATCGATCGCTACTGGAACGCGTTGCTCGACGGCGGCTCTCCCGAGCAATGCGGCTGGCTGAAGGATCGGTTCGGGCTGTCGTGGCAGATCGTGCCGACGGTCCTCGGCCAGATGATGGCTGACCCGGATCCCGGGAAGGCCAGGCGCGCGGCGGATGCAATGATGAAGATGGTCAAGCTTGACATCGCCGCATTGAAGGCGGCGCATGCGGGAACCATTTGACGGACGGAGCCGCGATCATGTCCAGGCTCAGGGTCCACGCCTTCTCGCTCTCCATCGACGGCTACGGTGCAGGACCGAACCAGAGCGTCGACCATCCGCTGGGAGTCGGCGGGCGCGCATTGCACGAATGGGTCTTTCCGACGCGCACCTTTCAACGGATGTTCGGCAACGACGGGGGCACGACGGGCGCCGACGACGAGTTCGCCGCGCGTGGATTCGCCAACATCGGGGCATGGACTCTCGGGCGCAACATGTTCGGTCCGGTGCGCGGACCCTGGCCAGACGACAGGTGGAAGGGTTGGTGGGGCGACGATCCGCCGTACCACACCCCGGTTTTCGTCCTGACGCATCACGCCAGGGAACCGATTGCGATGAAGGGCGGCACTACCTTCTACTTCGTCACCGATGGCATCCACGCCGCGCTCGACCGCGCCCGACAAGCCGCAGGCGGTCAGGACGTGCGATTGGGCGGGGGCGTGGCGACGGTTCGGCAGGGCTTGCGAGCGGGCCTGGTGGACGAAATGCACTTGGCCATCGCGCCAGTGTTGCTCGGCACTGGAGAAACAATGTTCGCGGATATCGATCTACTCGGGCTCGGCTACGAGTGCACGCAATTCCTCGCCACGCCGAAGGCCACCCATGTCGTGCTGACGAAGCGGTAGACGCACTGGGCCGACGCGCATCGTGCTGGTCAGCCAGCCGCAGACGTTCAGATTGGCTTCGTGCCGGGCGGCTTAGGACCGTCAAGAGTCATCCGCTCATCCTCGGTGTCCATCAGGCCAGTGCCCAAAACCGACCGTCTCAGCGGGCTGCATTCGCTGCACGCGGAAACGGCTGCAGCATGCTGACGCGGTTGTGCTCGGTGTCCATGAACGACACGTAGTGCCCGATACCCGGAATTTCCATGGGTTCGCCCAGCACCGTGCCGCCGGCCTTGGCGACCTGCTTCATGGCTGCGTGGATGTCGTCCACCGCGATGACGACGGACGGGTACTGCGCAGGCCAGTCGGGCTTGCGCGCATAGAAGCCGCCGTTGATGGTGCCGGGGCGCACGGGGCCACTGGCTCCGGTTTCGGACGTGGCCGCCGTCACGTAGTGGCCCATCTCTTCGCCGAGCATCTGCGTCTGCCAGCCGAAAACGGTTTCATAAAAGCGCGCCATGCGGGCGCGGTCGTCGTAGGGCATTTCAAAGTGAACCACGGGATTCATGATGGGATTTCCTTTTCAGGCCAACGAGGGTGTCAAAGCGTGGCGGCCAGGGCGGCGAGCTGGTTGGTGGCAATGCCCCAGCCCTCGTGGAAGCCCATCTTTTCGTGGGCGGCGCAGTCCTCGGCTGTCCAGTGGCGCGCCCGCGCGGTGTAGCGCGTCTGGCCACCTTCATCTTCAAAGGTGAGGATGCAGGTGAAGAACGGTTTGGTCGACGGTACCCAAGCGCAGATGTAGGCGTCGGTGAACACAATGCGCTCGTTCTTGACGACCTCCAGGAATACGCCGCGGTTCGGCATTTGGGTGCCGTCGGGGCCCTGCATGGTGATCAAACTGGCGCCGCCGGCGCGCGGGTCTATCTCGGCGGCGATGGTCCTCCATGGCGGCGGCGTGAACCATTGCGTGATGAGAGCGGGCTCGATCCAGCAGCGAAACAGCTTGTCGCGCGGTACGTTGATCAGACGCGTCAAGACGAGTTCATGGGCCACATTGGCAACGGTGGCTTTGGTGGACATAGTTTCTCCTGCAGTTCGGATCAGGTTCGTTTGGGCGATGCGCAAGGTCGTCGTCGGTAGCCGCGCCTACAGCAAGGCCAGAGACCGGACGTAGATTAACCGCTTGCCGTCGACCGCTATCGGGTCGACGCCGGGCGCCAAGCGGGGTCGCTCATCGATGGCTCATGCTCAAGTCCGCGTCAACACCTATCGCCAACGACAGCTTTGCGGCGCCCAACTCGGGCGGCCGACAGACTGCAGTGGATCGAGATGGCATGGACATCGCCCTGCCTTCGGGGATGAAGGGAGAGGCGCCAAAGCAGGGAGCCCTCCAGGACCGAACGGCATCGATGCGCCAATGTGGGGTTTCGACACCACCACGACCCGTTGCCGACGTCGGCGATTTTCTGATCGAGTGACCGGTGGGCCTTAAGAGATGCCGTTCGCTGAATTCATCAAGAAAAGAAGACTTCTGCGAAAGCCGGCGTTCGCGGATGCATATCGGCGATGTGGGCAAAGCCCGCCCGGGTGATCCAGGTCCGCCGCGGCGGCGTCAGCATCGCGGAAATCTCTTTCACAACAGTCGATGCCTGCGATCTGGCACGTTCATGGGCACCGCCAATGCGCGAGCGCGGGCCTCGTTGCGACACGGCTTTGCGGTAGCGCCGGGATTCAGACGCCATCGGCCCAGCGCCTCTCATTTCATCTGCGTCCACTGCCCGGAATAATCGGGTGGATAGCCGCTGGCCGAGCCAGACACGACATTGCCATTGTGGTCCCGCCACACGGTCGACCAGGCGTTGTCGACCGTCTTGCAGGTTCCCAGGTCGTCGCATACGCGACGGGTGCCACGATTGGCGATGTCGCGCCGCGCTTCCACACCGGGATCACGAGTGATCTTCGGCAGGTTTGCGGTGTTCGGATGGTTCCAGCCGCCCGCCGAACCTTGGGTCGCCTGCTGCCTGGCATGCTGGATCGTCGTCTGCGTGACGGCATTGCTCATCTGCATCATCGAGTTCGCGTACTGGCTGCCGGCCTGAGCGACCCGCGCCTCCCACTGAGGATTCATCTTCTGGCTTGCCAGCATCGCCGACAGGATGTACTTGGCAAAGTAGGCTTGTGCGGGATCACGGCTGATGAAGCCGGAGAGCTGGTAGACAAACCAGCCCGACACGCCTTGACCATAGGCAGGACGTATCAGAAGGGTTGTGGCCATGACGAACCCTTCTCCTTCCGGGCAGCGAAAGATCGCTTCGCCGACCGACGCGCTCGCCGCCAGCCCCATGGCTTGGCCAAACCGTGCAACTTCGGCGCTCAGGGTCTGGGTCTCGCGCCGCAAGATCCCCGACTGAGCGATCCTCGGCTGACGGCAGAGCTTCCAGGCCGGGTACCGCTCCGCGAACTGCACTCCGCTCATGTAACGTGCAATCAATCCGCCCTGGACCGTCTGCCCTTCGCGCCACCCTGCTATTTGCGTGGCCGCGTCCGGTTCGCGACGAGGCACCAGGTCGTAGTCGCCGATGAAGATGCGGATCAGTCCATCCGGGGAAACGGCGCTGACCGCAATGCGCACGTCAAGTGGCGAAACGCGCCGGACGCCCCCGCTGATACGCCAATCCTTGGGGACATCGATTGTGAAAGCCCCCTCGTTCGGCTCGCGCCATGTCTCGAAGGCCACTGCGTCAGCGCCGCGCTCGGCCGCGACAACGACCACCGGCGCAGACGTCACACCGAGCGCAAGGAGGACCACCAAATTCCGACGCCATTGCATTGCTGTCACCTTCAGCCCTGACATCAATGGCAAATCCTAGTCCCGAGTTGCGCCCCGTCACAATCGAAATTGAATGCTTCTCGGCGAGGGTCGTGCTAAGCAGCCGATGAACCTGCAGTTCTGCCTCGTGCTCCTGAATGCAGGGGGTCACGCATGCGACAAACGCCAACGAAGTGGGCCTGTCGTAGGGCGGCCGACGACTACGGCTTGCGGCGACGTGATGCAGAGAGTCCTGCTAATCCCAAGCCGAGAAGAGCGAGGGTGCCGGGTTCGGGGATATTGATATCGGTGAAAGCCATGAAGCGCGCCCCCCCCAAACGTACTCAACATTAAAAAGGGTGCCCGAGTTAGCGAAGTCGATGTGGGTACCCAGAAGTGTGGTCCCTTGCGTGGACTGGTACGACGCGACGAAGGTACTGGCGCCGGCGGAGTCCCTGAGACCGAGACGGATTCCGTCTGCCCCACTTGGAGGATCCAGAAGCGTCGCCCCAAGAATGTCGATCGTACCGGCGCCGAAATCCTGAAAAATGTAACGGATCTGCGGAAGCCCCGAAATCGGGTCATTGCGGTCAAACGCGCTTGTCTACTTGGCGCGTCTCCAGGTCACCGTGCCGACGCCACCGCTGGACGCCGTTGGAGTGATGTATTTGAGTTCGTCCTTGTCGCTGGATGCAAGCAGACGCTTCTGTTCCGTTTCATTCCAATTGGGAAATGTGGCTCGGTCCACCTTGAAGGTGAGCGTTTTGTCTGCCGCGTTGACCGAATAGGTGCCTATCATGGCAATGCTCTTCGACACTACGGCCTTGTTTTCTTCTGGCGTGCCCGCGGCGCGGCTATTCGAGGCGAAACTTGGAATATCGGGGCCGATGATCGTAAGCATGAAGTGCCCATCGGAATCCAAAGTCAACATCCCCTTTGCGCCGGAGCCAAACTGATCAGTTCTCGTGCCGTCACTTTCCGTTACTGACGAGACGAGTGTCCACGTTCCCACGACATCGGTTGAACTCTGAGCAGAAGCGGTGGACAAGGTAAACACGGCAGCCTGAGACGTCAACGCGGCGAAGATGGCAAGTTTGATGACGTATCGGCGCATCACGTCTTCTCCCAGGATTGATGGTCACGGGTTGCGGTCAAGCCGATGGTGCCAAGGCCGCATAGCGATCATATCGATTGCGCTCAGGCGCGGAAACGCACCAATCTGGCTCGTACACCGGTACGCCAGTCCAAAGGTGAACGGACGTCGAGATCGTCCGGCGACTGACGGTAGAGTCGGGATGTGGCGCGGTGGCAGTAGATTTGGTTTGTCTGTTGCCGCCCCTTTCGGCTGGCGGTGCCCGAGTAACTTCGCCGTAGCTCCGTTTCCACATCCCTCTCATCGGTTGGGTCGAGGACTGGCGCGCCGACTTTAGGCTCCGGTGGGTGTACCAGTGCTTTCGCACCGGTCCGCAGTCCGACTGCCATCGTCACGTTTCCAGCCCCC
>Ga0209048_10004809_pt1 | contig 12874 bp, 13 predicted proteins | sample FrelakmetCRP12CR_FD_187146 | JGI IMG/M metagenome (GOLD analysis project Ga0209048, IMG submission 187146) | Freshwater lake sediment microbial communities from the University of Notre Dame, USA, for methane emissions studies - CRP12 CR (SPAdes)... | ecosystem: Environmental > Aquatic >... | reverse complement strand
CGGGCACGTCGACACTGGCGGCGACACGCCGGCACAGAGTCAGCTCATAACCTTCGAGCGACCCGTCGCGATCAATCGAGGTAACGAGGATCTCGCCGGCTCCCAGATCGGCACCGCGCTTTGCCCAGGCCTCGGGCGTCAAGCCGGTTGGGCGCGCGCCAAAATGCGAATAAACGCCATAGCCGTCCGTCTGCCGTTTAGCATCGATGGAAAGAATAACGCATTGCGCGCCGAACGATTCGGCTATTTCAGTTATCAATTTCGGCCGCTCGATCGCGCCCGTATTGACGACAACCTTGTCGGCACCACACGCGAGCAGCCGGCGGACGTCTTCAAGGCTCCGAATGCCGCCGCCCGCTGCCATGGGTACAAAGCAGCGTCGCGCCAGCTCGCGCAGGACTTCGAGGAAAGGGCGACGATCAATAGGGGCATTCCCTGCCGGCCGCGTCACATCGAGCGCGACGATTTCATCGACTGACCATGTATCCACAAATTTCGACGTATAGCGATAGTCGGGTGTAAATAATTTCGTGCGAAATAGCACGCCTTCATTAAAAGTCAACACGGTAACAAGACGCTTGCGCAACATCACGCTCTCGCCAGAAAATTACCAAGCAATTTGAGGCCCGCCTGTTGGCTTTTCTCCGGATGAAATTGTGTTCCGAAGATATTATTCGAGTGGACAACCGCAGCGAATATCTCGCCGTACTCGCACGTTCCGACGACAATGTTAGGATCGCGAGATTCAAGAATAAAGCTGTGCACATAGTAAAAAAGGCTGTCGGAACTAAGCCCGTCGAACAGAATATCGCTGCGCTGCTGCGCCATCCCATTCCAGCCGACATGTGGGATACGCAATGTCGCATCGCAAGGGGTGAGGCGGCGGACGCGGGCGGGAAGCCAACCGAGGCCTTCGTGGCAACCGAATTCTTCACTTTCCTCGGCGAGTAGCTGGAAGCCGAGGCAGATGCCAAGGATCGGTCGTGCCTGCTCGTGGATGAGACGAGAAAGCGGCGCTACCAGCCCGCGCTCGTGCAAATTGCGCATGCCGTCCCCAAACGCGCCGACGCCGGGAAGGATAAGTTTTTCCGCCTCGGCTAACGCTGTTGGATCAGCACTCACCAACGGCTCGAAGCCGAGCCTCTCGACTGCTCCCGCTACCGAGGCGAGATTGCCAAGGCCATAATCGACGATTCCGATCATGCGCTTTTAGTCCGTGTCGTGGTCGCCTCTGGCGCGTTCATCACCGACCTGATGTTGGGCTGTGGCCGGTCGTCACACAGGTACCGGCCGACGCGAATTCTTCGAGGAAAATCTTGGCGTTTAGGAAGTAGAACAGGAACTTGCTTTCGCTATTCGGCAAGGATTTGCGCCGGATCAAGGCCTCAATGCGGTCGCGGTGCACGTGGCGAAAAATCGGACTGTCGTCGAGTAAGGCAGCCCGGACGTTCGGATCAGAGACGTCAAGCAGGTTGAGAATGGGCGCGTTAAAGCCGACCTTGCGCGGATTATCGATGACCGCCGCCGGCGCAATACCCTTCACGGCGTCGCGCAGCAGCGCCTTGGCGCGCCCACGGCGGATTAGATAACGGGTCGGAATGCGCATCGTGGTCTCGAACAACCTTCGGTCCAGATACGGTGAACGATTCTCGACAGAATAGTACATCGCATTGAGGTCATCTTCGTGCAGGATAGGCGGCACGGCTTCGTGGAACAGCTCGTTGAGCATGCGGTTGCGTAGTGCGCTGGCGGCGTAGTGTGCCTCGGCGAAGGGCTCCGACCAAGGTTGTAGCAGGTATTCCGAAAATTCATCGGCGTTGAGAAAGATATGGCGGCGCTCCTGCGGTGCCTTTACGAACACTTCGAAATCTTGAAGATACGGGTTCCGCACAATCGGTGCGATATGCGCGCGCCAATCCTCGAGTGCTTCGGTGAAACGGGCCGGATCGTTGCGCACCTCGGCGAGATAGAAGTTGTGGTGGTCATAGTACCCGCTGAACAGCTCGTCGGCGCCGGTACCGCTAATCGATACTTTGTAGCCATGGGCTGCGATCTGCTCCATCAACTGCCATTGGAGGTAGTAATTGATCGTATAAACCGGTGCATCGTGCTGCCGAACGAGCACTCGCAGCTTGTTAAGAAACCCGGACTGATCGACCGGTACGGTGGTGTGCTTCAGGCCCAATTCACGCACAGACGTCTCGACCATATCGCGCTCATCATAGCGCGAGTCTTTGTTGATAATTGTGAAGCCGTGGACGTCATGATGGAGCACACGTTTGCTGATGGCGATGAGCGCGTTAGAATCGACGCCTCCAGACAGGCAGAACGCTAGTGGCACGTCTGCTCGTAACCGCAGCTTCAACGAGTGGATTAATGCATCACGCACAAGCGCGACCGAGTCGTCATAAGAAAGGGATTCATCGATCGCGAGGCCGGGCGGCGACCAGAAACCGTGGACGCTCTCGCGGCCGTTACCGGCGATTTTGAGCACCGTTCCGGGTTTCAGTTCGCTGACGCCTTTGAAGAAGCAATGGGAGCCCTTGTAGAGCGCCTTGTAGCCGTTAACCATGTAGCGGTTGAGGTGATCGATGTTCACCTGCGGCCAGCCGCCGGCCAGCGCTGCGATAAACTTAACCTCGGACCCGAAATAGAGCCCGCCGTCTGCAGCACGCAACACATAGAGTGGCTTTTCGCCGAATCGGTCACGCGACAGCAGCATGGTCTCATCGGCCTCGTCGAAAAGTGCGAATCCCCACATGCCCTCAGCACGATCGAGACCCGGCCAACCGTCGCGATGCAAAAGCTTGATCAGGACCTCGGTATCGCTGGTCGTGGCGAAGCCGACGCCGGCCTTCAACATCTCATCCTTGAGTTCGAGGTAATTATAAATTTCGCCATTGAGCGAAATCACCTTGCCTTCATGACGGAAGGGCTGGTTTGCCCGTGGGTCGAGGTCGATGATGGCGAGCCGGCGGTTGAGCAAGAGCGCATTGCGCCCACTAGCGGTCCGGAAACGATATGCGCCACTCGCGTCTGGCCCGCGCCGGTACATCACCGCGAGGCAATGGTCGGCGACGCTTTCCGGTATCTCCCTCGGACCGAAATATCCGGCAATCCCGCACATCGCCTAGCCCAAATGTTCGGGAAGAATGGGCTCGCCGCGTCGGATGGCGGCGGACACGCGGCGACCGATCAAAGTCGCCTCCTGGCCCGGTGCGAAACCGGCGCGCGGTCGCAAATATGTGAGATCGGACTTCGCCAAAATTGTACCCGGGAGTAGATCGCGCGCCGCCATGATCGAGCGGCGGGCGCCGCGCAATCCACTCTCTTCGGCCGCCATAGTGCGCTTGACGCCGGTGCCTAGCATCTCCTCGGTTGCGCGAATTCGTCGCACCAGTTCGGCAAACTCCCCTGGATCGGCCGACAGCTTGTGGTCGCGATAGGTCGATAAATTCTTGTCCAGCGTGAAATGTTTTTCGATGACGCGTGCGCCGAGCGCCACGGCGAGCGGACAGGCCGCGAGGCCGAGGGTGTGATCGGAATAGCCCACAGTGACGCCAAGCGTAGCCAGCGCCCGGATCGCGCCCAAATTGGCCTCTTCCGGCGGGGTCGGATATGCGACGACGCAGTGAAGGAGCACGAGGCCAGGATCAACACCGGCCTTGCGCCAAACCGCCTCGATCGTCTGCTTCGCGCGGACGACGCCATCAAGATCGAGCATCCCGGTCGACAGCAGGATCGGTTTCCCGGTTTCGGCGACACGCTCCAAAAGTGGGAAAAAATCATTGTCGCCCGATGCAATCTTGTAGGCGGGAACATATGGTTCCAGTGTCGCAACGCTGTCGAGGTCAAATGGCGTCGAAATAAAAGTGATTCCAGCCTTTTTCGAGGTTTCGGCCAGCTTGGCGAATTGCTCGGCGTCCAGCCGAAAGCGACTGAGTTGCGCGAGCCGATCGGTCTCGTTCGCGGCGACTAGCTTTTCCGGGACTATGGTTTGAAATTTGATCGCATCGGCGCCTGCGGCAACCGCGTGGCCGATCAGCTCCTCGGCGCGCGCGACACTGCCCTCATGGTTGTTGCCAACCTCGGCAATAATCATCACGCGCTGATTAAGATTATGGGGTCCGATCTGCAAGATTCAGGCTCGATGTAGATGGAGTACATATTCGCTGGCCGCAACCGAAAACCCGAGGTGTTCGTAGAATCGGAGCGAGCCGACATTGGCCACCTGGGTGCCGACACGCAACCGATCGGTACCGACAATGTTTTGTGCTGCGAAAGAAATGCAGGCTGCGCCAAGACCAAGCCGGCGCGAGGATCTGCGAACTGCGATGAGATCGATGGTGAGGATGCCCGCGGTCGGTCCAAGCAACTGTAAGAACGCAGCGATTTCTCCGGAATCCTCCGCGACCACCATGGCATCGCCACGCTGGCCTAAAAAAAAATTTGATGCCCAGTCGATGCGAGAACGATCTGCGAGTGTCGTCGGAATCGCCGGGTCGAGATGCAGTCGCGACCACTCAAAGGACGAACCGGCAACAGCGGCCACCGCGGCTCGATCCTCAGGTACGGCAAAGCGCACATTCTTCGGTGCCGCACCGGCGACCGAATCCCGTGTAGCCTCAAGCGTGATGGTCGTGTCGATGACGCGAAAGCCCGCATCCTGAAGACGCTTGAGGGTCACCACATCATTCGTTGGAACGCGCGTATAAAAAAAACCGCGCCCACTACTGACCTTGGAAAGTACGGAAACCACGTCCGGCAGATTCGCGTCTACTTTCCAAGCCGGCCGCCCGAGGACCGAAGACAACCACGGATCCGCTGAAAGTCCCGCAGGCGCAGTGGATGCAACAGCCATCAACCCGTCCTGGAAAGCTTCAAGGAGTTCGATTTGAATAGATCTTTGTACCATTGAATGTAGCGCGGGAACCCCTTATCGATCGAAAATTGCGGCGTAAAGCCGAGCAAGTCTTTGGCCTTGTCCATCGAAAGTGTGCCGCGCGAGGGCATCAGTCGGTCGCGCGGTGTTTCCTTCACGACGATCCCGGGAACATGCGACCGCAGAATTTCGACCATGTCACTGATCGACCGCGATCTGCCGTAGGTCATGTTGAAGATCTGACCGCGCGATTTATCGTTGCTGAGAATGGCGATAACGCCATTGACGACATCTTCGACGTAAGTGAAATCAAGCCGGTCTGAACCGTCGCCTGCTACTTGTAATTCGAGCCCCTGCAGCGCGTTTTCTATGAACACCTGACCCACGCGGCGGCTCACGCAGCGTTCACCGTACAGTGCAGACGGCCGCACGATCGTATACGGCAGATCGAAAACTTGATTATAGGCGATGACCATCTTCTCGCCGGCAAACTTCAACGCGCCATAGATGCCGATTGGTTCGCATGGAGATGACTCGGTCACCATGCCGTCCAAGAAGTTTCCGTAGACCATGCTCGAGGAAAAGAAGATGAAATGCGCGTTCTCATAGCGCGCGCAGTCGAGCGTGTTTTCAAGCGTGCGCAAGCTGTGATCGAAAGTTGTATAGGGATCCTTGTTGGCGACGTTGGCATGCGCGACGGCCGAAAGGTGAACGACAGCGTCGGGCTTGACGCTGCTAAAGACACGTGTCGTGAGCGAGTAGTCGCGTATATCAACGACGTGAAGCGGAATATCCGCCTCGTAGAGAAGTTCGAGACGCTCATGGATCAGTTTGAGATAGAGATTCCGGTTCGGAATGTTATTCACATTGCTCGCGAAGGCGTTGAGGTTGTTGACCTGCAAACTATCCATGACATCGACGCGGGCACCGAGGTGGTGCAATGCCAGCGCCATGTGGTGGCCGATGAAGCCGGCTCCACCACATATAAGGACTTTCTTCCCGGCAATCGGATTGTTCATCTCACCAACTCCTGAACTGTTTCAGCGACCATTTCCGCAATATATGCCATGTCCTCAAGGCCGAGGTGCGGTCCAACGGGCAATGCAATCGAATTATGACTAATCCAGGCCGCGTTCGGAAAACTATCCGTCGAATAGCCGTATTTATTCCTATAATAGCTCATATGTGGAACCGGTTGTGGGTAATAAATACTCGTTCCAACCCCTCTCTTATTCAGCTGGTTGACGATTTCAAAGCGCAAAGGCGCAGCCTGGTCGTCCAATCCCATGGCCAGGCAATAATGGCTGTTTTGCATGCCGGACTTCGGGGGCGAGAATAGACTTACATGCGGCAGCGCGCGCAGCGCCCGATCAAGGGCCGCAAAATTGCTGGCTCGTATCGATAGCATATCGTCCAGCCGCTTGACTTGCTCGATGCCGATCGCGGCCTCGATTTCGTTCATGCGGTAATTGAAGCCCAGTGCGGTCACGTCATAGACGCCGGGAATTTTACGTTCACCCATATGACGGTCCACGCCAAAGGCACGCAGGTGCCGTAGCTTGGCCGCGAAATCGCCATCGCGAGTGAGGATCATGCCGCCTTCGGCCGTGGTCATATGCTTGACCGGATAGAAGGAGAAGCATCCGGCATCGCCGAACAGACCGGCATGCGTGTCGCCGATGCGCGTACCAATCGCAAGCGCGCAATCCTCTAGCACGAAAAGCTTGTGATGCTTTGCGATCGCGTTGACCGCGGCCATGTCGACGGGAACGCCGAGATAGTGAACGACGGCGATCGCGCGCGTACGCGGCGTAATCGCCTTTTCGATCGCGCCGATGTCGATATTGCCGGTGCGTCGTTCGGCATCGACGAACACGGCTTTGGCGCCGGTGAGTTCGACCGCGTGGGCGGTGGCCGTATGCGTTTGCGCCGGTACGATGACCTCGTCGCCTGCTCCGAGCCCCAAGGCGAAATAGACGAGATGCATGGCCGCGGTACAGGAGGAGACGCTGACCGCATGCGAAGCCCCGGTCCAGCGCGCAAAAGCATCTTCAAACGCGGTAGTACGCGGCCCGTGCACCAAAATGGGACCACTAAGGACTTCGAGAACTGCTGCGCGTTCCGCCTCGCCAATGATCGGCCGCCCAAAGGGAATGTTTCTGGTCGCGCGATCGTCGGAGCTCGCGTCAAAACGTTCAGACTTCTGCAATTTTGACCATCCGTCCTTCAGTTAAAGATCGGTCGATCGCCAGTCCGACGGCCATAGCGGAGAGCACTTCTTGCTCCGTAACGGCGGCTACGCCTTTCCCGAGGATTGCGTCGACGAAGCTAGGTATCAGGTCTCCTTTGTCGACGCCAGGGTAGGCGCTGGCGAGGCTTTCGGGCGCGAGCATTGGGTCGCGGCTGCGCCAGAGTAGGCCGGCAGTATGTCCGTTCTCGAAGGTTGCCTTGGTTCCATAAACCGCGAGCCGATGAAAATGCGGGTAGACGCAGCCAAAATTGGCAGAGACCTTACCGACCAGGCCAGATTTAAACCGCAACAGCGCAGAGACTAAATCCCGGCCGTGGAATGCAGAGCCTTCACTCGCAAGACCATTCCCAATCGCCGTGACCTCGATGACGTGATCTCCGGTCAGCCACAAGATTAAATCGATGATATGGATCGCTCCTCCGAGCGTCACCGAATAGTCAGGAATGCGGCCGCGCCAGCCGGCCGTAAGCTTCTCCAAACGGCCATACAAATAGTCACCTTCAATATTAAATAAACGGCCGAGCGCGCCGTCCAGGATCAGCTTGCGCAGATCCTGAAAACGCGGCGAGGCGCGCAATATCAAATTGGAGGAAAGGCGCAAATGAGGATGTTCGATCAACTGTTTCTTGATCGTTCGGAATTCGTCAATACTAAGACATAACGGCTTTTCGACAAAAACATGCTTGCCGCGAACAAGTGCGCGTTTGACTTGTTCGTAGTGAGCGTCGTCGTTGCTTGCGATTGAAACGATGTCGATCCGTTCGTCGTCAATCAGCGCGCTGGCGTCATCGAGCACATCCACGCCGGAATAAGATTGCCGTGCCCGAGCGCGAACATCCACATTGATGTCGCATAATGCTACGACTTCGGCTGCGGGATGCCTGCGGAAACCGCCGATGTGCCGCTCGCCGACCCCTAAGCCTATAATTCCAACGCCAAGGCGTTTCATGGTACGGCAGCCATTGCGTCAGCCAACTCGATCAGTCGATCAACGGTTGGGAAGTCTGTCGTGCCTTGGCAGGCAGCGATCAGCGCCGCCACACGCTCCAAATCGTCCGGCGTGTCGACGGATAGCTGAAGCTCAGGTCGCGGCCGCGAAGCGGAAAAATTGCGAATTTTAAATCGGTCATGGTGGATGTAGGCGTAATGTGTAACGTGCTCGCGATCCTCCGGCTGAGTAGCCTCCACGTGCAACTGCTCCAAAGCTGCGCGAGAGAAGATCTCGACTGATTGACCTTTGGGGAAGCTGCGCGGAAAAACATTGGTGACGAGGTCCGGTGCGTCATCCAGGAAAAGATCAATCGCGGTCTGGATAATTGCGGGATCGATTAATGGGCTATCTCCGCTGATGCGCACGATGGCATCCGCGCCTTGCGCCGTCGCTGCACCGCGTACACGCCCCAAGACGTCTTCCAAATCGCCACGCCAGCACGAGACGCCGAACCCTTCAGCGAAAGCAACCACCGGGTCATCGGAGGAATCCGTCGACGTGGCGATCACTACCTCATCGAGACGATCCACCGATCGAAGGCGATCTATCGTGTAGGACAACATCGGACGTCCGTGTAAAGGCAGCAGGACCTTGCCGTGAAGTCGGCGGGACGATAGTCGAGCAGTAACGACCCCCACTAACTTCAAATCTTGGCGGATGAATGATGTCGGCGAGCTCATGATAGGAATTTGTACCGTTTTTACCGTCGTGTTCCGCGGAATAATAACGAAAATTGCATCAGGTGTCGCTTAGCGAAAGATATGGCGTCAAAAACTGCTTTTGTCGGATTCTACTGCTCCAAGATTGAGGGGGCTCCGGCTTGACTAGGGCTGCCGCATTCGACATGAAAGCGCGGCGTTATGCGGTAGTTTTGACTACCCGGAGCGCTGGCGATACGAAGGCTCGGCTTCCAGTCCGATGCTTGTTTAGAACCACAAGGTTCGTGACCGAATGACGGATGTTGACACTCGCGCACCAGCGACCACCTTGGTGCGAGAGACCAAGGACTCGGACGCGGCTGCGCCCAATGAGGCAGCCCTCGCAAGCCCGCCCACCAAGCAGGTTGTTTTTGATACTGGGGCCGGGGGGCAGGCGGTACACGCAGCGCGTGACATCATTGATGGAATGACCAACATCAGTCTTTGGGCGAATATCGGCTGGCGTGATATCAAGCAGCGCTACAAGCGTTCCTCGCTCGGCCCATTTTGGGTCACGATTAGCATGGCGTTCATGGTTGGCACCCTGGGCATCCTGTATGGGATGATCTTCAAGATGGAGTTGGGAACGTACCTCCCGTTTATTTGCCTTGGCCTCATCTTTTGGGAATTCATTTCAAAATCCATCATCGAAGGGTCCATAGCGTTTCTCGAGCTCGAGGGCCTCATCAAGCAAATCCGGCTGCCGTTAACGATTCATATCGCGCGATATATTTGGCGAAATGTCATCGTTCTCGCGCATAATGCGGCTATTTATGTGCTCCTGGCCCTCGCTTTTGGGATCAATCCCGGCTGGAACGGGTTCTTGCTGGTCCCCGGGTTCTTATTAGTAGTTCTGAATCTTGCCTGGGTCTCTTTGGCGCTGGCGATTTGCTGTGCCCGTTTCCGCGATGTGCCGATGATCGTGGCAACGGTTTCGCAAATGCTCTTCTTCGTTACACCCGTTTTCTGGAGTCCGCAGGTCATGCCGACACGGACTGTCTTAGTGCACGGAAATCCATTTTATCACATGCTTGAAGTGGTTCGCGAACCAATGTTGGGTAATTTTCCACCATTGGAAAATTGGCTTTTCCTTCTGGCCACTCTGATTCTGGGGTGGGGTGGAACCTTCATGCTCTTCACAAAGTTCCGGCGCCGAATCGCCTTTTGGCTGTAGTGATTGGCTTGAGTGCATGACCCAGATCAAAGTCGAAGACGTCCGCGTTGATTTTGTGATCTACCAGGGCAGCGGTAAGTCGCTGCGAAAAACAATTATGAACACCGGAACGGGCGGTGTTCTTTCACACGACGCCCACCATCGCACCTTCGTGCAAGCGCTGTCCGGTATTTCCTTTTCGTTAGAGAGGGGGGATCGACTCGGCCTCATTGGTGGGAACGGCGCCGGAAAATCGACGCTCCTACGCGTATTGGCCGGCGTTTACGAGCCGACCCATGGACGCGTGCGCGTCGAAGGCCAAGTGACCCCGCTCTTCGACATTTCGCAAGGTCTCGACCTGGACGCGAGCGGATACGATAACATTTCGTTGCGTGCTGCTTATCTCGGTATTTCGCGGCAGGAGATCGCGAAACTGATGGAGGATATCGCTGAATTTACCGAACTCGGCGAATATCTCGATCTTCCGATGCGCACTTATTCAGCCGGCATGATGCTTCGGCTTGCCTTCGGTGTTGCGACAACCGTGAAATCGGACATTCTTCTTCTGGACGAATGGATCGCCGTGGGCGACCTCAGCTTTCTTGAGAAGGCCCAAAAGCGCGCCTCCAGTTTTGTGAGCAAGTCCAATATACTTGTCGTTGCGTCTCACTCGGAGGACGTCATCAGACGCTTGTGCAATAAGCTTCTCTGGCTGAGAAAGGGAGAATGTGCCGCATTCGGGGACGTCGACGAGGTCATGAATCGTTATAAGAGCGAACAATTGGGGCTTGTTCTACAATCGCAGTCGAAATAGGCCCGTTCCGACTGCTAGGTTCGACAGCTAGGTTCCCGTGAGGCAGAACCGGATTCGTCGGACTAATCTGCACCAGAGGAACAGATAAAAGCGATGGCGTGGCATCAAGTTTCATTTGCGCAGGCGGCACTTGCCTCGATGCAATGACAGCGCAATTTTCCTTCAAGCTTGCTTGATTCTCCCCAGTTAGTTGCAACAAAAAGGCTGTGAGATGACCCGGCGGGCCCTCGTTACTGGTGGAGCGGGTCAAGACGGTTGGTACCTGACCCGTCTCCTGTTGGAACACGGCTATGAGGTACACGCGCAGTCACTGCAAACCAACGAAACCTCCAGAATCGACGGCGGGTTATGGCACTTCGGCGACCTATCGGTGGCTAGTTATACCGATGAGCTGCTGGCCTCGATCCGACCTGATGAGATTTACAATCTTGCGTCCTTTTCCCAACCTCGCCGTGCTTTGGACGCCCCCATCGAATCGAGCGCAATAAACGCCATGGGGCCGATCTATATTTTCGACTTCGCGCGCCGTGAATTGCCTCAATGCCGAATTTTTCAGGCGTCATCTTCTGAGATCTTCGGGCCTGCCGGCGATCAGGCGCAGAACGAGACAACACCCTTCGCTCCAGTGAGCCCCTACGGAATCGCCAAGCTGTTTGCACACCAAATGGCCGGTTTTTATCGGAAGTGGTTTGGACTATTTGTGTGCAGTGGGATCATGTTCAACCATGAGAGCCAAAGGCGGCCGTTATCTTATGTGTCGCAGAAGATTGCGCACGCGGCAGCGGCCGTAGGACTCGGTCTTACGATAACCCGTGAACTCGACGAACGCGGTCGCCCGATCGTCCGTGATGGCAAAGTTGCACTCGGAAACCTAGACGTGCGGCGTGACTTTGGGTTTGCTGGCGATTACGTCGAAGCCATCTGGCGGATGCTGCAATGTAGTGAGCCCGATGACTACGTCATCGGAACCGGACAGAGTCATTCAATTCGCGAGTTCTGCGAAAATGCCTTTGCCCATGTTGGACGCGACTGGCGCGACCATGTTGTCGTCGACCCAGAGCTGTTTCGGTCGATCGATTCCTATGTCACTGTCGCTGATTCCTCCAAGGCTCGAACCAAGCTGGGGTGGGAGCCACGCACGTCATTCCGCATGCTCGTCAGTGGGATGGTGGATGCCCGCACAGCGGCCCTCAAGAGTAGTTTAGTCAATCGAAATTAACGATGCGCTCCGTCAGCACAAATTGGACAGTTCGGGCTGATAAAATAACCGAGCTTTTCTGGCTCGTCACAGCCCTGAGGGGAGCGAAGATGAGACAAGAACGGAACGCACGTCCGCGTGGCGCGCAGTAGGCGGTCCAGGATACCCCGGCGAGCCACACGTGACCTGACCGGCTGGTTTTGGGCAGGGTTGATTGAGACGATCAACCTTGAACGAAGGAGACGGGGATGCCAAAGAAGCCGTTCAGCTCGGAACGGATCGTCACGAAGTTGCGGCAGATCGAAGTGCTGATCATGCAAGGGAAAGGCCTAGCCGTAGTGTGCATGGATGCCAAGATATCGGAGCGGCAACTCTCGGAGCTGGATGAATAATGAACATTTTGCGCCTTGATTGGGCGCAAAATCTTTTTCAAGGTCGTCTCGATAATATAGCCGGAAAGATCTTGCACTATGGTGGGTAAGGCTGCGTACTTGTTTAGGCGGATTTTTTCCGGCGGTAGGATCGAGTCAATCTATACTGGTAGAAAACTCCGCCGCGCCGATCAAGCGCTCGCTGTCGGTGATTATGTTGCAGCGCTCAACGCCTATCAACATGTTCTGAAGGTCGCTCCCCATATCGCGTTGGCCCACTACGGTTGGGGTCTTGCTGCATTGGAGCTTGGCCGGGCTGATGAGGCGATGGAGGCGTTCCGTCGTGCGTTGGGAGCCAACCCGCCGCATGCACGGGCCGGTCTGCGGCTGGCGGAAATGACGCTCGCTAAGAGAGAGAATGTTGCAGCTCTCGACATCTATCAGCGGGTCTTGGACGTCGCTCCCAATATCGCCGAGGCTTATTACGGTTGGGGTCTTGCTGCATTGGAGCTTGGC
>Ga0209048_10004808_pt1 | contig 12878 bp, 15 predicted proteins | sample FrelakmetCRP12CR_FD_187146 | JGI IMG/M metagenome (GOLD analysis project Ga0209048, IMG submission 187146) | Freshwater lake sediment microbial communities from the University of Notre Dame, USA, for methane emissions studies - CRP12 CR (SPAdes)... | ecosystem: Environmental > Aquatic >... | reverse complement strand
GGGATCCCGGCATCAAGGCGGGCGCGCTCGTGAAGGCCGCTGCCACGGATCGCATGCTCCAGGAGATCAGCGAGGGGCGGATTATTCTCCGGCATCAGAGGAGAAATCGCAGGTCGAAGCTCGGCATCTGTCTGCGAATGAAGATACGCGCGTCGATCGGCGTTGGAGAATTTGCTGAGCCGCTTTTCTGCTGAATCGTCATTCGTCATGGGCCGCCCGCAATGCCATTGCCGGAACAGCGAGCCCAAAGCGCCATCACTGCCGACTTTAGAAAAAAAACACGGACTGTGATGTTTCACAACTCTCAGTGGATTGGCAATTGGTCAGGGAGCGCATCGTTAAAGAAGCCGGTAACAACTCCGATTCCGGGGATTCCTTGTTGCAATTTTACGGCGCGTCAACCTTTCCCTGTCAAAGTCTTGGATGTTGGTCGTTATTTTACTTTGTAGGGAGAGTGCGCGTATCATGGCTTCTTCTGGGGAGATCCACAGCCGCTCACGCGATGCCTTTCAGAGCATCCTTGCCCGCCTCTATAAATTCGCTCTCGTGTTGACGGTCAATGAAGAACTGGCGCGGGCGCTTCTTCGCAGCACGTTCAAGGGTCTGAATCTGCGCAAGGAATCTGCAGGCGATGAGCGCGACCATCTCATTGAGGCATTCCGGCGCATGTACACTTTGTGGAGTGCGAAGCTTGGCGAAGACCCCAACGTCCAAAAGCGATGCCAGCCCGAGCCGCGCCTGTTTGCCGCAAGTTTTCCTAAGGGACCGCTTGCAGGTAACGCTCATTTTGCAAAATTTATCGCAAACATGTCCTCGTCGCAGAGAGCAGCGCTTTACCTTGTCTACGGCGAGGGCACGTCTTACGACGAAGCTGCCGAGGTAACGGCGCTTGACATGCTGTCGCATATGAAACTCCTGGCGCGGGGCCATGTCGCTTTGTCCCAATGGTTGGATCATCGGGGACTTTCTCAAGAATACGACGATGCCGCGCCTGGGCAGGAGCGTGCCGCATGACTCAGTTGAGTGACGAGTTCCTGCTCGCCTATATTGACGGCCAACTTGAGAGACGGCAGTCCGCCGAAGTCTCCCAGCTCGCAAGTAATAATGTAGAGATCTCACGGCGAGTTGCGCGTCTGAAGCGCTCACAAACTCAGCTGATCGAAAGTTTCGGCGCTTTCGCTCGCGAAGAGATTGCGGTTCCTCGCAGTGTGCTTCAGTTCGACGATAATGAGGGCAAGCCGCTCTATAAAGAAAAACCCAAGCCGCGGGCCGTAGCGCAGTCACCCGCGCAAATGGAGCCAGACACGGTCCGGAAAATGCTTTTCGTGATCGCGGTTTTTGCTGGCGGGGTTTTTGGCGGCTATGGTGCAACAGTCCTGACGGGCCAACGCACGCCGCCCCCGTCGAAGGACACCGAAAGAGCCCCGGCCGCGCAACTTTCGCCCTCGTCCTGGCCGGCCGATATCGTGCGATTCCATAGCTTCTTCCCGCGGGAGACGCTGACGCCCTATCCAGACGCCATCGCCAACCCCGAGCTGATACGCTTCCAGCTTTCCAAGATTACGGCTAAGGCCCTGACCCCTCCCGATTTCACCCGGCAAGGCTACACGCTCTTCCGCGGTCAGACCTTCAATTATCGCCAAGACCGCATGATGCAGCTCACCTATGCATCCAAGACAGAACCGCCGCTAACCCTCTATGCGCTCCCTGCGGCTGAACTCCCGGACAGCCCCATAGTTCTGCAGGTGCTTGGTTCCAACAAGTCTGCGGGTTGGGTAACGGACCATGTCCGCTTCCTCCTGACAGGCGAAAAGAACGAGGACGACTTAAAATTACTCGCCGTTATGGCGCAAAGCCAAATGCCTAAAAAATCTTAGGCAGGACCCGCCGCCCCTTTTGCGGCTCGCCAAGAGGTTCAATAGCGGCTGGGGAGGCACTGGCAGAGAGCGATCGCGCCAGGATGCTCCACGCAAGCCTACAGCACTCGATAGACAGCTGGAGCCCTTGCCGAGCCCGCACGGCTGGTTTGGATCAAGCCCTTTTTCTCAAGCGATCCGAGCACTGAGTGAAGGGATCCAAGCGGTATTTGAGCAGCTTGAGCCAGGACGGCGGCCCTCACCGCGACGCTCTTGTTCTCATCCATTTTTTCACGAAGCGCCTTCAGAACTGCACTTTGCCGTGAGCTGAGTTCGCCCTCGCCGACATCTAGTTTGTTAGATGTTCGTTTCAGCGCGGGTGCTTCCTCCTGTTGATGAGGCTCACCGATCTGACCGTTTTGCAGATCAGTATAATCTTTGGCACGCTTTTCGTCATAGAACTTCGCGATTATTTCCATGAAACGGGGACGGGCGGGATCGCTTCGAACTACTGCCCAAGTCGAGTTTTCCAACGCGACTGTCTTATACACATCACTACTACTTCCCATAACCTGCTACCTTCTTCCGTACTAAGATTACGGGACAATCCCGTTGCCATTTCCCTTCAAGGGTCTTGAAAGATTAGGCATCATAGATTATGTCAGATATTGATATTCTAGATGAGCTCATATTTTACTTCTAGGTACTCCGGCACATAAGCGCGCTCGTTAGCCTCTTGAACCGGCGATCACGAGACGACCGCCAACCATCTTTCCTGCGATTAAAAGCCTCGCATTTCTCAATGGAGGCTGCTGCCCAGAAACTCAGTCTCGCTTCGTAAACCAAACCGCGCAGCGTGCTAGTTATTATATGTATGACTAGCTGCCCGCTACATCCTCCACCAAAGTACAAAATAGCAAGTACTTTTAAAGGCTTCAAGCCTGTTAGGCGAGGAAAAAAGGAGGTAAGACTAACGCCATCTGGACTTGCCGGGCGCCGCCGAGATGCGCAAAACACTACCTTAGGATGGTCGAGTGGGATCGTTAGTGCCGGGCAGCCCCCAATTTCGATGCGGACAGCTATCATCCGGTGCCGTAGTTCGCCGCCTGGTTATCGCCCTACGATCTTCTACGGATCTGAAGTGAACCGGCAAATCGTTTTTGTGAACAAACCCACGCAGCAGGCGTTCCTAGATCACGGATTTTTGCAACCTCAAGATGCACTCTCTACTCCACCTCGACTGCACTCTATAAATCGAAAGAAGTAACCAAATCTAAGAAAACGCAGCATGACAAGCGAAAATGCCAACGAGAGGTGCGCCGCCCGCGCGCTCTATTATGTCGCAACCCACGCCGCGGAGATTCGACCGGCCGCCCTGTCTGCGATGAACATCGGTGACAGTGGCAACCGCGTAATCGTGAGAGCGCTATGGTCTGGCATCAGCCGCGGCACGGAGAAGCTGGTCTTCGAAGGCCGGGTACCTGAAAGCGAGTTCGAGCGGATGCGAGCGCCTCTTCAGGAAGGTAGCTTCCCGTTCCCAGTCAAATATGGCTATTCCGTCGCCGGCGTGGTTGTGGGGGGAACGCCTGACCTGATCGGAAGGACAGTGTTCACTCTGCATCCGCATCAGACACTTTTCTCAGTGCCTCGCGATGCGGTTGCGCCCCTGCCTGATACCCTCCCTGCACGCCGTGCAATTCTCGCGGCCAACATGGAAACGGCGCTGAACGCCATGTGGGACAGCGGAGCGGGTCCCGGAGATAAGATTGTAATAATCGGCGCGGGAGCTGTTGGGCTCCTCGTCACGAGCCTTGCCGCCCGCCTGCCTGGCGCCGAGGTCCTTGTTTGCGACATCGATCCAGCCCGGGAGGCAATCGCACGCGCGCTCGGAGCGAGTTTTTCCTTGCCTGATGCACTCGGCAATGCCGAGGCTGACGTCGTCTTCCACGCTTCCGGCACACCCTCGGGGCTTGCAACTGCTCTCGTCTCTGCCGGGTTCGAAGCCAGGATTATCGAACTAAGCTGGTATGGTTCAGCAGAGGTTCCCGCGCCCCTTGGATCTGCGTTTCACAGCAAGCGGCTGCGTCTGATTTCCTCTCAGGTCGGCGCTGTTTCGGACTCGCGGCGTGCTCGCTGGACGCACACGCGGCGTCTTGCGAAAGCGTTATTGCTTCTTGTTGACGACCGTCTCGATGCGCTTATCACGGATGAAGTGGCATTCGATGAACTGCCAGACGCGCTTCCCGGGCTGCTAGCCCCGCGCTCGTCATCAATCACTACGGCCATCCGCTACGCGGACGGGCAGGAATAAAGACCAGCATCAATGGGCCCCCACAGCCCTTTGAAGCTTCGACGTAGAGGCTACTGGCTATGCGCTTACTTCTGCTCCGGCCTCACGAACTGTTTGAAGGTCTGCACGGTGTCAGACCACGTTTCAGGCTGACGTTCAGCGGGCGCTGCGGCGCCGGCCGGCTTGGCGCCCTGCGCTTCCGGTTTCGAACCCCAAAAGCTCGCGCCGTCGGCCAATGCAGCGGGTGACGCCCCTCGCTGGATACTGCCTTTTTTCGGGCTGGCCTGATCTGTGTGCGCCAACGGAGCCTCAACCTGGGTCTCCGCAGCGGGGGCTACTGCCCTTGCTTTGACATCCGAAGATGATGACCCCATCAAGAAGTAAACGGCTGCGCTGCCGGCTAAAAAGGCGAACACGCCCGTTGCCGCCACGTAAGGCATGACCGCCGCACCTAACGTTTGGGGCGGCGCGCTCCGCGGTTGCGCATACCTGTATGAAAGCTTCTGTGCGAGTTCGCGCTCGTCGCCATAGTCCTCGTGCCGGTTGCTGTCATGGAAGCCGGGGTTTCGCCGCACGTTTCCGGCGAAGCTCGCAGAGGATGCCGAAGGATTACGCACGAAGGGCGCTGCGTCTTCCGCCAAAGGGCGAGCGAGGTCCTCTCCCTTCCTGTCTCGGAGATCCGCGGTCAAATCTGCTGTAGCGTTTTGTATGATCTTGAGCCAAGCAAGGGCATCGTCTGCGCTGGATGGAGCAGGCGCAGCGGGCTCATCGGCAGTATTTTTCTCGGCACCTGACGCTTCAAGTGATTTTGAGTTGCCAAACGCCACCGGTTCTTTATTGCTCGGCAAAGTTGCAGCTGGTCTTTTCGAGATGTCACCGGAGTGATCAGTGCTGGAATCCTGGTCTCCGTTCGCGAGATCACTCAACTTATAGATGTTGCTTGCTTCGCTTAGCTTGACTACGCTTTGCATAAAGACGCCCCTTTCCCATAAGTCTTCTGCGCAGCTATAGCGCTTTTTAGATTGATTCGTCGCCTGAGTAAGGAAAGCGGGTACTTTCCTAGAATTTGATAACATGTAATGTTAGGGCGCAGGCTGAATTTGCGGCGAAGACTCTAGGAAAGGAAAAATCAATTGGCTGAATTTGCGGTTGAAGTACGCGAACATATTCTGATTGCACACAGTTTGCCCGACCCTGCATTCGGGCGCGCGGAAGGGATGCATGGCGCAACCTTCATCGTGGACGTAACATTCTTTCGCGAGAAGCTGAGCGACAAGAACATCGTCGTTAATATCGGCCTCGCTCATGAAGTCCTGAAGGCCGTGCTTGCACCGCTGAATTACCGAAATCTCGACGAGAAGCCCGAATTGGCAGGGCAGCTTACGACGACGGAATTTTTATGCCGGTATATTTTCGATCAGCTGGCTGAAGTCATCGCTGACGGAATGCTGCGCGAAGATGGCAAGGCCCTGTCACGCCTTCGGGTTACGCTTCAGGAGAGCCACCTGGCCCGCGCATCGTATGAGGGCGCATTGCCGAAATGACGCGCTGCGTGTTCGCGGTCCCTGGCGATCTCGCTACTCCGACGGGGGGATATGTCTACGCACGCAACATCCTGCCGCTGCTGTCGGAAAGACTCCGCATCGAGGTTTGCCCGCTCCCGGCGGGCTTCCCGCTGGCTTCCGAAGCGGAGTTGCATGAGGCGGCGGCCTCCCTGGCGGCGCGTGATGCGCCCGGAACTGTCTTTTTCATCGACGGGCTTGCTTATGGCGCGTTGCCCTTATCGGCGATCGAGGCTCTAAAAAGGCCGATCGTGGCTTTGGTGCATCATCCGCTTGGCCTCGAGGAGGGGCTGACCCCTTCAGAGAAAGCCCATTTGCTGAAAGCAGAGGACGAAGCGCTGGCCTTGGCCCGGCATGTTGTGGCGCCAAGCCATGGGACGGTGAGGGAGCTGACGCGGTTATTCGGCGTCCCTGCCGGCAAAATCACAGTCGCCGAGCCTGGCATCCTTCGTGGGGCACGCGCTCATGGCGCTTCAGCCGGGCAGCCGCTTCATATCGTGAGTGTCGGGAGTCTGGCGCCGCGCAAAGGGTACTGCGTGCTCATCGATGCCCTAAACGAGGTGCGCGATCTTCCTTGGAGAGCCACGATCGCGGGATCTCTGGACCGGTCGCCCGAAACCGCCGCACTTGTCCGGCGGAAACTTTCCGAATACGGCTTCGAGGAAAGGGTACGGCTTGCCGGCCAACTCGCGGAAGCAACACTCTCGGCTCTTTACACTTCCGCCGACGTCTTCGCGCTCGCAAGCCTTTACGAAGGCTACGGCATGGCCTTCGCCGAAGCGATTGCGCATGGCCTGCCCGTCGTCGCTTCGGGTGACGGCGCCGTGAGCGACACAGTGCCCAGTTCGGCAGGCTTCGTTTGCGCCGCTGGCGATGTGCCAGCTTTCGCGGAAGCGCTTCGCTCCCTTCTGTCAAACGCGGCGCTGAGGCGGGAAAAAGCCGAGGGCGCCTGGCGACATGGCCAAACCTTGCCCGCTTGGGGACATACGGCGGATACGATCGCGCAAGTCGTGGAATGCGCCGCTGAATGAGCGGCTTTTCCGAGGAATGGCTGCGGTTGCGGGAGCCGGCCGACGCGGTGGCGAGGAACCCGGAAATTGCGGCAGGCCTTTCGGCGCATCTCGCAGGTCGAACCGAGGTCAAGTTCACGGACCTCGGCTGCGGCACCGGGGCAAACCTGCGCTATACCGCGCTTCTTGTGCCGCCCGGCATCCGGCAGCGCTGGCACCTTCTAGATCATGATCCGCAGTTGCTATCGTCGGCGCGCGAGCAGCTTACGGCCTGGGCCGACGAATCCTCCGAAACGCGGTGCGCGCTCAAGCTAAGGAAGGATGGGCGCGAAATCGAAGTCGCTCTTGACGAGGCGGATCTCAGCGCTGGCGCCGAGCGCTTTCTTCAACCTGATGAGATCGTCACGGCCTCGGCATTCTTCGATCTTGTCTCGAAGGACTGGATCGCAAGGTTCGCGCGGGCCGCCGCGTCGTTGGGCGCTGCCGTTTACGCTCCGCTTATTTACAAGGGCTATCAAATCTGGTCGCCGCCCCATCCAGCCGATGGGCCAATGGTCGTGGCATTCAATGTTCACCAGCGCCGTGACAAGGGGTTCGGAACAGCCGCCGGACCAAGCGCCGCCGCCACGCTTTACGATGCGTTTTGCGATGGGGGATATACCGTTAGTCGCGGCGACAGCTCCTGGCGACTTGGACCGCGAGATGCAAGCTTGATTGCGATACTGGCCGAAAACTCAGCCGCCGCAGTAGCCGAAATGGGTCTCTTTGACGAGCAGGCCATCACCAAATGGAAAGAAAGCCGCCGGGCGGCGGCCTCCTGCGTGATCGGTCACAGCGATAGTCTTGCGCTGCCCGCAGCCTGATCCCCGGCTACTTCTTATCCTCGTTTTGCTGCTGCGCGGCCGACTCCTCTTCTTTCGGCGCGTCCTTCACCTCAACCTCGCCCTTGGCATTGATGGTGACGAGCGCGCCGATATCGGCGTTAGAGTTGCTGTCATAGCTCGTTACGCGCCAAGTGACTTCATTCTCGGTCCCGTCCTCCTCGACTGCCAGAAACGCGTTGGGAAGCTTCTTGTCAGCGATCTTCTTTACGGCGACCGTCTTATGAACCTTCGACGTGTTCCCGTCCGCGCTGACAGCCATCAGCTGAAGAACGAGATGGGCCTGGGTCGCATCGCCGGAAGGGACGGTGAGCACGGTTGCGCGAAAAACGCCCGAGGCATCGCCGTCGGACCATGTCCCAGCTGTCGCGACCTCAGTCACCTCCGGCGGGACAGAGAGCGTCAGCTTTTCCGCATCTTGTGCCATAACCGGCGAAAGTGTTAGACATGCAACGATTACAGTTGCGGCTATTCTCGCGTACATCGAAGCTCTCCATGGAATCAAAGCTGGCGGACCGCTCTTCGGACGGCGGTGCATTCACGTCGGTGGGTATGCACTGCTTGTGACATTAGCGTGGCGAAACGGCGACAAGCATCCTAACAATACGCAACGCGTGCGTGCAATAACAACTGTGGCATAAGGCGATTTCAACAACCTCGTGGGGGATTATAGTGGCCGGACCCAACGCACTCTCTCAAGCTCGCGCATTGCTGGCGCCAATCAACAAAGATGGTTATAAATTTGTTGCTGGCGCGGCTGGCGCAACGGTCGTCGCATATCTGCTATCGCTCAATACGCTGGCGCTTTTATGCTTGATCGTAACAGGCGCGTTGGCGTTTTTCTTTCGCGATCCCTACCGGATCGTCCCGCAGCGCGACGGACTCGTTGTCGCCCCGGCGGACGGCGTCGTGATCGGCATCGAGCCCATGGCGCCTCCTGCCGAACTCAATCTCGGGACGGAGATCCGGACGCGCGTTTCGATCTTCCTTTCTCTTTTCGATGTCCATGTCCCGCGCGCGCCCATTGCAGGCCGGATCGACACATCGATTCACACCCCCGGAACCTACAAGAACGCCGCGGCTCCGGAGGCTCCTTCGGAGAATGAACGCCAAAGCATTGTGATTGAAGCCAAGAATGCGGTGCGTCTGGGGGTCGTTCTCGTCTCGGGCTTCGTTGCGCGCCGCATTGTGGCGGACGTCAAGATCGGCGACAATGTCATGGCTGGGGAGCGCCTCGGCATCATCCGCTTCGGCAGCCGCGTCGATATTTATCTTCCGCCCTCGACTTTGCTGGTCTCGGAAGGCCAGCGCACCCTCGCGGGCGAGACCGTCATCGCGGACCTAGAGTCGCAGGAGCCTCATCGGAGCTTCCAGCGCATCTGAATTTGTTGTTTCTCATCGCAAGCGGGAGCGCACAGAAACCAATTGCTGAGTTGCATTTTCGTGGCAGAATCGATCCCATGAACGGAGGCTCGACGGTGATGGAGACGGGAGTACGGCCATCGGTGTGGATCGACGAAACGGGGCAACCATGAAACATGATCATGGCCAGCCCTTCAAAATGGTAGGCAGCGACTGCGCTTCTTCCGAGGGAACTCGGCTTCGCAAGCTCATACGGCTTATTCCGAATGGGCTGACGCTGGCAGCCGTAGTCCTCGGCTTGAGCGCGATACGCCTCTCGGGCGAAGGGCAATTCGCTCTCGCAATGACGGCTATTCTGGGAGCGGCCTTGCTCGACGCGGCTGACGGTTTTCTCGCGCGCAAGCTTTCGGCTGAATCCGCGATAGGGGCCGAACTTGACTCGCTTGCCGATTTCCTGAATTTCGGGGTCGCTCCGGCTATGCTTTTGTATGACCGGCACCTGTACTCGCTTGGAGCAGCCGGCTGGGTCATCGCGGCTGTCTATGTGATTGCAACGGGCCTTCGTCTCGCGCGCTTCAACGTTCAATCCAAAGCCGTTTTGCCCCTCCCGGCGGACTCTTCGCGGCCGCGCAAGAAATGGTTTTGCGGTCTGCCATCAACGGGAGCAGCAATGGCAATCATGGGTGCCGACGCGGCCGTGCTGCGTCTCCACCCGACAGAGATTCCAATGTTGATTGCGGGCGCAGCAGTAACCGCCAGCGCGCTCATGGTGAGCAAGCTGCCGGTGCCGTCTTTGGCGGCGATTTTCTCGCCCAAGCGTTGATGACACGCTAAGCGCAGTTCCCAAAAGCGGCCTTCCCGGTTTTGGGAGTTCTGCAAAAACAGAAGATTTTAAGCAGGCATTCGTTGGCCGGCCAAGGAATGTCTTCTTAGTATTGGACGGGATAATTCGCCTGCGTTTGAACCCGTTCCCAGAAGGTTTGATTGTTGTAGAAGCCAGGATAATTGTAGGCAGCCCCATTCACGAATGGCCATGCCCTGTGCTGCCAGTAATATGAATGGCCGCCAACCGGGCGATGAGAATAATACTCGTTGGGATAGCCGAACGAATAGAACTCGTAAGCACGCGGGGCATAGTGGTGATGATGGGCTCTGCTGTGGCGGTAGCCATACTCGGCCGCCTCAGTCTGGACCGTTGTGCCAAGGACAGCAAGGGCCAAGGCTGCACTCAATAGAATTCTCGACATGAATCATCTCCCCGCTAGCATGCCCTACAAAAGCCTGACCGGAGCAGAAGTTCCTCCGGCTCCATCCTTTCCAGACATTATAGGCGCGATGTCGATCCTACTAGTGAGGTTTTACAACGGCGTAAATATATTGCCCTATCCTGCTCTTTGCATGACGGGAGATCCGAAATCATCTCTCCTGAACCGTTGCCGAAGGATTTCGAGCTGGCCCAGCGGGGTCGCGTGAAGGAGCATCACCTGCCGCTTTACCAAGCCGTAATTCAGTAGCTTTTCGGCATGTTCCGACGGAACATCAGTTGAAAGGCACGGGCGCTTGATGATCTTCTCAAGCGAAAAACGCTCACCACGAGACATCTGAATTGCTGGCATGGACACCTACGCAAACGGTCTGGATTATGAGGGTTTGGAACAAAACGCCGACTTACTAAGAACCTTCATGGCGGCTTGGCCGACGTGCACTTAAGTGTATTAAGCTGGATTGCGGCAAAAAAGCGTAGCGCAGAAATCTGAACGACCTATAAACGGTGCAAGCCGGAGGAAAAAAGAATGACCCAAAACGGCGCGCAGGAGCCAAAGGCCTCCGAGTTGCGGCTGAACCCGCAAAAAACCGAGCTTTCCATTACCTTCACCGATGGGACCGTGAGCAGCCTATCCGCCGAATTCCTGCGCGTGGTCAGTCCCAGCGCGGAGGTCCAGGGGCACTCGCCATCGGAACGCAAGCTCGTGCCCGGAAAACGCGACGTAACCATAAGGGCTATCGAACCTATCGGAAATTATGCGGTTCGCCTTGTGTTCAGCGACGGTCACAACACCGGCCTTTATTCGTGGCACTATCTTTATGAGATCTCCCGCCGGAAAGAGGATCTGTGGAACGGGTATCTTCAAGAGCTGGCTGCCGCGGGGGCGAGCCGGGACCGTTGAATATCGGGTCGCCACTGAATCCCAGTGTTGAAAAAATGTCGCAGGCGTGGTGTATGCTTCGCTTCACGCCGCAACAACTCGTGCGAAGACGAACCGTCTGCGCCTCGATGAGCCATGCTTAACAACTACAATAAAGGCTTAGACAGCCCAGCGCCGAATACCTCAATTCGTCCTGCCGGGCCAACGCAGCGCATCGAGGAGATGGAAGCGGGGACAGTAACGGCTCGCAGCGCCGTCGCTCAACTCGCAGAGCGCCGATGGCTTGTGCTGCTCTTTGCCGTCATCCTTTTCATTTTATCCAATGTCTACCGGCTGCCCTGGGACGCAGAGGCGGCTGCACTTCTTACTGCCGCCGCCGGTGCGGCACTCATCCCGCGCGCCGGCATGAAACAGGTTTCCCGCCCGGCGATCGCCGGGCCGATGCCGCCGGTGGAACCCCTTCATATTGCGGCATCGATCATCGATGCGCTTCCGGAGCCCGCGATTCTATTCTCGCGCGACGGAACCATTCTTTCCTCCAACGGCAAGGCGCGTGACCTTTTCGGCGGGTTGAGGCCGGGATTGCACATTTCGAGCGCTACCCGCAGCCCTCAAGTGCTCGACGCCGTCATGGATTGCGGCCCCGAAAAAGCGCAACGAACTGTCACATTCAGCGAAAGGGTTCCCGTAGAGCGCTACATGGCGGCGACGGTTTCGCACCTTGAAGCGGTCCCCGAAAGGGAGCCGTTCACACTCCTCTTTTTGCGCGATCTGACGGAGCAGCGCCGTCTCGATCAGCTCCGCTCCGACTTCATCGCGAATGCCAGTCACGAAATCAAGACGCCGCTCGCGTCGCTTTTGGGGTTTATCGAGACCCTTCAAGGGGCGGCTCGCCATGACGAAGCGGCCCGCGACCGTTTTCTGCCGATCATGGCGAAGCAGGGTGAACGGATGGCGCGCCTGATCGACAACCTCATGTCGCTGAGCCGCGTGGAAATGCGGGCGCACCTGAAGCCGCGAGACGTCGTCGAGATCTCCGAGCTTGTCCGACACACGTGCGACGCCTTGGAGCCTATGGCGTCTGAAGCGAACGTCGACGTTCAGGTTCATTCCGAGTTGGATGGCGTTCAGGTTCTGGGCGATCGGGATGAGCTGACCCAGGTTTTCATCAACCTCGTTCACAACGCCATCAAGTACGGCCGTCCCGGCAGTCACGTCGCTGTAAAGCTCGAGCGCCAGCAGAGCGGAGGCTCAAGCATGATTGCCATAAGCATCGAGGATGATGGTCCGGGCATCGATTCGCAGCATTTACCGCGCCTGACCGAGCGCTTCTATCGGGTTCCAGGGTCCGCGGCGATGGAAAAAGGAGGAACCGGCCTCGGGCTTGCCATCGTGAAGCATGTGGTGAACCGCCACCGCGGCGAGCTTCGAATTTCGTCGAAAGTGGGGTCTGGCACCAAGTTTACCGTCATTCTGGCCGAGCACCTTTCGGCTCAGGTTGCGCGATAAGCTATCTAAATGGAGACGGTAGCGGGGCCCTCTTTGCGTCATGCGGTGGTAATAAGAACGTAGATCAAGGGGTTACGCTGTCATAAAGCGTTCATCCAGCTTTCATAAAACAGTTGTAGCGCTGCCCTACGATCCCAGCGCATCGACCGCCGACAGGTTGCCGGTTGGTTTCATATTCCAAGGGAGAGCACAGTGAATTATCGTCTCGCCGCATACGTTGCGGCTACGGCGGCTGCCGGACTTCTTTCCGCTGGCTCGGCG
>Ga0209048_10004807_pt1 | contig 12879 bp, 13 predicted proteins | sample FrelakmetCRP12CR_FD_187146 | JGI IMG/M metagenome (GOLD analysis project Ga0209048, IMG submission 187146) | Freshwater lake sediment microbial communities from the University of Notre Dame, USA, for methane emissions studies - CRP12 CR (SPAdes)... | ecosystem: Environmental > Aquatic >... | reverse complement strand
TTCGATTCGCCGGGTGACTTCGCGTCGCTGCTGGAGGCTGAGCTCGTCGTCCTTGGTTCGATGCGTTGATGACGGGACCGACAGCTCAGGAGAAGTCCTCGGCTTCGCCGCGGGTCGTCTTGCGGTCACGCAGGAGCGTGACCGCCAGGAAGTACACCAGCGGGACCGAGAAGAACAGGAAGACGCTGACCGAGGGACGAATGGCGGCGACAGCCATGGCGATTCCGTAGATCACGATGGGAACGGCCCCCAAGGCGAACCCGATCGCCCGGTGCTCGTTGACCTCGTCTGACCACAGCAACGCAGGACGTTGCATCACGTACCGGTACACGACGAGGCGCATGACCGCGACCAGGATCATGACGACGCCGTAGAGGTGCAATGCGATCGGCTCGTCCGGGTACTCGCCGAGCAGCGAGGCCGCGAACGGGATGAGGCCGACCGGCAGCAGGAACAGCAGGTTCAGCCAGACCAGGTCGCGGTTGACGACGCGGACCCTGGCGAAGAGGTCACGGTGCGAGACCCAGTACATGCCGGTGATCAGGAAGCTGATGACCCAGGCGAAGAGCGTCGGGCGGAGCTCCTCGAGCACCGTCCCGAGGGACCCGTGCGACAGGTCCTTCGGGACGGAGATCTCCAAGACCAAGATCGTGAGGATGATGGCGAACACACCATCACTCAACGCAACCACCCGCTCGGGGCTCTGCAGCCGTCGCTGCATGCCGTCGACACGCTCACCGCCCCGCGGGGTGACGGGCGTGTCGCTCGTGGAGTCCGAAGTCATCGCTTCGTCATCGCTTCTCCCTAACGGCGGTCGCGGCGGTCTTCGCGGCGGTCTTGGCGGCGGTCGACACCGTGGGCGACGACGGCGGCGGTGCCGACGACGGCGGCCGTGCGGGCGACGGGGGCGCCGATGACGCCGCGTCGAGCGGCTCGTGCGGGTCGCAGTGGCATGTCAGGCTCCTTCTTCAGTGGTCCCAGGTTTCTCTGGTGTTCGTCTCAGGCTTCGTCGGCCTCGAGTGAGGCTGCGATGGCTTGGATCGGGATACGGCCGCTGGCGATGAGCTGCCCGCCGGCGCGGCGAGCCGCGGACCCAAACGGCGCCGCCCAGGTGTTCTCCCAGATGACGACCCCGGCCACGCTGCCCGGCTCCATCGCCGCCGCGAGATGCAGGACATCCTCCTCGGCGAGAATCTCGGCGAGCTGGGCCTCGACCACGCGCAGCTCGTCCATCTCGTCGAGGTCGTCGAGCTCCATGGCCTCGACCGATCCGTCGGCGTCCTTGGCCAGGACCAGGACGTCGAGCACCCGGATGGTCCCGGCCTCCACCAGCGACGCGAGCTCCCCGGCAACCTCGCCGCTGAAATGCTGCGCACCCGCCGGGAACTCGATCACCACGTAGTCGACCGGCCCCAACTCGTCGATCGGGTCAGCGCTCATGAATTCCTCTTTCTCGAATCGGAAGTTGCCGTCAGACGCTGACGGCGCGCGTACGGTCATCGACTGCGTAGGCGAGGATGATCGCCAACGGGAAGAAGATGAGGCTCAACACGAAATAGCCGAAGAAGGAATGGCCCTTCCGGCCGGCGACGCGTGCCGGCCAGAACGCCAGCGCGATCCAAATGATCGCAAAGGCAACGATCCCGACGGTCAGGCCGGTTGAGATTGCGAGCATGCCGATCTCCCCTCGTTGGCGACGGTCACGATACTTGGCCGTCGGACTTGGACCGCCCCGCCGGACCGGCCAGCCCGACCACGCCCCCAAGAACTTGTACGCTTGTGTATATCAGGTCACACGAGGATGCCTCGTTCCAGGGCCTTTCGTCCCCAATCGGGGAATCTCTCGGATCAGCGCGTCCTTGCGGGGCCGCTTCTCAACGAGTCGGGAAGGACCGGCGAAGGTTGAGTACGACAACGTTCAGCGGTCCGGCCGCCTTCGGAAAGGTGTTGGAGCATGGCTGAGTATCCGAGCATCAGCGACCATGGGCTCATCGGTGATCTACAGACCGCGGCGTTGGTCGATGTGAACGGGACGATCGACTGGTTCTGCTGTCCTCGCTTCGACTCGCCGAGCGTGTTCGCGTCGCTCCTCGACGCGGACCGTGGTGGGTTCTTCCGGATCTCCCCCGACGCGACCGGGGTCGTGACCCGCCAGCTCTACCTGCCGGGGACGGCGATCCTGGTGACCCGCTTCATGACCGAAGAAGGCGTGGGGGAAGTAGTCGACTTCATGCCGGTCGCCGAAGGACCGGCCACCGATCGCCACCGGCTGGTTCGGCTGGTTCGCGTCGTGCGCGGCGCGATGCGGTTCGTCGCCGAGATCCAGCCTCGGTTCGACTACGCCCGCAAGCCACACAAGGTCGAGGTCACCAGCGAAGGCGCGGTCTTCTCCTCGGATGACCTGACGCTCACGCTGCACCGTGTGGGCGACCCGATCGTCCGCGGCGCGGAACGGGCCGGGGTGGTCGAGCAGTCTGGCGACGGCCTGCGCATCACCACGACGCTTCACGCCGGAGAGATCACCGGCCTGATGCTCGAGTCCGGCGGAGCGCGACCACGACAGATCTCCCGCGACGAGCTGATCGAGATTTTCCTGGAGACGCGGCGCTACTGGCGGCAGTGGCTCGACCGCTCCACCTACACCGGGCGTTGGCGAGAGGAAGTCACCCGATCGGCGATGACCCTCAAGCTCATGACGTACGCACCGACTGGCGCACTGGTCGCCGCGCCGACCTGCGGACTGCCGGAACAGGTGGGTGGCGAGCGGAACTGGGACTACCGCTACACGTGGGTTCGCGACGCGTCGTTCTCCGTGTACGCGCTGCTGGGCCTCGGCTACACCGACGAAGCCGAAGCGTTCGTGGGCTGGCTGATGGACCGCATTGCCGAGAGCGCCGGGGAAGACTCGGGTCCGCTGAAAATCATGTACCGGGTCGACGGTTCCTCCGACATCGTCGAGGAGACGCTCGACCACCTGGACGGGTACCGCGGATCGCGGCCCGTGCGCATCGGCAACGGTGCCGCCGATCAGCTCCAGCTCGACATTTACGGCGAGGCGATGGATTCGATCTTTCTCGCCGACACGCACGGGTTGCAGCTCCCGCACGTCGGCTGGACCCAGGTCAGGAACATGCTCGACTGGGTCTGCGACAACTGGGACCGGCCCGAGGAAGGGATCTGGGAGACGCGCGGTGGCCAGGAGAAGTTCACGTATGGCCGCTTCCAGTGCTGGGTCGCATTGGATCGCGCCATCAGGCTCGCCCAATCGCGCGGTCGGCCGGCAGCGACGCAGCGTTGGACGGAACAGCGCGATCTGATCTACGAGCAGATCATGGCGAAGGGGTGGCACCCCGACCGCAAGGCGTTCGTGCAGCACTACGACACCGACGTGCTCGACGCCTCACTTCTCTTGATGCCGCTCATGGGCTTCGTCGCGCCCCGTGATCCCATGTGGCAATCGACGCTCACGGCCATGGACGAAGAGCTCGTCTCCGACAGCCTCGTGTACCGCTACAACCCCAGCGCGTCACCGGACGGGCTGCAGGGCTCGGAAGGCACGTTCACCATCTGCTCGTTCTGGTACGTCGACGCGCTCGCACGCTCCGGTCGTCTCGACGACGCGCGCCTCACCTTCGAGAAGATGATGACGTACGGGAATCATCTCGGGCTCTACTCCGAGGAGATCGGACTCACCGGCGAGCAACTCGGCAACTTCCCGCAGGCCTTCAGCCACCTCGCCCTCATCAACGCTGCGGTCAACCTCGACTACCAGCTCGACCACGGGTCGGGATACGTCGATCCCGTCTTGAGCAGAGGACGCCGGCCCCGGTAGGCCGCGGAGTGTCTTCGCGTCGCGTCCGGTCGCGACGATCCCGATGATCTCGGGCGTCGGGTCGTCAGTCACTCGGTGACCGCGGCGACGATGCGGGCGGCCAGGTCGGAGGGCGACACGCCGTCGACGTCGAGCACGAGATCGGCGATCTCGAGGTACAGGGACTCGCGTCCTTGGTAGAGCCGTGCGAGCGTGGCCGCGGGATCGTCGTCGAACCACGGGCGCCCGGTGCCCTCGCCGACGCGTGCCGTCAGCGCCGTGAGCGATGCTCGTAGGTAGACGACGAACGCGTGCTCGCTCATGCGCTGCCGGGCCTCGGAATCGAGCACTACGCCGGCCGCGACCGATGCCACGAGAGGGGGTGGGGTGGCGAGTACGACGTCGAGTGCTTGCGCCTCGACCTGGCGCAGCGTCGGTTCGTCGGCGCTGGCCAGTACGTCCGGCGCCGGCCGGCCGGCGACCCGTTCGACGAGGTCGTCGTTGTCCAGGTACTGCCATCCGGTCAGCGCGGCCACGGCCCGGCCGACGGTCGTCTTGCCTGCGCCCATCATCCCGACCAGCAGCACCCGGGGCGCCGCCGAAACTGTCATCGGCGCGGTTTGCGCACAACCTTCGACGTGTCCACGCGGCCGCGTCCGAACGCGTCGAGCCGTCCCCACCGGCCGGGGATGTCGAGCAGCTCCACACGGCCGATGGTCATCGGCAGCGCGGGGTCCACCACGAGATGCTCTCCCAACGGTTCGAGCCCGAGCAATGTTCTGAGCAGCAGGAGCGGCGCACCCGTGGACCACGCCTGGGGGCTGCACGAGGTCGGGTACTGCACTGGGTACTTCGTCATCACCCGCGGGTAGCCGCCGAACGCTTCGGGGAGCCGACCGTCGAAGAACGTCGCAGCCTCGAGGATGCCCGCGGCCAGGAGCGCTGCTTCTTCCTTGAAGCCGTAGCGACGCAATCCCCAGGCGATGAAGGAGTTGTCGAACGGCCAGATGGTGCCGTTGTGGTAGCCGATGGGGTTGTAGCGGCTCTCACCCACTGCGAGCGTGCGCACGCCCCAACCCGAGAAGAGCCGCTCGCCGACGAGGTGACGCACGACGGCCTTGGCCTTCGACGTATCGACGATCCCACTCCACAGGAGGTGACCGTTGTTCGACGTGAGCGAGTCGACCTGCCGGCCGTCGACATCAAGGGCCACTGCGAAGTACTCACCGTCGTCCACCCAGAAGTCGCGGTTGAAGCGCCGCTTCAGTTCGGCGGCTTCATTCTCGAGCCGGTCGGCGAACGCAGGATCTCGCCAGACCAGCCGCGCCAGGCGCGCACCGCGCACCTTGGCGTCGTACGCGTAGCCCTGCAACTCGCAGGTGGCGCGCGGGAAACCTGGGAGCGTGCCGTCGTGGTACGCGATCGAATCCCAGGAGTCCTTCCAGCATTGGTTCTCGAGGCCGGTGTCCTGGTTGCGCCGCTGGTAGGCGACGTACCCGTTGCCTTGGAGGTTCGCGTACTCGTCGATCCAGTTCAGCGCCGCGCGTGCCTCGTATTCGAGCTCGCGCACCAACTTGGTGTCGCCGGTCCATCGCTCGTACTCGTCGAGGAGCACCACGTACAGCGGAGTCGCGTCGGCGCTGCCGTAGTAGGGGGAGTGGGGTCGCTCCTCGAAGGCGGTCATCTCGCCGTAGCGCATCTCGTGGAGGATCCGGCCGGGGTCCTCGTCCCGGAAGTCGTCGATGCGGCTCCCCTGCCGCATCCCGAGCTCGCGCAGGGTCGTGGCGGCGAGCTCCTGGGTGAACGGCAATGCCTGGAGGCTGGTGAAGATGCTGTCTCTACCGAACATCGTCATGAACCACGGCAGACCCGCGGCGGGCAGGCTGCGACCTGAGGCCGTCAACGGTGAGAAGCGGAGCGCCGCGAGGTCAACCAGGCTCCGACGGTACGTCGTGGTGAGGGGCTCCCAGTCGCACTCGAGCCGCGGCGCGTCGTCGAGCCAACGCGTGAGATTCTGCGCCATGTTCCTCGGCGGGCGCTTTGCTTGCCACGCAAGCGTCGTGCCGTCGTCACTCCGCCTCGTCTCGAGCACCTCGACGGCGACGTCGAGGTGCGTCCTCCACGTCCCGTGCGGACCGACCGTGATCGTGAACGTGATCCCGTTCTCGTCGAACGCGCACGGTTGCGACGACGAGATGGCAGTCGCACGCGAGAACGTCTCGCGCTGGTACACGAGCATGAGCTTGCCGTCTTCGGCGTGCTTGGAGTACGAACCCTGCTTCTGTAGCGCGTCCTTGACCTCGAACAGGTCGGCGAAGTCGCTGTCGACCTCGATCCGAACCGTCAGATCGGCCGGCTCGTCGTCGTGATTGAGGATCGAGAGCTCCTCGTGGAAGCCGTTGCCCACGGAGCGTTGGCGGATCACGGACAGCTTCGCGTCCACGTAGACGGTTCCGGCGCCCGGCACGAGAAAGAAGCGCGTCTCGAAGTACTGCAGGTCGTCGGTCGACAGCGCGGTGAGCCGTTCGCCGTTCACGCTCAGCACCCACGTCGAGAGGAAACGGGTATCGAACGAGAACAACCCCGTCGGGTCGGTCGGGGAGGCCTCGATGTCGCCCCGGTCGTCGCTCACCACGAACGTGTTGCCGTCGAGGATCTTGATCAGGTTGTCGCTCATCGCGAGGTCCTCACGTCTCGACTCGACTGCGGCTCGCGCGGCGGGCCGGGGAAGATGCGCTGGATGGCCACCAAGAGCTCCACGTCCCCGGCACACACCAGCGCGCCCCGCAGCACCGCGGCCATCGCGTTCGTCCGGCCGCTGGCCACCTCGTCGAGGAGCACCTTTTCAGCCCTGATCGTGCAATCTGCGGCACCCCCTTCGTGGGACACCATGATGTCGCCCTTCTCGATGCTCACGAACCATCGATCGGTGCGCGTACCGTCAACGACATCGAAACGGACGCTGCCCGTGACCTTGGCCAAGAGCGGCTCGTGGCCGCGTCGACCGAGCTCACGGAAGAATCCAGCACTTTCGTTGGTCATCTCGGTTCCCTCCGGATCGTCGCTGCAGTCACTTGGTGGCCTCCCACCAATCGGGGTCCGGACGGAACGCCATGGCCGGGCGGCCGGCCGCGCCCGTGTCGAACCGGTAGACGAGCCCGGCACCGGGCTCGGCGCGACGCTGCTCGTCGCTCCAGCCTTCGGTCCCGGTGGTGACGTAGAGCCGGTGCAGTCCGCGCCCCGCGAACGCGCAGCACGTGGTCTGCTCGGCGGGGACGGTCAACTCCTGGAGCAGCGCGCCGTCGGGGCTGTAGTGCTGCACTCGTCCGCCGCCGTAGATCGCGACCCAGAGGTCACCGGCCGCGTCGACGGTCATCCCGTCGGGTGCTCCGACGTCGTCGGCGATGGTGACGAGGACGCGTCTTGCGGAGATGGTGCCGTGGTCGGCGTCGAACGCGAACGCGTGCACCACGCGGGGGCCGCTGTCCACCAGGTACATGGTGGTGCCGTCCGGGCTCCAGCCCAGCCCGTTGGAGATCGTGAGGCCGTCGAGCATCAGCTCGGTTCGTCCGCTCCGATCGAGCCGGTAGAGGGCGCCACCGCCCTCGTGATGGTCGTCGGCCAAAGTGCCGGCCCAGAATCGGCCCTGGGGGTCACATGCGGCGTCGTTCATCCGGGTCCCGGCCGGGGCCACCTCGGCGATGGACCGCAGCGCGCCATCGGGGCTCAGGTGGACGAACTCCCGTCCAGCGGCGAGGAGCCAGCCGTCGTCGCCGTGCACGGGTGTGATTGCCCCAACCGTTCCCGGTACGTCGTAGGTGCGCACCGGGAGGAGTCCACCGGCGCGGTCGACCCGATCGCGGTACACGCGTCCGGCCAGGATGTCGACCCGCAGCAGTTCGTCGCGCCGGGCGTCCCAGCGGGCCCCTTCACCGAGCAGCGTCTGCTCGGTGGTGCACGCCACGGCGCCGTTCGGCGACTCCCCCGCTGTCGGTTTCACGGTCAGGGACGGATGCCAGCGACGGCGAAGCGCGTCACGACGGCGAGAGGATCGCGTGCGACAGCATGCCTCCAGAGACGACGTGAGCGTCGAAGCCGTGCTGCAGCAGCACGCGCGTCGCGGTGTAGGCGCGCTGACCGGAGCGACAGATTACGTGGATCTCGCGGTCACGGGGAAGCTCGTCGAGGCGGGCGCGCAGCTCGCCCATCGGGATGTTGACCGCTTTCGGGACATGCTCGACCGCGAGCTCCGCCTTCTCGCGCACGTCGAGGAGGAATCCGTCGCTGGCGGAGTCCCAATGGCACAGGGGCATGTCCCCCCGCAGCACCCCCGCCGCGACCATTCCGGCGAAGTTGATCGGGTCCTTCGCGCTCCCGAACGGCGGCGAGTAGCAGAGCTCGGCCTCCTCGAGGTCGTACACCGTTGCACCCAGCTGGATCGCCAACGCCAGATCACCGATCCGCTTGTCCACGCCGTCTTCACCGACGGCTTGGGCTCCGAGCAGGCGTCCGTCCGACTTGCGGAAGATGACCTTCATCGCGATCGGCTTCGCCCCCGGGTAGTACCCGGCGTGGGAGTTCGGGTAGAGGTAGATCTTCTCGTAGTCGGTGTCACCGAGCCGGTTGAGCGTCTTCTCGTTCGCGCCGGTCCACGCGACTGCCGCGCCGAATAGCTCGACGATCGAGGTGCCCTGGGTGCCACGGAAGCGCGAGTCGCGCCCCGCGATCACATCGGCTGCGATACGGGCCTGGCGGTTCGCCGGCCCGGCGAGGGCGATGAGGCTCCACTCGCCGGTCACGAAGTCCCGGACCTCGACGGCATCACCGACGGCGAAGATGTCCGGGTCGCTCGTGTGCATCTGTTCGTCGACGCGGATCCCGCCGTGCTCACCGATCTCGATCCCCGCCATCTTCGCCAAGGTGGTGTCGGGTCGCACTCCGAGCGCGAGGATCACGAGGTCGGCCGGATACGACGCTCCTGACTGGGTCGACACCGTCAGCGAGTCGTCATCGGACTGCGCGAATCCGGCGACACCGTCGTTCACCACGACATGAACACCGTGCAGTCCGAGGAAGTCCTGGACGAGACGCCCGTACTCGGGATCAAGCGGGGTCAACACCTGATCGGCCATCTCGATCACCGTCACGTCGAAACCGCGGCGCATCAGGTTCTCGCCCATCTCGAGACCGATGAACCCGCCGCCGACCACGACCGCGCGCATCGCAGGTCGCACGGTCTGGAAGCCCGAATACTTCTCCATCCCGGCAAGGAAGCTCGACCCACGCTCGATCCACTCACGGATTTCCCTGGCGTCGGGCACGGTCCGCACCTGGAAGATGCCGGGGAGGTCGATGCCGGGCAGTGGTGGACGGACCGAGGCCGCCCCGGGAGACAGGACCAGCGTGTCGTAGGGCTCGGTGCTCACCTCACCCGTCGAGACATCCCGGAGCTCTACGGTCTTGTCCTGCGGCGAGATCCCGATCGCCTCACAGCCGGTGCGGCAATCGACCGCGAAGTGTCGGCGGAACAGCTCCTCATTCGCGACCAGCAGATCCGACTCGTGCTCGATGACGTTACCGACGTGGTACGGCAGGCCACAGTTCGCGTACGACACGTACGGTCCCCGTTCCACCATGAGGATCTCGGCCTGCTCGTCGAGCCGGCGCAAGCGCGCCGCACACGACGCGCCACCGGCGACACCACCGACAATGATCACCTTCATCGAACGACCTCTCTCTCGTGCTCTTCGTTGGTGGGAGGCACCGTCGCCCCCGCGACCGGAGCCTCCCGGATCACGGGATCCACGGACCGCGCCAGCCGCCATGACCTGCGACGAGCCCATCCGCGGCGTCCGGTCCCCAGGTACCCGGCGCGTACGGCTGGACCGCGGGAGGATGGTCGATGAGCGGTTGCATGACCCGCCACTGCTCTTCGACGGTGTCCTGGCGAGTGAACCGAACGCTTCGGCCCTCCATCGCCGCGTGGAGCAAGACCTCATATGGGGTCGGGCCCTCACCGCCTTCCGTCGCGAACTCCATGTCGAGGTCGATGGAGCCGGGAAGGAGAGCGTCGGCCCGTTGTGCGTTGAGGACCAAGCGCACGCCGGTCGAGGGATCGAGCCTGATGACGAGCTGATCGGGCGCGGTCTCGGGCCCGCGCAACCCGAACCCCAACCGCGGCGAGTCCTTGAAGACGAGACGCAGCTCGGTCTGGGTCACCGGGAAGCGCTTGCCGGTGCGAATGAAGAAGGGGACGCCCGACCAGCGCCAGTTCTCGATCTCGAGCCGCAACGCGACGGACGTCTCGGTGCTGGAATCGGCGGCGACACCGTCGATCGCGCGGTACCCGTCGTACTGGCCGCGCACATACTGGGCGGGGTCGGCCTCGACCATCGCGCGGAACACCGCGGTCTGCGCATCCTTGAGCGTCTCCGGGTCACCCCGAGACGGTGCCTCCATCGCCGCAGCCGCGAGCACCTGCATCAGGTGGTTGACGACGACATCACGAAGCGCGCCGACCGGATCATAGAAATGGCCCCGATCGTCGACGCCGAAGTCCTCCGCCATCGTGATCTGGACGCACTCCACGTAGTTGCGGTTCCAGACCGGCTCGAGCATCGTGTTCGCGAACCGCAAGAAGAGGATCTCCTCGAGCCCCATCTTCCCGAGGTAGTGGTCGATCCGGTAGAGCTGTGACTCGTCGACGTACTGGTGCAGCTCGCCAGCCAGCACGCGTGCCGACGACAGGTCATGGCCGAACGGCTTCTCCACGACGACTCGACCGGACTTCGTCAGGCCGGCGTCGGCGAGGCCCTTGACCACCGTGGCGAACAAGCTGGGCGGGATCTCCAGGTAGAACACCGGGCACGCCGCACCCTTGATCGCCGCGCTCACCCGGTCGTAGGTCGCGGCGTCGGCGAAGTCGCCCTGGACATACGCGAAGCGCGCCGCCAAGCGAGCGAAGACCTCCTCGTCGAGTTCCTCACCCGTCCCCACGATCGAAGCACGCGCCCGCTCGACGACCTGGTCGATCGTCCAGTCATCGACCGCCACCCCCACGATCGGGCATCCCAACAAGCCGCGCTGCTCAAGCCGGTACAGCGACCGGAACGTCATCACTCGCGCCAGATCGCCCGTGATCCCGAAGACCACCAAGACGTCACCCACTGATTGCCCGCCCTCAGCGGGTGCGCCTACTGCCATGCCGAACCTCCATCACCGCGAGCGCAAGCACGCTTTCCGGCCCTTCCAGGTACGTGTGTCGTCCGTGACAAACCATCGCTTGTCATGAATCCGATCCCAGTGTGCAACGCGGACCGGACGAGCGATGTGCTCCTGGCCCGGGGGACCCCCGGCAGTCAGTAGCTCGCGCCGCCGACCGCCGGGGTGCCGGGTCAGACGAGGATTTCGTCTTCCTTGCCGCAATGCACGGCGATCCCGTAGATGATGAAGATGTCGATCAGGATCATCGTGAACGACCAGAACGGGTTGTGGGGCAAGTACGCGAGCTGGGTGATCGCGTTCACGCTCACCACGATGATCGCGACAGCCCGGGCCCAGGTGGCACCGCCGAGCATGCCGAACCCGGCCAGGATCAGGACGATCCCGAGGATCAGGACGATCCAACCCCATGTCTTGATGTTGCTGATCAGCGGGAGCTCACCAGTGAGTTGCCTCAATACCTGATTCGAACGCGTGATCGAGACGAGCCCGTCGATCACGTTGAAGAACCCCACCACCATCAGCAGGATCCCGACGAACGTCTTCCACCCGTAACTCGGCCTTCCGGCCATGCTTGCCCCTTCGGTTCTCTGAGTTGAGCGCCGTTCAGTCCCTGCTGACGACGTTGAGCACATCGGAGCCGCGGTGATCCCGTTGGCCCCCTGGTCTCACCCGCACCGAGTTGTACGACTGTGCACATTTGTCCACACGGGCACGCAAGAATCCAGGGTCTTTGGTCCCGAAGCCCGGGATTGGTGCGTTCAGCGCGCGCGGGCGGGCGGGTCGGGCGGCGACGGCCAGGGCGTCGCGCCGAGCCGACGCAGCGAGCGCACATGTTCGTCCCGCAAGGTCTCGAGGGGCACGGCCTCGAGCTCGCCGGCCGCAACGAGGTATTCCTCGAAGATTCGCCAGCCCAAGGCAGCAGCCGTGATCTGCGCCGCGCGCAGATGCGCGGTCTGGGAGTCGAGCCCATAAGCGTCCATCAGGGTCGCGGCCATCGCGAGCACGGGGTTGAAGCCGTCGCGACCCACGAGAGACGTGCCTGCGATGACGAGCGCGCTGGCGATGCGCACCCACTTCCCCATGACCGTGTCGGCCTCGAACCCTTGCCTCTCCAGTGGGTGATCCAGCACCGCGCGCGCGAGTTGGTCCGACAGGTCGTCGAACACCGCGAGCACCAACTCGTCCCGAGTACCGACATAGCGCCCGATGAGCGAGAGGTGGACGTCTGCCTCCGCTGCGATGTCGCGCAGGGACACCGCATCCACCCCCCGTCGAGCAAAGAGCGCCGCGGCGGCATCGAGCACCGCTCGGCGTACCTCGTCGGGTCCCGCAGGAGATCCGGCTGGGCGCCGTGGCCCCCGTCGGCGGAGCTCGGGAACTGGCGAGTGGGTCATTGGCTAGAGGGTCTCATTCGGACCTCCGGCACAAAGCATCGCGCCACGACCTGACCTCCAGACCGCGGTCGGCCGGCGCGGAAGCCGGTCACGGCTCAGCCTGTTCCCAGGACTGGCGCCACCGGCCGCGTTGAGGAACGCCGCGAACGTGCCCGCGACCACCGACAGGGTCGGATGCCATGGCCGAATGAGGCCCGGTAGGTCCTGGAGGTCCTGGAGGTCCTGGAGGTCCTGGAGGTCCATGCGAGGCCGTGCACGGCTCGCGTCGCGCGGATCAACGTCGATGTTCCCCACAGCAGTGCGTAGGCCGCGGCCAAGAGCGTGACGACGCGCTCGGCGGTCGATGCGTCAGTCGACGCGCTGATCGCCGAAGCGATCAGGCCCGTCATCCCCAGGTCCTTGGCCAGCGCCACGGGGTCGCTCGCGTCCACGGACTCACCCAGGAACCCG
>Ga0209048_10004806_pt1 | contig 12882 bp, 10 predicted proteins | sample FrelakmetCRP12CR_FD_187146 | JGI IMG/M metagenome (GOLD analysis project Ga0209048, IMG submission 187146) | Freshwater lake sediment microbial communities from the University of Notre Dame, USA, for methane emissions studies - CRP12 CR (SPAdes)... | ecosystem: Environmental > Aquatic >... | reverse complement strand
TGCGTCGCGGCCGGCGCCGATGAGGTCGTCGTCTGTGACGCCCACGACCGAAGCTCGAACCTGAGCTTCAGGGACCTCCCGGCCGGGGTCACGCTCGTGAGCGGCACACCGACGCCGCTCAGCATGATGACCGGCATCGACGGCTCTTTCGATGCCGCGCTCTTCGTCGGCTACCACGCCCGGGCGGGAACCACGGCGGCCGTCGTCGACCACACCTACACCGGCCTCGTCTTCGCCGTACACATGGGTGACGGCCTCGAGGTCGGCGAGTTCGGCATCAACGCGGGCGTGGCGGGGGCGTTCGGGGTCCCCGTCGTGTTCGTCTCCGGCGACGACAAGGTGACAGGGGAGGCGCAGGCGCTCGTGGTGGGCATCGAGACGGCGGTGGTCAAGGAGGGCGTGGCGCGCACGGCGGCGCGCCTGCGTTCGAGGTCGGCAACGAGCCGCCGGCCCTCCTCGGGCCGCCCGAGCCCGCCGGCCACGATGCGGATGCTTTCGAGCACCGCGTCGAGCGAGCCCGAAGGCGTCACCGTCACCGGGAGGCCCGCCGCTTCGAGCGCGCGAACCGTTCCCTGCGCGTTTCCCTCGGCGACCGCCAGGACGAGGTCCGGGTGCATCGCCGCGACTTTCTCGGGATCCACCTCGAGGCCTCCGACGCGCGCAATGGCGCGCGCCGCCTCGGGATGGTCCGAGTACTCCGACACGCCGACGAGGCGGTCTCCCGCGCCGAGCGCAAAGACGATCTCGGTGAGGTTTGGAGCGAGCGTGACGATCCGGCGCGGGCCCCCGGCGGCGGGGACCGCGCGGCCCGGCCCACGGCAGGCGAGCGCAAGCCCGACGGCGACGAGGAGGCCCGTCGCCCCGTTCCGGGTCAACCCTGCGATTCGGCCTCTTCGAGCTCGTTGCGGACGCCGAGGCGCTGGCACGCCGCGTCGTACATCTGCCGCGCCGCCTTCTGCGCGGTCTGCAGCTCGGCCAGCCGGTCCTTGACCTTCGCGAGCTCTTCCTGGATCTCGCCCTCGAGCTCCTGGATCTCGCGCTTGGTGACGGAGAGCGTGTTTTCGTAGAACTTCTTCTGGTCGTTCGAAAGGGCCATGCCGGTTGACCTCCTCTTTCAGTTGGATCTTACGGTTTGACGTCGACGATGATGGGACGCCACATCTTCACGGGAGTGCCGTTCTTCGTGGCGGCCCGGAACTTCGCGGTCTTGACGGCCGAGAGGACGGCATCATTGATCGCGGTCTGGCTGAGCCCCTGCTGTAGCCGCGCCTCGGTCACCCGGCCGGTCTCGTCGACGAGCACGAGCACGACCACCTTGCCCTCGACGCGCTGCTGTCGCGCAATCGGCGGATACACGACCCGGGGCGTCGCGATGAGCGCGGGCTCGACGACTCCGGCCCCGGGGCCGATCAGGTCTCCACGCTGCGTCTCCGGTTCCTTGGGAGGCGGCGGCTTCGGCGCTTCCACGGGCGGCGGCTCGGTCGGCGCCGCCGTCGGGACCGGCACGGGAGTGGGAGGAAGGGTCGGGATCGCCGTCGGCTCGACGAGAACGGGTGCCGGTGCGGCCGGCACTTCGGACGCTGCGGCAGCGGGCGTGCTCCTGGCAGCCGTCGCCGTTTTCTCGAGCTCCTTGCGCTTGGCGGCGAGCTGGCGCTGGACTTCGGCTTCGACGGCCTTCGGATCCATTGCCGGGGCCAGAGGTGTCGGCGCGGCGGCGACCGCGGCGCTCGTCGGCTGCTCGGTCGGGACGGAGGCCGCCTGCGTCGGCACTGCGGCAGGCCCGGGCGCCGCGGCCTGCGGCTTCATCGTGCGCCACACAAAAAATCCCACGAGGGCCAGCGCGACGGCTGCGACGGCGACGATGAGCGGCGTTCGGCTGGCCTTCTCGGCCTCCACCGACTGCGCCTGCATGGACCCGAAGACCTCGGGCGCGGGGCGCGCGGGCTCTCGCGGCGGAGGCGGCGCGGCGGCCGGGGGCGGCGGAGGGGGCGCAGACGTCGCCTTCGGGACCGGCGCGGACTTGCGCGAAACGGGTGCCCCCTTGGACTTGCGCTTGCGCGCGACGGGCTCGGCCTCTTCGGCCGCCTGAACGGCTTCGCGGGCCTTCGCGTCGGCGACGGCGCCCTCCTCGGCCTGCAGCCGGTGCAGATAGATCGCGACGTCGGCGCTGCCGGGAGCGGGCGTGTACGAATACAGGACGGAGTCGAGGTCGCGCAGGAGGTCGGATGCATTGGCGTACCGGTCGTCGGGCTCCTTCGCCAGGGCCTTCAAGACGACCGCGTCGAGGTTGTGCGGCACCTCGGGATTCTCGCGCGACGGAGGAGTCACCTCGGCGCTGCGCACCTTTTCGAGGACGTTGATGTCGGAGTCGCCGCGGAAGAGCCGCTCGCCGGTCAGGAGCTCGTGGAGCACGACGCCGAGCGAGAAGAGGTCGCTCCGCCGGTCGATAGGCTTGCCCCACGCCTGCTCCGGAGACATGTACTGGATCTTCCCCTTCAGCGCCCCGGACTGCGTCTTGGACGCCTTCGACGCCGCCTTGGCGATGCCGAAGTCGCAGAGCTTGATGTCGCCCTCGTAGGCGATGAGGATGTTCTGCGGCGAAACGTCGCGGTGCACGATGTTGAGCTCGTGTCCTTCCGCGTCGCGCCTTCGGTGGGCATAGTCGAGCGCCGACGCCACCTTGGACGCGACGTACACCGCCAGCGGTACCGGCATCGGCACACCCATCGCGCCGCCCGCCGACTGGATCGCCCGAAGATCGCGCCCGTCGACGTACTCCATGGCGATGAAATAGCCGCCGGCCTGGATCTTTCCGAGGTCGTAGATGTGGATGATGTTCGGGTGGTTCAACTGCGCGGCGAGTTTGGCCTCGTCGGCGAACATGGTCACGAATTCCTCGTCGTCGGCCAGGTGCGGCAGGATCTTCTTGATCGCGACGATCTTCTGGAATCCTTCGACGCCCGTGCGCTTGGCCTTGTAGAGCTCGGCCATGCCGCCCGTGGCGATGCGCTCCAGGATCTCGTACTGGCCGAACCGGTCCGGCCCCGAAGACGCAACCGCGGCGGCGGGCTCCTCGCGCTTGCGCGGCGGCGGAGCCGGGGGCGGCGGCGCGGGAGGCGGTGTCGCCCCGGCGGCGGGCCTGGGCTTCGGCCGCGACAAACCCGATAGCGTGTCCGAGATCATCCGGTCCACGTCAGTATCGGAGGAAAGTTTCGGCCGGGGCGGGGCGGCTGGAGGTGCCGGCGCGACGGGCGGCGGCGTCTTGTCGGACTGTGCTTCGGGCCGCGCGGCGGCCGCCGGCCGCGACGGCATCAAGCCCGACAGCGTGTCGCGCAGGCGCTTGTCCATGGCGCTCTCCGCGGCCGCGGCCCGCGGTGCCGGCGCCGCGGGCGGAGCCACCGCCGGAACCGGCAGCTCCGGAAGCGGCGGCGCGGGAGTCGGGGCGGCGGGAGGCGGCGGTGCAGCCGCTTCGGGCGCCTCGCGCGAAGAGTCCGCGGAGAGCTCGTCGAGCACGTCGGAGAAGATGTCCGAGGACGTCAGCGGCGAGGCGGCCGCGGCGACTTGCGCCGCCTCGATGCGCGTCGTCTTCGCGCCGAGGTCGGTCGAGTCGACGGCGTCCCGAACGGAGGCCATGAAGTCGTCGTCCGTGAACGGGCGCAGGAGGATGTCGAACGCGCCCACCTTCTGGGCGTCGGCCTTGCGATTGGACCCCCTGTAACCGGTCATCATCAGGATGATCGGAGGGGCCGTGGCGCCCCCCTTCTTGCGGATCTCCCGGATGACTTCGGCGCTCGGCAGGCGCGGGAGCATGCCGGAGAGCAGGATCAGGTCGAATCGCGAGCCCCCGAAGATCTGGAGCCCGGCCTCCCCGTCGTGGGCCTCCGTGATGGTGTGGCCGAGGGGAGTGAGGAGAGTACGAATCCGCTCGATGTAGCGCGGCTCGTACTCGATCAAAAGAACCTTCTTGGACATGGGCTTGGGACCTATTGTCGCTGGAAACGCAAGGAAATCAAGGAGAACCGGGGACGTGAGCGGTCCGCTGTCGGGCGTCCGCGGTCGGCGGGACGATTCGACGCTCCGGCTCGCGTCTCACGCTTGCCGACCGCCACTCATATAATCCGCGCTCGTTAGGAGAACGTCATGTCTGGTCACAGCAAATGGAGCACCATCAAGCACAAGAAAGGCGCGGCCGACGCCAAACGCGGGCGCCTCTTCACCAAGCTCATCCGTGAAATCACCATGTCGGCGAAGCAGGCCGGCGGCGCCCCGGAGTCCAACCCCCGGCTGCGCAAGGCGATCGACGACGCGAAGGCCGTCAACATGCCCGCCGACAACATCAAGCGCGCGGTCCAGCGCGGCACGGGCGAGCTTCCTGGCGTCAACTACGAGGAGATCACGTTCGAGGGATACGGGCCCGGCGGAACCGCGGTCCTGATCGAGACGCTGACCGACAACAAGAACCGCACGCTCCCCGAGATCCGGACCATCTTCTCCAAGCACGGCGGGAACCTCGGCGAGTCCGGCTCGGTCCGCTTCCTCTTTCAGAAAAAGGGCTACATCACGATCGAAAAGGACAAGGCGAGCGAAGACGCCGTGATGGAAGCCGCGATCGAAGCCGGCGCCGACGACGTGCAGACGACCGACCAGTACCACGAGATCCAGACTTCGCCGGAGAGCTTCGACGAAGTCAAGAAGCAGCTCGAGTCCAAGGGTCTGCCGCTCGCGCTCGCCGAGATCTCGATGATCCCTTCGACCGAGGTCGTCCTCGACACGCGCAAGGCGGACCAGATGCTCAAGCTGATGGAAGCGATCGAGGACCACGACGACGTGCAGAACGTCTGGGCCAACTTCGACTTCGCCGAGGCGCCGGCCGAGAAGTGAAGATCCTCGGCCTCGATCCGGGAACCACGGCGACCGGCTTCGGCATCGTGGTTTTCGAGGCCGGACGCCTGACCCTCGAGGGCTGCGGCGTATGGCGGCCTCCGGCGCGGCTGACCTTCGCCGGCCGCCTCGACTTCCTGGCAGCGGCGCTCCAGGAGCTTCTCGCCGAGGTGCGCCCGGCGGCCGTCTCGGTCGAAACCGTGTTCGCGGCGAAGAACGTCGCCTCGGCCTTGAAGCTCGCCCACGCCCGCGGCGCGCTCCTCGCGGCGGCCGCGCACGCCGCCCTCCCGGTGTTCGAGTACGAGCCCCGGCTCGTCAAGAAGGCCCTCGTCGGTTACGGGCAGGCCGAAAAGGAGCAGGTCCGGGCGATGGTCCTGTCGCTGCTCGCCCGCCAGCGTTCCCGGATCCCCCTCGACGCGGCCGACGCCCTGGCGGTGGCCATCTGCCACATCCACTCGGGCGCCTCCCGAAGCCTGTAGGCTCCGGCCTCCCGCTGCCTGTCTCCTGCCCGACAGGGGTGCTAGCATCTCAGGGCTTATGTCTTTTCAGGGTTCCATCCAGGAGCTCCCCGTCCCCGACATCATCCAGCTCGTCTCGGTCTCCGGAAAGACCGGGATGTTCATGCTGATGCGGGGCCCCGAACGGGGCTACATCTACCTGCGCAACGGCCGGATCGTGCACGCCGAAATCGGCGGTGTCAGCGGCGAGGAGGCCGTCTACACCCTGGCGATCTGGGCGACCGGAGACTTCCAGTTCACGCCCGGCAAGGAGAGCGAAGCGACCACGATCGACAAGACGAACACCTCCCTCCTGATGGAAGCGGCGCGCCGCCTCGACGAGTGGAAGGTGCTCGCCCGCAAGATCCCGGGCGTCGACCACATCCCGGTGCTCAAGCCGCGCGAGCTCGGCGAACCGGTCACCCTGTCGCCGCCGGAATGGAACCTCGTCATCCGCATCGACGGCCGCAGGACGGTCGAGGAGCTCGCCCGGGCGAGCGCCTCGAATTCCTTCGATACCGCGAAGGTCCTGTACGGCCTGGTGACCTCCGATCTCGTGGACATGCGTCCGAACAACGCGCCCAGGGCCGCGGCGCCCGCTCCGGGTCCGGCGGTCCCGACCGCCACCGAGCCCCCTGCCGCGAAGGCACCAGCCGCTAAACCGCCATCCGCGGCGGGGGCTTCCTCGGCGCCGCTCGGCGACGAGAAGAAGATCCTGATGATCCTGTGCACGCGGGTCAAGCAGGAGGCGGAAGGCGCGATCGGTGAGGCGAACCTGCCCGGGATCGAGCGGCCCTACAAGCAGGCACTCGCCGAGATCGACCGGGGCCGCGGCGTCGAGGCCGTTCGGGACCTCATCCGGCACACCGAAAAAGCCATCTCCTCCATTCGGGGCCCGGCCATAATGCGCGCCTTCCAGGAAAAGATGTCCCTGGTCATGCAGCCCAAGGTCTAGTCCCGCCGCACCGCGACTCAAGGCGAGTCAAGCAGCCTCGGGCGGCCTCCTGCCGACTAACTTCCGATCTGCCTCAACGCCGCCCGACGTCTGCTCCAACTCGGCCAGAGCCGAGATCCAAAAGGTACCTGTCCGGAAGGACGGTGACCTGACCGAGCAGAAGATGTTTGGCAATCCGGCGATTTTGTCTTATTCTATTCGGCAGCCACGTTCCCCGTCCGGTTTCGAAAGGAGACTGCATGACGTCGAAGCGGACCGTCCTCCTCGGGATGCTGATCTGCCTGGCTGGCGGAATCGCCTTCGGGCAGCCGGCCGTGATCGCCCCGAATGCGGGAGGCGATATTGGCCTCTTCACGATGTCCACCGCGGACAGCCCCCGCGCCGGCCAGTTCACGCTCGGCCTCTACGGCTGGTACGGGTCGCGCACGGCCGGCGAACTCAACGCCGGGGATCCCAACAACACACGCTACTACGCCCAGTGGGGCGGGACCGGTTCCGTTGGCCTGGGCCTGACGAACTGGTTGTCTGTCTTCGCATCCTTCGGAGGCCAGACCACGCAGAGTGGCGGAGGGTGGCGGGGAGGCGTCATCGACGGGGTCGGGCTCCCGAGCGCCTTCAAGGTCAGCGAAGGACAGAAAATCCGCATCGGCACGAAGATCAGCTTCCACTCCGAGAACGATCCCGACCTGCGGTTCGGCCTGTGGTTGGCCGGCCTGATCCCCGTGAGCAGCGGCGACGTTTACACCGCCAACGGCACACTCAACCGCGTGAACACCAACCGCGGAGACTGGGAGTGGGGCGGCGCGGTGACCAAGTCCTGGTTCACGGGGATGGTGTCGTACACGCTGGCGGGACAGCCGACCGACGTGGACGTCCGGGTCCCCAATCTGCTGCGCTTCGGCGCCGGCGCCGAACTGCCCGTCGCACCGCTCGTCCATGCCATCGCCGAGGTGACCTACAACGTCTTCGACGGGGGCGACTTCCCGGAGAATAATTACGCACTGCTCAACGCCGGGGGCAGGATGTGGTTCGGCCATAGCGGCTGGGGGATGACGGCCGCATTGAGCACGAACTTGACGATGCTTTTCGACCACGGCATCAACCCGCAACCCTTCGGCGGCGTCCTCGGCATCACGTATGCCGCGTGGCCGCCGCCCCCGCCGCCGCCCGTCGTCGTTCCGGCGGCCGCGGAGCCGATCGTCGAGGCGCCTGCCGTTGCCGCCCCGGCTCCGGCCGCGACCGCGGTCGCTCCCCAGCCTCCGCCGCGCCCCGCGCCGCGGACCACGAGCGACGAGATCTTCTTCGACGGCAAGAGCGCCCGCCTGACCAACATCGCCAAGGCCGTGCTCGACGGAGTGGCCCTGCGCATGAAGAACGACCTGAACGCGACCGCGGTCGTCACCGGTTTCACCGACAACACCGGCACCGACAAGGCCAACGAAGAGCTCGGCATGAAGCGGGCGCAGGCTGCCAAGGAGTACCTCGTCACCCGCCACGGGATCGACCCGGGCCGCGTCTCCACCGTGTCCAAGGGAGCGGCGGAGCCCGCGTACGACAACGCTTCGGCCGAGGGCAAGGCCAAGAACCGCCGCGCCACGATCCTGGTCACCCTCGTTTCGGGAACGTGAGCCGGGCAACGCTCGAGCGCCTCTTCGAACCCCCTCCCCAAGAGGGGGTTTTTTGACTCCGGCAGACGGCGTCGAGGTCCCCCACAGCCCGCCCCCCCGGGTCGTCGGGCTGACGGCGATCTCGACGGCCGCGGTCATCGGCCTGCTCTACTACGGCCGCCCGCTCCTCGTTCCGGTCGCCTTCGCGCTCTTTCTCTCCTTCGCCCTGCGCCCGTTCGTCTCGCTGCTCGAAAGGGCGGGAGTGCCGCGCGTCCTGGCGATCCTGCTCATCCTCTTCGTCATCGTCGGGGGCGTGGCGCTGCTCGTCATCAACGTGACCGCGCAGTTGAACCAGTTCTTCGCCGCCCTGCCCCGCTACCAGGCGCGCATCCGGGACCTCGTCAGCCACGTCATGGACTTCGTCAACCGGCTGCGCGAGCGCATGGGCTCGATCCTGCCGGAGGACTCGCGCGGCGTGCGCGAGGTCAAGCTCACCGAGTCCCAGCTCGACACGACGCGGGCCCTCTTCACCCAGCTCGGGGAGACGCTCGGCGTCCTGCTCTATGCCGCGACGGTCCCCTTCCTCGCGTTCTTCATGCTGAAGGACCGGGAGAAGTTCAACCGCGTGCTCGCCGGGATCTTCACGCGCAACGAGCGCCTCGGGGAGTCCGACGTGACCGGAGCGATCTCGCGCACCATGACGTCCTATGCCCTCGGGCTCGCGTTCGTCATGCTGATCATGGCGTGCGTGACGACCCTGGCCCTCATGGTGCTGCGGATCGACTACTACTACGTGCTCGGCCCGATCGCCGGCATCGCGATCCTGCTCCCCTACGTCGGCGTCATCTTCGCGACCGTCCCCGCGGTCGCGGTCGCCTACTTCCAGCACGACGGGGAAAAGGCGTTGCTCGTGCTCCTCGTGTACAGCCTCCTGCAGTTCCTGGAAGGCAACGTGCTGACGCCTTTCATCGTGGGCGGCAAGGTCCGCCTCTTCCCCCTCACCGTGATGGTCGCCTTCATCTTCTGGGGATCGATCTGGGGCATTCCCGGCGCCGTCCTCGCCGTACCCCTGACCTCGGCCGTCAAGGTCGTCTGCGAGCACGTGCGCGGCTGGGAGGGACTCGCGCGCCTGCTCGGCGAGCCCGACCTGCCGCATTTCAAGAAGCGACACCGCGAGCACGTCGCCGAGGCGATACCGGAGGAAGCGGAAAAGGGTCGGGAAGAGCCGGGAGAACCCGCGAAGGGCTAGGACCGGTTCGACCAGCTCACTGTCCCCGGGTCAGGCCCTCCAGCAGCTTCCGCGCCCCGGCGTCCTGCGGATCGAGCTCCACCAACTGCCTCGCGTACCCGATCGCGGCGGGGCGGTTCCCGGCCTTCTGCGTGAAGGACGCCAGCGCCTCGAGGATCTCGCGGTTGCCCGGATGGCGGAAATGCGCAGTTGTCAGCACTTCGAGCGCTCCGTCGAGCCGGCCCGCCGACTCGAGCGCCACGCCGTACACGTAGGCATAGCGGGCTCGCTCCGGGGGCAGCGTCGCGGCCTTCTCGAGCTCCTTCAGGGCCTCGGGCATGCGCTTCATCCGCACCAGCGCCAGACCGAGAGCGTGATGCAGTCCCGGGTCCCGCGGCGCGGCGGCGAGGCCCCGGCGCAATACCGCCTCGGCCTCGGCGTCCCTGCCCTGCGACCGGTAGAGGTCGGCGAGGTTGGCCGTGGCCGCGGCAAGGGCGGGGGTCAGCGCCAGCGCTGCCCGGTACTCCTCCTCGGCCTTCACGAGGTCGCCCTGCTCGGCATGGAGGACACCGAGGTTCGCATGCGCCTCGGCCCGGTCCGCGTCGACGCCCTGCGAGCTCACGTACTCGCCGAGCGCCTTCTCGAACTCGGAGCGCTCGGACGCGCTCATCGACTCCTTCGGCGCCGAAACCAGGGCGCGCGCCGCCTCGATGCGCACGGTCAGGACCGGGTCGTGCAGCAGGGGGGCGACGAGAGCAATACGCTCGCCCGGCTCGATTCCGTCGACGGCCATGAGGGCCCCGTGCCGCACGAGCGGGTCGGGGTCCGCGAGAGAGCGCTCGAGCAGGGCCCGGGCCGCCGCGCTGCCCGGCCCGAGCAGCGAGGCCGCCGTGGCGCGGCGGATCGCGGGCTCGCGCGCGTCGGCGACGAACCCCGCAAGGGCATCCTGGGCGCCCGCGAGGTCCTCACGCCCCGCGTGGATGATCTGGCCGTAATGCCTCTGCTTGCGCAACTTGTCGCCCCACCACTTCAGCGCCGCGTCGGCGGCCCACTGGTTCGACTTGTCCCGGTGGCACTGCGTGCAGGCGTTCGGCGTCCCGAGCGCGACCGAGAGGTCCGGCCTGGGCACCCGCATGCTGTGGTCGTGCCGCGCGTGGACGACCATGTAGTCGCGCGTGGGCATGTGGCAGGCGACGCAGCGCGCGCCCGTCGAGTTCGCCTTGTGAAAATGGTGCTTCGGCGAGTCGAACTTCTCCGTCAGATGGCAGGCCAGGCAGACGCGGTCGGCCGAGCCTTTGACCTTCAGGTCGTGCGGGTCGTGGCAGTCCGAGCAGCTGACGCCGGCCGCGTGCATCCTGCTCTGGAGAAAGGACGCGTACTCGTAGACCTCGTCCTGGATCTGGCCGTCGGCAAAGTAAAGGTTCTCCTCGAGGAGCGCGGGCCGGTGCGTCTGGAGAAGCGGCTCGCCATAGACGTACTCGGCCGCGACGACCGACCGCCGCGCGTGGCAGCGGGCGCAGGTCTCGATCTCGGCCCGGGACGTGCGCGGCACGCTTCGCTTCGCGAGGCCCGTCGCCATGTCGATGTCCCAAGTCGCCTTCGCGGCGGGATCCCGGAGCACGACGGCCATTCCCCGGTCCGCGTCCTCCTTCTTCGCCTTCCCGGCCTTGACGGCCTCGGCCCAGGCCACGTGCGCCGAGCCGGGCCCGTGACACGCCTCGCACGACACGTCGAGCTCCGACCAGGTCGTCGCGTAGGTCTTCGCGGCGGCGTCATAGCCCTTCTTCACGTTCGTCGAGTGGCACTCGGCGCACATGAAGTTCCAGTTCTGGTAGAGGCCGGTCCAGTGGAGGGGGTCGTCGTGCGCGACCTCCTCTTTCGGGTAGAGGTGGAACCAGCGCTGGCCGCCGTCCTTCGCCGGCCGCGTGTCCCAGCACACGTTCAGGGCCTGGTAGCGCCCGCCGGGAAATGCGATCAGGTACTGCTGCAGGGGATAGACGCCAAAGGTGTAGGCAATGGGGTACTCGTGGAGCTTTCCGTCCGGCCCGTCCGTCTTCACGAAGAACTTCCCGTCCCTCTTGAAGAACGTCGAGGTCACGCCGAAGTGCGTGAACGTCTCGTTGTCGAAGTTGCCGAGGACGGCTTTCTCGGTCGCCTCCTGCATCGCCAGGCCGTGGTGGGAGCCCTTCCAGCGGCGGTCCTCCTCGGCATGGCAGGGGGCACAGACCTGGCGGCCGACGAACGTCGCGTCCCGCGCGAGGCGAACCGCGGGCCGCGCCGCGGCCTTCGGCGCCGCGGGCTGCTCGCCCGGGCCCCGACAGGCTCCGCTCCAGAGCGGCAGCGTGGCAACCAGCAGGCACGCCGCGGAACGGCCGAATTGCATCGGCGACATCATAGCCGCGCCAAGCGCGTGCTCCCGAACTCGGCCCGTCGTGATCTCGCGGGCCGCACCGGAGCGACCCGCGAGTCTCACGCCGGGCCTCAGAAAGTCAGGATCGCGTAGACGCGCGGGCCGTAGTAGTTGTACCGAAACTGGACGGTGCTGTTCGTCTGCTCCCGCTTGAGGTTGAACCTCGTGTAGTCGAACGCCGCGCCGACACCGAAATTGCGCGCCGCATACCAGTCGAGGTGCGCCTCCGCGTCGATGACCGATCCCGTATAGGGATGAACGGGGGCGAAGATGCCGTTGATGATCACGCCTGTCGAAAGTCCGTCGCCCAGCTTGGCGTCGAACTGGAAGCCGAGAAGCGGTACCGGCACTTCGATCTTTGCCGTCCTCGTCACCGTCTCCCCGACGATGGGCCCGCCCGGGCCGACGACTCCCGCCGAGGCGCTGACCTCGGCCTGCATGATGGGATAGGCCGCGCCGAGCGAGAGGCCGAGCTGCAGCGCCTCGGTCTTGATGAACCCATAACGGAAATCGACGTAGGGAAGCTGCGATTTCATCGACGAGGTCGCCGAGACGCCGGACGTGTAGGTCACGCCCCCGAACGTGACGTCTTGCAAGATGCCGACCGTTGTGCTCCTGGAGAAACCGGTGTAGCCGAAGTCGAGGAAGAATCGCCCCAGGAAATTCCAGTCGCCCCGGGCGGCAAATCCCGCCGTCGACGGCTTCTGCCCGAGAACGTCCTCCATGCTGATGCCGCTGCCGACGGGCTCGCCGGTGACGGTTTCCTGGAACGTGACCTCCGTGTTGAACCACGCGTACATCCCGCCGAGCTTGAGCCGGAACGTGTCGGGCACGTCGCCGGGAAACTGCGCCCGGGCCGCGGCCGCCCCAAGAAAGATGACCGAAGCGGCCAGCCACGGGCGCAGCCTCTTCGTCACCGAACCGCCGTATCCAATCTGACCTGACCCGAACTTCATGGACTTCTCCTTACGCTCTTTCGGCTGCCTTTCCCTGTCGAAGGTGATGATCTTATTCCAACCTCATCCCCATGCGCCGGCCCTCCCCCGAGGGGGATACGCTTCCCGGCCTTCTCTTGGAGGTGGGCCATGAGGTACCGCATCGGGGTGGCCGTTGCGGTTCTGCTCGCTTCGGCCTTCGCGCTCCGGGGTCGTCGCGCAAGTCGATGGCCCGATCGCGTCTCCGATCGTCGCTCTCGTGCCGGAGCGCCCTAGTCGAAGAGCGTTCCCCTGATGAGCTTTGGAAGAACGGGCGTCAGCGAGATCTGAATGTTCCACTTCTGGCCGACCGGCTCGGGCTGCGTGACC
>Ga0209048_10004805_pt1 | contig 12884 bp, 9 predicted proteins | sample FrelakmetCRP12CR_FD_187146 | JGI IMG/M metagenome (GOLD analysis project Ga0209048, IMG submission 187146) | Freshwater lake sediment microbial communities from the University of Notre Dame, USA, for methane emissions studies - CRP12 CR (SPAdes)... | ecosystem: Environmental > Aquatic >... | reverse complement strand
CATCAAGATGATGGCCGGCACCGCGGGCGTGAAGGACACGCTGCTCAGCGACGACCTCAAGGTCGACGGCAGCAAGATCGACCTGGTGCGTTTCTTCACGCTGATCGACAAGGCGCCCGGCACATTCCAGATCGTCACGAAGTAAGCAGATCGAGGGCACGCGAGTGCCCGGCGATGAACCACGAATGCAACGGGAAAGATCATGACAAACGGCAACTTCGATTTCGACTGGCTGGTGATCGGCTCCGGCTTCGGCGGCAGCGTCTCGGCGCTGCGCCTCTCCGAGAAGGGCTACAAGGTCGGCGTGGTCGAATGCGGGCGGCGCTTTCGCGACGAGGATTTCGCCGAGTCGACCTGGCAGCTCGGGCGCTTCCTGTGGGCGCCGATGCTCGGCCTGAAGGGGATCCTGCGCCTGTCGCCGTTCAAGGATGTGTTCGCCGCCAGCGGCTCGGGCGTCGGTGGCGGAAGCATCGTCTATGCGAACACCCTGTACCGCGCCAAGCCCGAGTTCTTCCACAACGTCCAGTGGAGAGAGATCAACGACTGGGCCAGCGTGCTGCGCCCGCACTACGACACGGCCGAGTACATGCTGGGCGTGAAGACCGTGCCCTTCGATTCGGCCAACCAGCAACTGATCCGCGAGATGGCGCGCCATTTTGGCACCGAGGACACCTTCACCCGCACCCCCAACGGCATCTTCTTCGGCGAGGCGAACAAGACCGTTCCAGATCCCTATTTCGGCGGCGAGGGGCCCGATCGCACCGGTTGCACCAAGTGCGGCGCCTGCATGGTCGGCTGCCGCACCGGCGCCAAGAACACGCTCGTCAAGAACTACCTGTGGTTCGCCGAGAAGAAGGGCACCACGATCCTGCCCGAGCACGAAGTGGTCGACGTCGTGCCGCTGGGCGCGGCCGACGGCAGCGACGGCTACCGCATCACGACCGAGCGCCCCGGGGCCTGGTTCTTCAAGGGGCGCAAGGCCTTCACCGCGCGCGGCGTGGTCTTCGCCGCCGGCCCTCTCGGCACCAACCAGCTGCTCGCCAACTGCAAGCATGGCGGCTCGTTGCCCGGCGTCAGCGACCGCCTCGGCGAACTGGTGCGCACCAACAGCGAATCGATCCTCACCGTGCGCCTGCCCGAGGATCGGCGGACCTGGAACGACGTCGCCATCAGTTGCAGCATCCACGTCGACCACGACACCCACATCGAGTTCGTCAACTACGGCCGCAAGGGCGACTTCATGGGCCTGCTCTACACCGTCCTGGTCGGCAAGGGCAGCCGCGTGACGCGGCCGCTGAAGTGGCTGGGCAGCATCGCGCGCCACCCGCTGCAATGGCTGAAGACGCTCTGGCCGGTCGGCTGGAGCGAGCGCATGGTCATGCTGCTGGTGATGCAGGCGCTCGACAACGCCATCGCCTTGCGCGCCAAGAAGCGCTGGCTCGGCCGCGGCTACAGCCTCTCCACCGAGCAGAACCGCGACAAGCCGAACCCGACCTTCATCGCTGCCGGCAACACCGCAGCGGAGTGGCTGGCCAAGCACACCGGCGGCATCGCGCAGAGCAACGTGCTCGAGGCCCTGGGCAACATCCCGACCACGGCGCACCTGCTGGGTGGCGCTGTGATTGGCGCCGACGCGACCAAGGGGGTGATCGACCGGCAACTATGCGTGTTCGGCTACAAGAACCTGCTCGTCTGCGACGGCGCGGCGATGCCGGCCAACCCGGGCGTCAATCCTTCGCTGACGATCACTGCGCTGGCGGAGCACGCGATGGCACAGATTGCACCTGCTCGCGCCAAGCAGGCACAAGACAAATTGATCGGAGTTCCCGTGTGAATGCCGTCCTGAACACTGTGCCCGGCCCCAATGCCGACGCCGCTGAAATTGCGCGCATGCGCGAGTTGTTCGACCGGCAGCGCAAGGCTTTCGACGCGGCGCCGTTCCCGGACCTTGCCTCGCGCAAGGCGAATCTGCGCAAGCTGATCGCTGCGCTGCAGAAGCACCAGAACGATGTCGTCGCCGCGGTGAATGCCGATTTCGGCGTCCGTGCGGGCGCCGAGACCAAGCTGGTCGAAGTGATGGGCCCGATCCTGGAAGCGCATCACTGCCTGTCGCACCTGCGCAAGTGGATGAAGCCGCGCCGGCGCAGCACCGAACTGCTATTCCTGACCAACCGCGCCTGGGTCGCGGTCCAGCCCAAGGGCGTGGTCGGGATCATCGGGACATGGAACTTCCCGGTGTATCTGACGCTGGGGCCGCTGGTGGCGGCATTGACTGCAGGCAACCGGGCGATCATCAAGACGTCGGAGTTCGCGCCCCGCACGACCGAAATCCTGCGCAAGCTGCTTGGCGAATGCTTTGGCGAAGACGAGGTGGCGGTGGTCGGCGGCGCGGTCGAGTCGGCCCAGGCGTTCAATGCGCTGCCGTTCGACCACCTGGTCTTCACGGGGTCGCCGCTGGTCGGGCGCCATGTGATGCGCGCCGCGGCAGAGCACCTGACACCGGTCACTCTGGAACTCGGAGGCAAGTCGCCGGCCATCGTCGGCCCCGACGCCGACCTGCGCGACGCTGCGAAGCGAATCGCCCACGGCAAGGCCTTCAATGCGGGGCAGATCTGCGTCGCGCCCGACTACGCGCTGGTGCCGCGCGGCAAGGCCGCCGAGTTCGCCGAAGCCGTGCGCGACGCTTTCGTCAAGCTCTACCCGACAGTCGGCGGCAACGCCGAGTACACCAGCATCATCACCGAACGTCACGCGACGCGACTGCGCCAGATGCTCGACGATGCGAAGGCCAAGGGCGCCACGATCGTGCGCTGTGGCACGGATGCCGGCGCGGGCCGGCAGATCCCGCTTCATGTGCTGACGAACGTGAACGACAGCATGCAGGTCATGCAGGAAGAGATCTTCGGCCCGATCCTGCCGGTGCTCGAATACGACCGCCTCGACGACGCGATGGCGCTGGTGCGCCGCGGCGAGCGGCCCCTCTCGCTCTATGCCTTCGGCCTGAGCGGCAGCGACGAGGGCCGCCTGCTGCAGGAGACCCATGCCGGCGGCGTGACGATCAACGACTGGGGCTGGCACGTCTTCCAGCACGACCTGCCGTTCGGCGGCATCGGCAATTCGGGCATGGGCAGCTACCACGGCGAGGAGGGCTTTCGCGAACTGTCGCACGGGAAGGCGGTATTCAGGCGCCACCGCTGGTTCCCGATCGGCCTGTTCTATCCGCCCTACGGCAACATCGTCCAGCGGCTGTCGATGCGCTTGTACCTCGGGAAGGGCTGACAGTCCTCTGCGCGCGCCTTGCCGGCCAGACGCGTGGTTGCGCATTGCGCCTCTCGTATAGTGGCCGCAGGCCGACATTCAATGCGATGCAATGGGTAGACGATCCTTCTCCAGGGGATGCAGGCTTACGCGACGATGAGGTTCTGATGCAACGTCATCGAGTCAGGGCGCTCCGCTTGCGATCGGGGCACGCTGTTCATCGAGCCGCGTGCCGCCGGCCACAAATGTTAGGAGTTTTCGATGGTGACGTCCAAATCCGCTGCAACGCAGACCGCGCTGATCACCGGCGCTTCGTCGGGCATCGGCGAAGCATTGGCTAAGTGCTTCGCGCGCGATGGTCATGCCCTCGTCCTGGTGGCGCGCAGCGCAGACAAGTTGAAGGCGCTGGCGCGGGCACTGGCGAACGAGTTCGGGGTCCGCGTGACGGTGCTTCCGGCGGATCTGTCACAGACCGGCGCCGCGGTCGCGCTGGCGGCCGGCCTGAAGCGCAAGCGGATCAGCGTCGACGTTCTCGTCAACAACGCCGGCGTGCTCGAGCACGGCGCGTTCGTCGGGATGCCGGCGCAGCGCCACCAGCAGTTGATAGACCTCAACGTCTCGGCCCTGACAGCGATGCTGGCGCAGTTCGTCCCGGCCATGGTCGAGCGCGGCCACGGCCGCATCCTGAATGTCGCTTCGATCGCCGCGTTCCAGCCCGTGCCCTCGCTCGCGACCTATGCGGCGACCAAGGCCTACGTGCTGTCGCTGACCGAGTCGCTGGCCGAGGAGCTTCGCGGCAGCGGCGTCACCGTCACCGCGCTCTGTCCCGGCGTGACCGACACCCCGATGGTGAGCACGGCCACGGCGCAAAGCCCGGGGCTTGCCAAGCTGCCCGGCTTCCTGATCGGCGATGTCGACGCGGTGGCCACCGAGGGTTACCGGGCGTGCATGGACGGCGAGGTCATACGGGTGCCTGGCGTGCTGAACTTCGCTGCCACGGTGGCCGGACGGGCAACGCCGAAGTGGCTGTTGCGTCGCATCGCCGGTGCGCTCGGCCGCAGCGCGATATAGGAGGCTTTCGGGCTGGTTGCGTGAGTCCGGAATCCCCGGACGACCCGCAATCTGCACGGTATCGGGGCGCAGGCCGATTCCCACGCACCAGGGGCGCGCGTAGACTTCCGCGGCACCGGCTTTGGGCGCACCGCGATGGCGGACAGGCTGCCGAGCCCCGCACAGGAGTTTGCGTTGCGACCCACGAACCTTGCCGATCCCGCCTATTTCCACAAGGTCGTCGACTGCCAGTGGGCTTGCCCCGCCCACACCCCGGTTCCCGAATACATCCGCATGATCGCCGCCGGGCGCTATGCGGACGCGTACATGGTGAACTGGGCCTCGAACGTGTTTCCCGGCGTGCTCGGCCGCACCTGCGACCGGCCGTGCGAACCGGCCTGCCGGCGCGGCAGGGTGGAAGAGAACAACGGAGAGAAGCCAGAACCGGTGGCCATCTGCCGGCTCAAGCGCGTCGCCGCGGACCGGAAGGACGACGTCCGGCACCGCATGCCCGTCATCGCCCCGCGCAATGGCAAGCGCGTCGCGTGCATCGGCGCCGGCCCGACCTCGCTGACGGTGGCGCGCGATCTGGCGCCGCTCGGCTACGAGGTCACGGTGTTCGACGGCGAGGCCAAGGCGGGCGGCTTCATTCGCTCGCAGATCCCGCGCTTCAGGCTGCCGGAGTCGGTGATCGACGAGGAGACGGGCTACATCCTCGGGCTCGGGGTCGAGTTTCGTGGCGGCCAGCGCATTGCCTCGATGCAGGAGTTCCTGCGGCGGGGTTTCGACGCCGTGTTCGTCGGCTGCGGCGCGCCGCGCGGACGCGACCTGGTCATCCCGGGGCGCAGCGAGGCGGCGGCGCAGATCCACGTCGGCATCGACTGGTTGTCGTCGGTGTCGTTCGGGCATGTGACGCGGGTCGGCCGGCGCGTGATCGTGCTCGGTGGCGGCAACACCGCGATGGATTGTTGCCGCTCGGCGCGGCGCCTGGGTGCGAGCGACGTGAAGGTGATCGTGCGCAGCGGCTACGACGAAATGAAGGCCTCGCCCTGGGAGAAGGAGGACGCGCAGCACGAGGGCATCCCGATCCTCAACTTCCACGTGCCCAAGACCTTCGTGCTCGCCGGCGAGCGGCTCGTGGGCATGAGTTTCGAGATCGTCGAAGCCCGCTACGACGCGCAGGGCCGGCGCAGCCTGGTGCCGACCGGGCGGCCCGATGTCTTCATCGAGTGCGACGAGGTGCTGCTGGCGGTGGGGCAGGAGAACGCGTTCCCGTGGATCGAGCGCGAATGCGGCATCGAATTCAACGCCCGGGGCCTGCCCGTGCTCGACGGCAAGACCTTCCAATCGACGCTGCCGCGGGTGTTCTTCGGTGGCGACGCGGCCTTCGGGCCGACCAACATCATCAGCGCGGTCGCCAACGGGCATGAGGCGGCCGTGTCGATCGACCGCTTCGTGCACGGCGAAGACATGGCGCAGCGCCCGCCGCCGCAGTTCAACCTGGTGTCGCAGAAGATGGGCATCCACGAGTGGAGCTACGACAACGCGGTGTCGAACGACGCGCGCTTCAAGGTGCCGTGGGCGAACGCCGCCAGGGCGCTGGCCAGCATCAAGGTCGAGGTCGAACTCGGCTTCGACGCGGCGACGGCATCCAAGGAGGCCGAGCGCTGCCTGAACTGCGACGTGCAGACGGTGTTTGCCGCGCCGGCCTGCATAGAGTGCGATGCCTGCGTCGACATCTGCCCGATGGACTGCATCACCTTCACCGACAACGGCGACGAAGCCGATTTGCGCACGCGGCTGAAGGCGCCGGCCAGGCACGCCGCGCAAGACCTGTACGTGTCGGCGCCGCTGAAGACGGCGCGCATCATGGTGAAGGACGAAGACGTCTGTCTGCACTGCGGGCTGTGCGCCGAGCGCTGCCCGACGGGTGCGTGGGACATGCAGAAGTTCCTGTTCAGCCCGGCGCAGGCAGGGCCGGCGTCGCGCAACGAGGCTGCCGCGCCTGCGAGGGTCGCTGCATGAAGCTGTCGCCGAGCCGCCTCGAGACAGCTTCGCTCCCCCCCGGGGGGACGGCGCATCGCGCCTTGGGGGCCTAATGAAGAGCATCGAGGCCGTCAACGATTTCGTCATCAAGTTTGCCAACGTGAACGGCTCGGGTTCGGCGTCGGCCAACGAGCTGTTCGCCAAGGCGATCCTGCGCATGGGCGTGCCGGTGAGCCCGCGCAACATCTTCCCGAGCAACATCCAGGGCCTGCCCACCTGGTACGAGGTGCGCGTGAGCGAGCGCGGCTACCTCGGGCGGCGCGGCGGCATCGACATGATGGTGGCAATGAACCCGCAGACCTGGGCCCAGGACGTCGCCGAAATCGAGCCTGGCGGCTATCTGTTCTACGACAGCACCCGGCCGCTGCCGGTGGAGTCATTGCGCAGCGACATCCACGTGATCGGGATGCCGTTGACCGCGATCTGCAGCGCCACCTACGACGACCCGCGGCAGCGCCAGCTGTTCAAGAACATCGTCTACGTCGGAGCGCTGTCGGCTTTGCTGGGAATTGACCTGGCCGAGATTCGCAAGCTGTTTTCCGAGCAGTTCCGCGGCAAGGAGAAGCTGCTCGACTCGAATCTGCAGGCGCTCGAACTCGGGCGCGAGTTCGCGCGCGAGCACCTCTCGGCGCCGATCGGCCTGCGTGTGCAGCGAGCCGATGCGGTCGGCGGGCAAATCTTCGTCGACGGCAACAGCGCCGCCGCGCTCGGCTGTGTGTATGGCGGCGCCACCGTGGCGGCGTGGTATCCGCTCACCCCTTCGTCGTCGGTGGCCGAGGCCTTCCAGATGTACTGCGGCCGCTACCGCGTCGACCAGGCGACCGGTCGGCACGGCTACGCGATCGTGCAGGCCGAAGACGAGATCGCGTCGATCGGCATCGTGGTGGGTGCGGGCTGGAACGGCGCGCGCGCGTTCACCGCCACCTCGGGTCCGGGTGTCTCGCTGATGACGGAGATCATCGGCCTGGCCTACTTTGCCGAGATACCGGTCACGATCGTCGACGTGCAGCGTGGTGGGCCGTCGACCGGCATGCCGACGCGCACGCAGCAGGCCGATCTCAGCGCCTGCGCCTATGCCTCGCACGGCGACACCAAGCACGTGCTGCTGCTCCCCGAGGACCCGGCCGAATGCTTCGAGCACGCGGCCGCCGCGCTCGACCTCGCCGACCGGCTGCAGACGCCGGTGTTCGTGATGAGCGACCTGGATATCGGGATGAACCAGCACCTGTGCGCGCCGCTGCAGTGGGACGACGCGCGCCGCCTCGACCGCGGCAAGGTGATGAGCGCCGAGGAGCTCGAAGCAGGGCGCGACTTCGGCCGCTACAGGGACGTCGACGGCGACGGCATCCCGTGGCGCACGCTGCCCGGCACCCACCCCACGAAGGGCAGCTACTTCACCCGCGGCACGAGCCGCGATGCCTACGCGCGCTACTCGGAGGCCGGGCCCGACTACGTGGTCAACGTGCAACGGCTGCTGAAGAAGTTCGCCACTGCCGCGACGCTGGTGCCGCAGCCGTTGTTGCGCCGCGCCGCGCAGCCGACGCGGCTCGGGGTGATCTATTTCGGCTCCACCAGCGCGGCAGCGAACGAGGCGCTGGACACGCTGGCCGAAGCCGACATTCACCTGGACGCGCTGCGTCTGCGCGCGTTTCCGTTTCCGCAGTCGGTGTTGCAGTTCATCGACGAACACGACCGAGTGTTCGTCGTCGAGCAGAACCGCGACGCGCAGATGCGCTCGATGTTGGTCAACGAACTCGCCGTCGATCCGGCGCGGTTGCTGCCGGTGCTGCACTACGACGGCACGCCGATCACCGCGCGCTTCATCACCGGCGCGATCACGCGCGCAGTGCACGAGTTCGCGGTCAAGCCGCGCAAGCGGACGAAGGCGAGGGCGGCATGAGATGACGTACATCACCAAACCCCAGCTGCACCACCCGACGCTCGCGCGCAACCGCGTGGGCTACACGCGGCGCGACTACGAGGGCAAGATCTCCACGCTGTGCGCCGGCTGCGGGCACGACTCGATCTCGGCCGCGATCATCCAGGCCTGCTGGGAGCTCGACATCGAGCCGCACCGCGTGGCCAAGCTGTCGGGCATCGGCTGCAGTTCGAAGACGCCCGACTACTTCCTCGGCGCGGCGCACGGCTTCAATACCGTGCACGGCCGCATGCCGTCGGTGCTCACCGGTGCCAACCTGGCCAACCGCGACCTGCTGTACCTGGGTGTCTCGGGCGACGGCGACTCGGCCTCGATCGGCCTCGGCCAGTTCGCGCACGTGATGCGGCGCGGCGTGAACATGGTCTACATCGTCGAGAACAACGGCGTCTACGGCCTGACCAAGGGCCAGTTCTCGGCCACCGCCGATCGCGGATCGAAATCGAAGAAGGGCGTGCTGAACGCAGACAGCCCGGTCGACCTCGGCGGCATCGCGTTGCAGCTCGGCGCGACCTACGTGGCGCGCAGCTTCTCGGGCGACAAGGCGCAACTCGTGCCGCTGATCAAAGGGGCGATCGTGCACCGCGGCGCGGCCTTCCTCGACGTCATCAGCCCCTGCGTCACCTTCAACAACCACGCCGGCAGCACGCGCAGCTACGACTACGTGCGCGAACACAACGAAGCCGTCAGCCGGATCGACTTCATCACGCCGCGCGCCGAGATCACCACCGAAGTGGCGCCCGGCGAAGCGGTCGACGTCGAGCAGCACGACGGCACCGTGTTGCGGCTGCGCAAGTTGCACGCCGACTACGACCCCTGCGACCGGGTGGCCGCGATGTCGCACGTGCAGGCGATGCAGGCGCGCGGCGAGGTGGTGACCGGGCTGCTCTACGTCGAGAGCGACGCGACCGACCTGCACGATGCGCTGAACACCTCGCTGCGACCGCTGAACTCGCTCGACGAGGCAGCGCTGTGCCCCGGCGAGGCGGTGCTCGCCAGGATCAACGCCAGCTTGCGTTGAGGCCCGCCGGCGCCACAATGCACGCATGGCCAGCGAGACCTCATTCGACTACGTCGTCATCGGCGCCGGCACGGCCGGCTGCCTGCTCGCCAACCGGCTGAGCGCCGACCCCGGCAGGCGCGTGCTGCTGGTCGAGGCCGGCGGGCGCGACAGCTACCCCTGGATCCACATCCCGGTCGGCTACCTCTACTGCATCGGCAATCCGCGCACCGACTGGCTCTACCAGACCGAGCCCGATGCCGGCCTGAACGGCCGCCGCCTGCGCTACCCGCGCGGCAAGGTGCTCGGCGGTTGCTCGAGCATCAACGGCATGATCTACATGCGCGGCCAGTCGCGCGACTACGACGGCTGGGCCGAGCTCTGCGGCGACCCCGCCTGGCGCTGGGAGCACTGCCTGCCGGCGTTCCGCAAGCACGAGGATCATCATGGCGGCGCGAACGAATTCCACGGCGCAGGCGGCGAGTGGCGGGTCGAGAAGCAGCGGCTGCACTGGGACGTGCTCGATGCGTTCGCCCAGGCCGCGCAGCAGGCCGGCATTCCGGCGACCGCCGACTTCAACCGCGGCAACAACGAAGGCGTTGGCTTCTTCGAGGTCAACCAGCGCAGCGGCTGGCGCTGGACCACCGCCAAGGCCTTTCTGCACCGCGCGTGCAGCGCGCGCCCGAACTTCGAGCTGCAGACCGGCGCGCAGGTCACGCGCCTGCTTTTCGATCGGGCCGCCGATGGCCGGCTGCGTTGCAGTGGGGTCGAGCTTGCGACCGCACAAGGCATTCGGCAGGTGCGGGTGTCGCGCGAGGTGGTTCTGGCGGCGGGCGCGATCGGCTCGCCGCAGATCCTCGAGCTCTCGGGCGTGGGGCCGGGCACGCTGCTGCGGCGGCACGGCATCGCCGTGCAGCACGAGTTGCCCGGCGTCGGCGAGAACCTGCAGGATCACCTGCAGATCCGCTCTGTCTATGCCGTCAGCGGCGCGAAGACGCTCAACGTGCTCGCCAACTCGCCCTGGGGCAAGGCGATGATCGGCCTGGAATATGCGTTCAAGCGCAGTGGGCCGATGAGCATGGCGCCGTCGCAGCTCGGCGCCTTCACCAAGTCGTCGGCAGTGCAGGAGTTCCCCGATCTCGAGTACCACGTGCAGCCGCTGTCGCTCGACGCCTTCGGCGAGCCGCTGCATTCCTTCGCCGCGATCACGGCCAGCGTGTGCAACCTGAACCCCACGAGCCGCGGCACGGTGCACATCACGTCGCCGCGCCCAGAAGACGCGCCGGCGATCGCGCCGCGCTACCTCTCCACGCCGCAGGACCGGCGCATCGCGGCCGAGTCGCTGCGCCTGACGCGGCGCATCGTCAGCCAGCCGGCGATGGCGCGCTACGCGCCGAAGGAAGTCAAGCCCGGTGTCCAGTACCAGAGCGACGACGACCTGACGCGGCTGGCGGGCGACATCGCGACGACGATCTTCCACCCGGTGGGCACCTGCCGCATGGGCCGCGCCGACGATGCCGACGCGGTGGTCGACGCGCGCTTGAAGCTGCGCGGCATCGGCGGGCTGCGCGTGGCTGACGCGAGCGTGATGCCGACGATCACCAGCGGCAACACCAACTCGCCTGTGCTGATGATCGCCGAGCGCGCGGCACAGTGGATGATCGAGGACGCGGGGCCCTGAGCGAGCGCGCCTCGGGGTTCAGGCGGCCTCGACCCGTACCGCGCGCAGCATCAGCGTGGCGCTGGCCAGCGTGACGAGCGCGAACAGCGTCAGGCTCCAGTACTCGAATGGCACACCCAGGATCTTCACGGCGGCTTCAGCGCACGTGGCCGTGACCTGAAACAGCGCGGGCCACAGCGACTCGATACCGAGCGCGCTGATCACCTTGTCGGCGAAGGTCAGGTTGCACGAGTACATCTTGGCCGCGACCTCGTGCTGGTAGACCGCTGCGCTGATGCCCAGTACGGCGAGCAGCAGCGTCAGCGCGTTCAGGCCGATGCGCAGCCGCCGCGACGGCGTCATCGCGGTGACGATGCAGAGCAGCGCGATCGACAGGAAGATCATTCGCTGCAGGATGCACCAAGGGCAGGGCCGGTAATCGAAGACCTGCTGCATCACCATCGCGGCAGCGACGGCGAGGATGCAGGCCACCGCCAGCACCAGCGGCATGCGCCGCGGCGACATCAGGTGCTTGAGGCGGTTCATGAAACCTGTGCGATCAGTTCGATTTCGACGCAGGCGCCGAGCGGAATCTGCGCCACGCCGAACGCGCTGCGCGCATGCGCGCCCTTCTCGCCGAAGACCTCGGCGAGCAGTTCCGAGCAGCCGTTGGTGACCAGGTGCTGCTCGGTGAAGTCGGCCGTGCTGTTGACGAGGCTCATCACCTTGACGATGCGCTCGACGCGGTTCAGGTCGCCGCCGACGGCGGCCTGCAGCGTGCCCAGCAGGTCGATCGCCACCGCGCGCGCCGCCTGCTTGCCGGTGGCAGTGTCGGTGTCGCGGCCGAGCTGCCCGACCCAGGGCTTGCCGTCGCGCTTGGCGATGTGCCCGGACAGGAAGACGAGCTTGCCGCTGCGAACGAACGGAACGTACGCGGCGGCGGGAACCGCGACGGCCGGCAGTTCGATGGCGAGGGACTTCAGGCGCTCGTAGATGGACATGACGGTCTCGTTCGATGCAAGTGGGCGGCGACGCGTGAGGCAAAACGAAGTTTCAGCGAAGACTAACTTGTACTCGAGTTACATCGTAGCCAAATCCTACACTGCGGCCATGCAAGCTGCCGCCTACGGTGCCTTCCTGGCCGGCCTCGCGCTGGCCTGGCTGGCGGGCGTCGGACTGCAGTTGCAGCAGGCAGCGCTGTGGCCGCGGCAAGACTACCTGCTGGCGCTGGCCGCCGGGTTACTTGGCATTTTGATTGCCGGCAGGCTGGGCCGTGCTCGGCGCCTGGTGATCGCGCTGACGCTGCGCGCCGCCGCGCTGGCCGGCTTCGGCGCCACCGGGCTGCGGGCTGGCTTGCGCCTTGCGGATGCCCTGCCGGCGGAGCTGGAGGGGCGCGATCTGATGGTCACCGGGGTGGTCGCGATCATGCCGCAGGCGGGCGCATCTCGGGGCTGCGCTTTCGCTTCGACGTCGAACCGGCGAGTCTCGGCGACCGGGCGGCGCGCGTGCCGCGACTCATCGCGCTCGGCCGGTACCGCGGCAGGCACGAGGATGCGGCGCTCACGCAGCCGCGCAGCGAACTGCGCGCCGGGCAGCGCTGGCGCTTCGCGGTGCGCTTGCGCCAGCCGCACGGCAATGCCAACCCGCACGGGTACGACTACGAGCTCACCCCGTTCGAGCAGGGCGTGCGCGCCACCGGTTACGTGCGCGACAGCGAGCCGCCGCTGCGCCTGAACGATGCGGCGGGCCACCCGGTGGAGCGCTGGCGCCAGCAGGTGCGCGACGCCATCTTCGCCCAGGTGAGCGATCCCGGCTCGGCCGGCATGCTGGCGGCGCTGGCGGTGGGCGACCAGGCGGCGATCGAGCGCGACGATTGGGAGTTGTTACGCAGCACCGACGTGGCGCACCTGATGTCGATCAGAGGATTGCACGTG
>Ga0209048_10004804_pt1 | contig 12885 bp, 15 predicted proteins | sample FrelakmetCRP12CR_FD_187146 | JGI IMG/M metagenome (GOLD analysis project Ga0209048, IMG submission 187146) | Freshwater lake sediment microbial communities from the University of Notre Dame, USA, for methane emissions studies - CRP12 CR (SPAdes)... | ecosystem: Environmental > Aquatic >... | reverse complement strand
TTTGCCCGTCATCGTCGATCCCAGCCATGCCACCGGCAAGTGGAATCTGGTGGCGCCGATGTCGAAAGCCGCAGTGGCCGCGGGGGCGGATGGCATTCTCATTGAAGTCCATTCGAACCCGGAATGTGCCCTGTGCGATGGTGAAGAATCCATCAAGCCGAGCAAGTTCAAGGAACTGATGCATGACATGCGAAAGATCGCGGTAGCGGTCGGTCGGGAACTGTAATCAGAGGGACTCTGTTTGCAGGACTCAGGATTGAGGTCCGGCCTTGGTCCAGCTTGGAGTATGGCGCTGCATTTCACGCAGGTAACGATTATCGGAGTCGGGCTGATCGGCGGATCGCTCGGCATGATTCTTCGCCGAAAGGGGTTGGCGACGAGTGTTGTCGGGGTTGGGCGGCGTGTCGAAAACTTGAAGGCCGCGGTTGAGCTGGGCGCGATCGACCGCTACGTCGTCGACTCTAAAGAGGCAGTCAGGGATGCCGATCTAGTCGTATTGGCGACACCGGTCGGCACCTATGACAGGCATTTGACGGAGTGGGCGTCCTCTTTGAAAAAAGGCGCGATCGTGACCGACGTCGGAAGCGTCAAGGGTTTCCTGGTGGAACAGGCTGAACGGGCCATGCCGGCTGGTGTCCATTTTGTCGGGGCCCATCCCATTGCTGGCAAGGAAAAGACAGGCGTGGCGGCCGGATCGGATCAGCTATTTGTGGGCGCGCGCTGTATCATTACGCCGACGAAGACAACGGATGCTCAGGCGCTTGAGCAGGTCCGAACGATGTGGCAGGAAACCGGCTCGGTGGTTCTTACGATGGATGCCCATCTGCATGACAAGATTCTTGGGGCGGTGAGCCACTTGCCCCATGTGGCGGCCTTTGCCTTGATCAATACCCTGGCTGAAATTCGTGATCAACAAATTCCCTCCCTCGATCTGGCGAGTCACTCCGGCGGTGGGTTACGGGATACGACCAGGATTGCCGCCAGTTCGCCTGAAATGTGGCGTGATATTTTCCTCTGGAACCGCGACAATGTTGTCACGTTCATTGAGGCCTACGAGCGCTCGCTGAATCAGTTGAAGAAGCTCATTCGAGCGGGCGATGCCGCAGGCATCGAGAAGGAACTCGAACGAGCAAGGCAGGAACGAGAGGAACTTTCCACGCGACGCGCGGTATCCGCGTAGCACACCTATGGCATCTTTGACTATTACACCAGGCCGAGGGTTAGAGGGAACGATTTCCGTCCCTGGCGATAAATCGATCACCCATCGCGCCATCATCCTGACAGGCTTGGCAAATGGGGTCAGCAGGGTTGCGCGTTATTGTCGAGGCGAAGATTGTCTCAATACGATGCGCGCGCTCCAGGCTCTCGGCGTACGCATCGATGAGTCGGTCGAGGAATTGCACGTGCACGGGAAAGGGCTCTGGGGCCTGACTGAACCGAGCGAGCCGATTGATTGCGGGAATTCGGGAACGGGCATTCGTCTCCTGACCGGCCTGCTAGCGGGACAGGACTTTTTCACGGTACTGACCGGCGACGAATCGATTCGGCGACGTCCAATGGGGCGAATTGTCAAGCCGTTGCGGGAAATGGGGGCGACCATCGCCGGACGCAAGGGCGGTGAACTTGCGCCCTTAGCCGTGACGGGGACTCGCCTCCGCGCGATCGCCTACGCCTCGCCGGTGGCAAGCGCGCAAATCAAATCCGCCCTGTTGCTCGCGGCCTTGTTTGCCGAAGGGACGACCCGCATCACAGAGCCCCGTCTCTCGCGGGACCATACGGAACGGTTGTTCCAGTTTTTCGGTATCGGGCTTCGACGGGAAGGAACTAATCTGCTGGTCGACGGACGGCCATCGGTCGGGTGGAATGCTGTGCCTCAATTAGTCGTTCCGGGTGACTTCTCTGCCGCTGCATTCTTTACCGTGGGCGCGACAATTGTCCCTGGTTCGGATGTGACGATTCAACAGGTGGGGATCAACCCTACCAGGACGGGCTTGTTGGAAGTCATGACGAGAATGGGCGCGGATATTCAATTGCTTAATCGGCGTGACGAGGCGGGAGAACCGGTTGCGGACATCCGGGTGAAGTCGGCACGGCTGCACGGGGTAGCGATCGAACAGGACTTGATTCCACAGACGATCGACGAATTTCCCATCCTCTGTGTCGCGGCTGCAGTCGCAGAGGGAGAGACGATCATCTCCGGGGCCGAAGAGTTGCGAGTCAAAGAGAGCGATCGGATTGCGACGGTATCGGCAGAGTTGCGCGCGATGGGGGCGCAGATCACGGAAAAGCCCGACGGGATGGTTGTGCGAGGACTTGGAACGGCAGAAAATAATGGTCGATTACAGGCTGCGCGCGGCCGCAGCCATGGAGATCACCGGGTGGCGATGTCGTTGGCCATCGCTGGCTTGACCGCATCGACGCCAACAGTCATTGACGAAACGGGCTGTATTGAGACATCATTCCCGGACTTTCATCGCACGCTCTTGGAGTTATTGGGCGAGCGCCGGCAACGAACATAATACGGGGCCATGGCATGGGAAGTATTGCGGAAGAAAAGCCAGCGAGCCGGCTGATTGTTTCGATCGATGGTCCGGCTGGTGTCGGCAAGAGTACGGTGGCCAAGCTGTTGGCTTCTCGATTGGGCTATCTGTATCTCGACACGGGAGCCTTCTACCGCGCAATCGCGTGGGCTGTGATTAAGTCTGGCCGGGATCCGGCGGATGCTGAAGCGGTCGTAGCTCTGCTGTCCGCACTGACGCTCCAGATGCAGTTCCATCTTGGAGCCGCGACGGTGTTGGTCAATGGCAAGGACGTGACCGGCGACCTCCGAATGCCTGCTGTGTCGGCCGCAGCATCGGTGGTCTCGGCAATTCCCGCGGTTCGGGCCTGGCTGTTGCCAATCCAGCGACAGATTGGACAGGGCGGGGCGGTGGTGGCTGAAGGCCGAGACATGGGGACGAAGGTCTTCCCTTCTGCAGACGTGAAGTTTTTTCTCGAAGCAGATCCGAATGTCCGGGCGCAGCGACGGCATCGGGAACTCGTTGCGGCGGGACATTCCGGGGCAATTGAGGAAACGAGCGCCGATTTGACCAGCCGTGATACGCGGGATCGTTCCCGTTCGATTGCCCCGCTGGCTCCTGCTGAGGATGCTCGGCATATCGACACCTCGAACTTGTCCGCTACCGAGGTGGTGGACCAGATGATGGCTGTGATTGCGGCGAAGTTGTGAGTTCGGTTATCTATGGGATCTTGTGGATCATCTTCCGGACCATTGGGTGGCTCTGTTTTCGCTATCGAGTCGTCGGGGCGGTTCCCAAGACCGGCGGGTTCATCGTTGCGGCGAACCATGCCAGTTACCTGGATATCCCTTTCCTGGGTTGCGGGATAAGACGGCGGGCCTGGTATATGGGGCGTAGCGATCTCTTTCCGGTTCCAGGCTTCAAGGCAATCTGCCAATGGTTAGGATGGATTCCCTTGCGGACCGGCCGGTTGGATCGTGACGCATTCGGCAAGGCGGTCAGTTTGATCAAGGGAGGAAAGGTCGTCGTAATCTTTCCGGAGGGCAGTCGCAGCCTGGACGGACAGCTACAAACTCCCAAACCAGGGATTGGCGTGATAGTGGCTCAAACAGGATGTCCAGTGGTTCCTGCCTATCTCAAAGGCACGTACGAGGTGTTGCCGATGGGAACTATGTGGCCACGCTTTCGTCCTGTGACTGTCCTGTATGGGGACCCCATCACGTTTTCCCGGAACGGGGAGAACGGAGAAGCCAAGCAGTTTTATCAGGAGGTAAGTCGCACCGTGATCAATCGTATCGCCTCCTTAGGTGCCGTCGAGACTCCGGTCCAGCAGTCCAGTACCGGCATTCGCAAGGCTGAGTGAATGTCGGAGTATAACCATCAGCACCCGACTCCTGTCGGAAGAGTAGGATTCACACCATGAGTACGGTTTCGCCATCGAGTGAGCAGCAGTTAGACCGAGCGGCCCTAGCGGCCCTGTACGAGGAGACCTTCAAAAACCTCGAAGAGGGCACCATTACGGAGGGACGCGTCGTTGCCGTGAGCAAAGACAAGGTGGTCGTCGACATCGGGTACAAGTCCGAAGGCATGATCCCGAACGATCAGTTCTCCACCGAAGAGCTCCAGAACCTCAAAGTGGGCGACCCGCTCAAAGTCTACATCGAGGAGTGTGAAGACGCCGACGGCAATCTGGTTCTTTCCAAAGAAAAAGCCGACAAGATGAAGATTTGGGAGGAGCTGGAGAAGCTCTTCAATGAAGAAAAAAGCATCGACGGCAAGATCGTGGCGCGGATCAAAGGCGGCATGATGGTGGATATCGGAGTAAAGGCATTTCTGCCTGGCTCGCAGATAGACCTTCATCCAGTGCGGGATCTTGATGGGTTGGTTGGGCGCACGTTCCCGCTCAAGATTATCAAGATCAATCATCGGCGCGGCAATGTCGTCGTATCCCGACGCGTGCTCCTGGAAGAGACGAGGGACTCGAAACGGAAGAATACCCTCTCCACGTTGAAGGAAGGGCAGTTGATTCAAGGCGTAGTGAAAAATATCACGGATTATGGGGCATTCATCGACCTCGGCGGCATCGATGGGCTGCTCCACATCACGGACATGTCCTGGGGCCGTGTAGGCCATCCGTCGGAAATGTTCAACATCGGTGACAAGGTGGAAGTCAGCGTCCTCAAGTATGATCGAGAGACCGGGCGTATTTCACTCGGCTTGAAACAGAAGAGCGCCGATCCCTGGACCGGGGTGGCCGGCAAGTACCCGATCGGTACCCGTGTTCGAGGTCGTGTCGTGAGCCTGACTGACTATGGGGCCTTCATCGAACTCGAGCCTGGTGTCGAGGGACTGGTGCATGTCTCTGAGATGTCGTGGACGCACGAGGTGCGCCATCCGTCACGCGTTGTGTCCATCGGGGATCAGGTCGAAGCGGCGGTGCTGAACGTGGATTCTGGCAGCAGGAAGATTTCGCTCGGCATGAAGCAGACTGCCCCGAACCCCTGGGATATGGTGGAAGGGAAGTACGCCATCGGCACGCGTATCGAAGGGAAGGTGAAGAGTCTCACAGACTTCGGCGCCTTCGTCGGACTGGAAGAGGGCATCGATGGGTTGATCCACATTTCCGACATGTCGTGGACGAAACATATCAAGCATCCCTCCGAACTCTTCAAGAAGGGGCAGAAGGTCGAAGCCGTGGTCTTGCGGATCGACAAGGAAAAGGAGCGGCTGTCGCTCGGGTATAAGCAGCTCGGGGGTGATCCATGGGACGACGAGATCCCGCGCCGATATGCTGTCGGGGATGTGGCGGTCGGGAAGGTCAGCAAGGTCGCCGATTTCGGGATCTTTGTCGAATTGGACGGGGGAGTTGAAGGGTTGATTCACATCAGCGAGGCTGGTCTCGACCCGCAGGCCAAGCTCGAAGAGAAATTCAAGCTGCAGGATGAAGTGACGGCCAAGATCATCAAGGTGGATCGTGAAGAGCGGAAGATCGCGCTCAGCCTGCGCGATCACCAGATGGACTCCGATCGCCGGCAGGTCGACGAATATCATTCCGCGCAAGGCATGTTGGACCAAAGCTTGGGTCGTGCGGCGAAACAGAGCCGGAAGCGTGGCCCAGCAGAGGACGATAAGTAGGTCCGACTCAGCAGGTTTCTGTATAAGCCGGGGGCGCGTTCGCGTCCCCGGCGCTGCGGGCGAGCAAAACCATGAGTGACGAAACAGCACAAAAGCCGGCCAAGCGAAGAATCTTGCGCAAAGTGCTCTGGGCGCTCGGCATCGGGCTGGGGCTGCTGTTTCTGATGAACCTGTTTTTTCCCGACCTCGACCTTTCGATGGAGGACCGGGTTGGATTGATTCGTATTGAAGGGGTCATTCTGGATGCGCAATCCACGATCGGCGAGTTGAAGCGATTTGCCGACAACCCCTCCGTTAAAGCGATTGTATTGCGAATCGACAGCCCTGGCGGCGGGGTTGTCCCATCGCAAGAAATCCATGATGCGGTCCAGCGGGTGCGTAACAAGAGCAATAAGGCGGTGATTGCCTCAATGGGTTCGGTGGCGGCGTCAGGGGGGTACTATATCGCGGTTGCAACCGATCGAATCATGGCCAATTCAGGGACATTGACGGGGAGTATCGGGGTCATCATGGAGATGGCCAACGTCGAAGGCCTGCTCAAGAAGATCGGGGTCGAAGGTGTCGTGATAAAAAGTGGGCGATTCAAGGATGTGGGATCGCCGCTCCGGAAGATGAGTGATGAAGAACACGCGTTGCTCCAATCCGTCATGGACGATGTCCATAAGCAATTCATTGAGGCGGTGGCGGAAGGGCGCGGGCTCGACCTGGCGGATGTACAGGCCTTGGCGGACGGTCGAATATTTACAGGCCGTCAGGCCAAAGCTTCAAAGCTTGTGGACGAGCTCGGCGATCTCGAAGATGCCATCCAGCTTGCGGCGGATGTGGCCGGCATCGAGGGCGAGCCGAAAGTCATTGAGCCGCGCCGGCGATTTTCGATCAGAGAATTGATTGAATCACGATTGTCGGGGCTCTTCCCCAAACTGGACCTTTACTCCGGGGTCAGTCTCAAGTATCTCATGGCGTTCTAGCGCGGGCGGACCGACGCGCGAGTCGATTCATCACCACGAAAGGGGAGTCCAAGATGACGAAGGCCCAAATAATCGAGCGCGTATCCGAACAGGTTACGACCTTGACGAAGCGGCAGGCGGAAGTCGTCGTGAATACGATTTTCGACTGTGTGCGTGATTCGTTGAAGAACGGTGATAAGACGGAGATTCGAGGGTTCGGCAGTTTTCGGCTGCGGGCTCGCCGGATGAAAGAAGGGCGGAATCCCAAGACCGGCGCGACCGTGGCGGTCCCGGCCAAGAAGGTGCCATTTTTCAAAGCCGGCAAAGAATTGAAGGAACTCCTGAACCAGTCATAACGGGAAGCTCATCATGAACTCACCAGACTCCCACGATGCGGTCGGGGTAGATGTCCGTTGGACGGACGAGGCTTCCAAGCGGATCGAGCGGGCACCGTTATTCTTGCGCGGGATGGTCCGTCGTCTGGCCGAGAAAAAGGCTCGAGAGCTTGGCTTTGCGGAAATTACGGGGGAGCTACTCGATCAGTTCAAGAACCAAATGATGGGTGGTATGGGCGGCGAATCCGGCATGGCGGACGCTGCTGAACAAATGAAGCAAGGCCATCTCCCTTGGACTGCCGCTGCCAAGGAACGGCTGAATACTGTTCCGGAATTCATGCGCAGCATGACCAAGCAAATTGCCGAAGAGATCGCCAAGGAGCGGGGGCATCTCGAGGTGAACGTCGAGCTCTTCGAAAAGGTGGAAGCGCTGGGCGATTTCCGAGAAGCCTCGCCTCCCCCGTTGGAGTGGAGCGAGGGGGCGTTGGCCCAGCTACACGAGAAATTGAAACAGTCCCCGCCGATCGCCATCGAGTTCGTCACCGACATGTTAAGGCGGGACACCGAAGATTTGGCGAGAGAGAAAGGCGTGACGCGGATCGACGAGCCGATGCTGCTTCAGTTGTGGGACGCGCCTCAGGAACGAGTCGCATGGACTGATGAGGCGTGGAAGCGACTGCAGACATCTCCGGATTTCGTGCGTAGCGGAATTCGCAAGGCCGCTGAACGCAGGGCGCGAAAGCTTGGGCTCAAAGAAATCGATTCGGAGCATCTGACGACCTTCCGGAATCAGGCCATGATGAAAGCCGTCAAACGGATTCGCTCATTCGGATACAACGAGCTGACGTTTGAAGCGTTCGATACGGCGCTGGAGAAGACCAAGCGGCTGCAGGGCAATGAGCAGGCGGAAAAACGCCTCCAGGAAATTCGTGGGCATTTTGCCGACCCGGACGTGAAGAAGCCGGAAGGTGGGACGCTCGGTGCCGACTTGATGGGCCGTTTCCGCCGGTACCTTAAGGGAGAGGGGACGCTCTAGTAAGATGCCCCAGGCCTCCGGGGTGGTGTTTCCGTCGCTGAAATCTTCGGCGGAGCGTAGGCGTGCCGCTCCTCGCGGTCTCGTCAGGTGTGGTTTTTCAGTATGCAGCGCGACTGCTCAACTCACAGTGGTCGCAAGTGAATTGTTCGGCAACCTGCCAGGGCTGCTCCTTCCACAGGCCTTTATCTAGACGAGCCCATGCGAACATAGCTGGTTCTCCGCGCCGCTCTCGCCCTGTCTCGGCCGATCTGGCCAGATGAATCGTTGTGAGGTAGAGGCAGGGGCCGTTTTAGGACAGCCCCTGCTGAATCAGTGGGCAGCCGTCTGTTGCGGCCAGAACTTGTGACGGATTTGCGGGAGAGGCTCGCTATCGAAATTGGGGATATCATAGAGACAGCGATCGATCGTCGCCACCTCATCTTCGGTCAAGTCCAAGGTGACCCTCTTCTTCCAGAACTGATCGAGGGTAAAATAATCTCCTGACTGCGGCTTCTCGGCCAAGAGCGCCTTCATCTTATCGAAGCCTGCCGTGTCCACCCCAGGGACGCGTCCCTTATTGCGGTCGTGGCACCAATGCAGTATCTCGGCGATTCCGTACATCGACAATTCAATCTTCATCATCTTGCTCATGGATTCCTCCTTACCAAGCAAGCATTGTACCCCAAACCCGTACCCGTTTTCAAAGCCGTCACTGAGCGGGCCAGGACGGGGGAAGCCACGTGTTGGCGGGGATCGTTGCGCAGCTGGATTCATTGCCAGGAGAAAGCAGCGGTCTGTATACTGGCGCGTCTTGCTTCGACGGGAAGGCCTGGTTAAAGGGCGCGCTCATGCGGACGCATTTCCATGTCGCTAGTTCCCTGCTCAGGGAGTGGTGCGTCATCAGAAAGGCCGATGGCCATAACAGACGGAGGCCATGGAGCTTGGTGGTCGTGGCGACAAGTCTCTTCCTGCTTATGGTAAGCGGCTGTACCAAGCAAGACCCCTACACGCCGCCAGATCTCTTCTACTACTTTGCCAGTTACAAAGTAGGGAAGAATCCGACGACCGTCACCCCCACTGATGTCGATCAAGACGGGTTAACCGATTTGCTGACGACCAACATCGGCAGCAATACGCTCTCGATTCTCTTGGGTAACGGTGACGGCACCTTTCGCGATCAAGTCCAGCTCAATGTTTGTAAAGAGCCCCGCTCTCTCGCCCTCGGGATGTATAATCACGACCCCTACCCCGATGTGGTCTTGGCCTGTTCCGGGGGAGACGAAGTGGCCGTGCTCTTCGGCCGGGCCGACGGAAAATTTGAAGAAGGTCCCCGCTATCCGGTGCATCGGACTCCCATCGCCATTGCGAGTGACGATCTCAATGACGATCACGCGCCGGACCTCGTGGTTGCCTTGCGAAACGACAAGATCAAAGTCTTCCTGGGAACCGGCACCGGTGAATTCACCCATGGGGCGCAGTACGAATATGGTGATACGCCCACCTCCGTCGCGTTGGCCGACTTGAATGGCGATGGGAAGACCGATTTGGCCGTGACAAACGGGGGGCCGATGTCAAACGCGGTTTCCATCTGGATTGGGAATGGGGATGGCACGTTTCGAGCTCCCATCGACTATCGGACAGGGAAGCGCCCGCTCGGGGTGAGTTTCGCCGACTTCAATAATGACCGGATCAGAGACCTGCTCGTGATCAATGGCGAACGAGATAGTTTTACGACGTTTCTTGGTAACGGTAATGGGACCTTTCAACCAGGGCGCGATTCCGGTGCCGATGCAGGACCAAATTTCGGTCTCGCTCGCGACTTCAACGGCGACCGTCGCACGGACGTGGCCATCGTCAATCTTCAGTCGAGTGATCTCTCAATTCTATTCGGCCGGGGCGATGGGACTTTCGAATATCCGCCGAGAAACTATCGGACGAAGCCTGGCCCCTTCGCCCTCGCGACCTTTCGTGTCACGACCAAGGAGGCTGAAGAGCCTGGGCTTGTGACGGCGGACAACGGCAATGGAAGCGTCTCTATTTTTCTCCATCGAGGATTGAAAGCGGTGTCCGCTTCTGTTGCGCCCTCCCCTTGAGGCGCATACGTCGTCTGTCAATATGCGAAGCGAATCAAAGATCAGTCTTCTTGACAGCCTGTCGACCCTCCGATACAGTGGCCGAGGGTCGCCGCTTTCAAGCCTTTTGGCGCTCTGTTTCGAGGACACCCGTGAGATCCTTCGGATGGTGGTTTGCAATCGGCGCACTGCTTACCCTCTCCGTGCTGATGGTACAGGGGGGCGTGCGCGAATTGTTCGACGGGGCCCCTCCCAGCAGTGGGGCTAGCCCATACCTCTCATTTGGCACTACGATTTTCGGCGGAGGGCTGTTGGCTGGTTGCCTGGCATTGGTGATGAATCGACTCCGGTAGACACCTAGACTCAAAGCAGGCACGTCGATGCATTGTTTGAAATGTAAAGGTTTCATGATGGTCGAGCGTCACTATACGCTGGTGAACCGACGACTCTACGCCCGCTGTTTGAATTGCGGGTTCTGGATCGACCTTGCCGACCTGCTTCGTTTCTTTCATAAGGTGATCGACAGCGGGTTTCGCGGAGGGAAAGTGCGGGAGTCATTTACACTATGAATGGGAGTGATGAATTATGACGACAAGAGACTGCGGGAGACCCCATCGGTCGGCATTTCTCGCCCACACTGTTGGGGTCTTCGTCGGTCTCCTGTTGAGCGGTGCCGCAATTGGCACTCCATCTATCGCCCTTGCGAAGAGCGTGGCGGCTCAACCTGTGCCTGTCCGAACTGCGATTGCCACGCACCAGTTCCCTCCGTGGCGCGTCGCTCCAGCCCAAGGGATTCTTCTCAAGGAACTCAATAGTGGGCGTGTATTGTATGAGCACGATGCCGGGAAGCGAATGTCCCCCGCCAGCCTCACGAAAATCATGTCGGCCTTGGTGATTCTGGAAAAGGGTCAGTTGGATGATCTCGTAACAATTAGTCCCAATGCCGCACGGGCCCACAAGACGCACTTGCGCATGAAGGCAGGGCAGGTCTTTAGGCTGGAAGATCTGCTGAGGGCCATGTTGATCGTGTCTGCGAACGATGCCTGTCTTGCTGCGGTGGAGCATGTGGGTGGCGACGAAGCACAGTTCGTGACTCTCATGAATGCCAAGGCTGCGGCCCTCGGTTTGGCTGATACGCATTTCAGTAATGGCTGCGGGTTCGATAACCCTGACCATTACTCGACGGCCGAAGATCTTGCCACGTTGAGTGTCATGGCCCTTGATCAGCCGATCTTCCGGCAGTTGGTCCGTGAGGAACGTGCGATCATCACCCCTGTCAACGATCACCGTTCGTATATCTTGCACACCACGAACAGATTGCTGGGGCGCATTCCCGGGGTCGAAGGGATCAAGACCGGATTTACCTCCAAAGCCGGACGGTGCCTCATCGCCAAAGTCTCTCAGAACGGGAGCGATCTTCTCCTCGTGATCCTCAACTCGAAGCGTCGCTGGAATACCGCGACGAATCTCATTGCCTACGGCCTACAGGCTGCCGAAGGTCCTCACTAGATTCCCCTGGTGGCTCAAGTCAACCCGTACGTAGGTGAAGCGAGAAGGCTGCTATACGGCCTGAGGCTAACCCTCAGGCCGCCCGTTCGCCTCCTCCCAGGAGCTCTGGTGATGGCTTCACGGACTTAGTGACGGAGAGTGGGGACTGAGGGGGAGAACCGGGGCGGGAACGAATTCGAGCTGACAACCGGAAAGAAGGCTAGGAAGTGTTCTAGATTGGCAGGCACGGGGGGGGCCAAACATCCGGCCCGCGTCGCTAGCGAAGCGGGGAAAACTCCACATTGACATCTTTCCCCAGGTAGTTGATGACAAACCCCTGCTTATCATAGGCCAATATGGCGCCCATCACGTTTTCATCCCCGTAATCTTCCTGCCCCAGTAGTTTTCGTACTTCATCAGGGCTTTCGCTGTTCAGCACATTGCGAAAGATGCCGCGGGTCTTATAGGAAAATCGGTTATTGATAAAGATCAGGTCCACCTTGCCATCCTGAATGCGCACTCCGGCCATCGGGCCGGTCGGTTTGCGTTGGTCGAGCAAGAAGATAAACAAGGCTTCCTGTTCCACTTTCACTCCAGGAATCTTTTCATTCACCAGAGAGTCCAAGGCTTTGGCTTCGGAGTCTCCCAATTTGACTCCAAACAGCGAAATCTCGGCACTCTTCAAGGCCTTGGGCTCCATCACGTCGTTCTTGCTCAACTCGTAGGGCTCGCCATACCCAGGAGACACCCATGCACCGACTCCGGCCATCACCATGCAGGTTAGCGTGACGACTCGCAGTATATCCTTCATCGACTCCTCCTTACCCATGGGTTCCGAGAGATGTATGGTGTTTGAAATCTATTGGCGAAATTGGTGGGACCATGCAGTGTACGCGCATTTTATCGGACGGCCTGAGAACTTGCAAGGAACCGCTGAATGCGCCATTGTGGCCACTTCCCAGGATCTTATCCTGTCGTCACCATGCTGCGGCGACTCTGTTTTGGGCGGGAGAGGAGGCGGGTCATGGTCGTCCGACAGAGGGTGCCGAATTCCCTCGCGGCAATATTTTGATATCGGTTTGCCTGGTAGGCCAATCCCACCGAATTGCGCGGAACAGGATCGTACAAGCCGATAGTCCGCAACCCCGATCCTGCAAGTCTCAATCGGACGTACAGTTCAGGGAGAATCGTGAGTCCCGCCCCTTCCGCCACCGCTTGGAGGATGCCCTCGGGGGAGGTCATCTCGAGCACAACTTGGGTCTTGATCTGCGCCTTTGCGCATTCCGCTTCCACCATCTTCCGCAGGCAATATTCCACCGGCATGAGTATGAGCGGAAGCCCACCGAGATCCTGCGTGCGCAGGCGAGATTGGGT
>Ga0209048_10004803_pt1 | contig 12885 bp, 5 predicted proteins | sample FrelakmetCRP12CR_FD_187146 | JGI IMG/M metagenome (GOLD analysis project Ga0209048, IMG submission 187146) | Freshwater lake sediment microbial communities from the University of Notre Dame, USA, for methane emissions studies - CRP12 CR (SPAdes)... | ecosystem: Environmental > Aquatic >... | reverse complement strand
ATTGCCGCTGGTAAGTCCAGCTGCCTGCACCGGCTGGTTATCAAAGTTAACCACTCTCTCGTCGAAGGTGAAGTCACCCTGGAAGCCAACGATATTGCTATTGGCATCGACGGCGGATGTCTTCACCGCAGCCGTGATGTTGGACCGATCAGCGGATACCACCGGCAGTGCTACCGTTGATACCGTCGAAGCGATCGAATCATCAGCCGCATCCGGCGCCGGGCCGCCCGGACGGGGATTCGCGAATGGAGACGCCGCGTCGCCGAAGACGATGGTGTCGAAGTTCTGCGCGGTCTGGGTGGTGGTAAGCGGCGTATACGAACGGCTGACCGGTGAGAACTGGTACTTTCCAACGTTGCCGATGCCGGTGCTCAAACCGAGGAAGAAACGCTGGGTCGCGATAACGTCCTGGGTATTGACCCCGACGCTGCCAGCACAATCAGCCGCCGTCAGCCGGCATCCTGCGAGAGGTGTGCCGAGACCGAGGAAATGCCGTTGGATGGCGATCACGTCCGTGGTGTTGATCCCTGAGGTGCCAGGGAGTCGGGCCGCTTTGGTTGGCGTTACCGTATAGTTCAAGCCAGCGGTAAGCCCGATGAACGAGTAGGCACCGCCGGCGATGGTCGTCGTTGAACCAACCGCTCCACCCGACAGGGTCATCGTCGCACCTACCAGTGCAACACCGGAAGGACCTGCCGTCGTGCACTGGCCGACATTACCCGATATGTCCGCCAAAGGCGGCGGGGTCGGAGTTGGTGACGGTGATGGGGTCGGCGACGGTGATGGTGATGGTGATGGCGACGGCGTGGCCAGGCACATTAACTTCTGATTGTCGTTGGTGCCGACAAACGCGCTCGACAAGTTCGACCGTCCACCGATTACGTAGAAGTTGTTGTTCAACATCGCGCCATTCATGCGGGTGCGTTCTCCATTCATGCTCGGAATACTGGACCAGGTATTAGTGCCCGAATCCCAGGCGATCGCGCTAATGGTAATACTGCCGTTACGATATCCCCCGGCGAACACGCCGCCTTTGCAGCATGGTCCATAGGCGCTCGCTCCACCCCAACGGGTTTCAGGCAGGTCAGCGATGGCCGCGTCGTTCCAGACGTCTCCGACTGGGTCGTAACGATAGGTCTTGTTCGTTTCTATACCGGTAGCGGCATCAATGCCGCCGCCCACATAGATGAAGGCCCCATCCGTGAACGCCATCGGGAAGCTGGTCGCCACCGGATAGGCAGCCCCCGCACTCCAAGTGTTGCTGCCGATGTCGTAGATTTCCACGTTAGCCAGCGAAAGCGGGGTATCGTTGGTGCCGGCGATCTTGTAGATCTTGTTATTGAGATACACAAACACGTGATTCCAACTCGCGACGCTACAGGGAGCCAGCGTCGTATAGGTATCCGTTCCCACATTATACCGGTATAATGTGGCCACTGCGGTACCGGTGGTACCACCCACGATATAAACGTTGGTGCCGTCACTCGCTGCCGCAGGATATTCCAAAGCCGCCGGCAAGGGCGAAATCGCCGTCCAAGTGGTTCCATTAAACTTATAGGCGTTGGCAATGATGGTACTGCTGACGCCGGCGAAGCTGTAAATATTGCCGCCGACGGTTGCAACCGCGTTATCGAGGATAGTGCTCGGGTATACCGTATCCGCCGTCCAGGCACAGGTGCCCGGCGTTGATGTTGGTTCTGGGCTTGGTGTCGGTACCGGTGTCGGTGATGGCGTCGGCGTTGGCGTTGGCGTTGTCGGGGTTGGAGATGGTGTCGGGGACGGTCCCTGGAGAAGGAGGAAGCCGGTGGCATTGTCAGCGCCGCTGGCCGCTATCCATCCAACTTCGTGCACAAGCACATTGGTCCCTGATGGGGTCCCCCCGGGTGTCGGTTTCGGGATAGTGATTGATGCGAAGCCGGCAGAGTTGGTCGTGGCTGTTCCTTGCAGGACGCCATCAAGGTAAATACTCCCGGTGTCGTTGGCCGGCAACCTGTCCGCCATTACCAGGATATTGCCGCCAGCACTTACATTGGAGGCCGCGACGATCAGGCCACGGCGGTTCGCGGCGTCCGCGTGCGCGAGGACGGATGCCCGTGCGACGTGTGCGCTCGTTGCCCCCGTGAGAGTGAACGTAAAGACTCCCGCGCCCGCAGGAGCGGTGATAAAGAAACTCGCCGAACCGTTCGCGTCCGCCGTGACCGATCCCGTGGCGGAGCCGGTTATGTTAACCGTTTCGCCAACCTGAAAGCCCTCGCCCACCACTGCGAATGTCCCGCCGACTGCGGAATCGAGGACAGCGCGGTCAACAAAGGCCCACGCGGTATTCTGATCGCCGACCGGGGGCGTGCCCGCATCGCTGCGCTCCTCAACGCTCACACCGGACATTTTGGTCAATGTTGGGGGAATTTGATCGGCACCCCAGACGGCGGCCGTGTTCCCGTTATTTGCGGGAGTGACGAGGATGAAAAATGTCCCTGTGGTACCCGTAGCAGTAGTCCCACCAGTTAAGACCCCGTTCCGGTACCTTTGCACTGTCCCACTGATCGGATAGCCAGTGCCAAACAGGAGGAGGGCCGGGCTGGCGCCCGCAGTGTTGACGGCGTGAGGCGCACACGCGACACCCGGATAAAACGGGCCCGTTGCAGACACCTGGACCACTGTGCCAGTCTCTTTCAGGCTGGTCAGGCCCTTACAATAGATGCTAATATAGCCGGCACCTGCGCCCGTGTTGATCGTGACCCCGAGATAGCCGTAGGTCGCCCCTGCGGTAAAGGTGTTCGCCAATGTTCCATTTAGATAGAACTGGACGCTCTCTCCTGCTATCCAGCCATAGCTGAGTGTCGCGAAGGCAGCCGTAGTACTTGCGGGGTTGACGTCATTGCTGGTATTCATGAAAGCCTTGTTCGTGCCCATGGCCGCGCCATCCGGGCTGGTCACAACGGCCTCCGGAGCCCATACTGGGTGAAGACCAAGCGCAGTCATGTCGACCGAGCCGCTTTCCTTAAGGGGAATTTCTGAAACAGGCGGTGTGGCCGGCTCTGCTGGCATCGGCGGCTTCGCCTGGAGCACCTTGATATTGCTCTGTGTAATGTCTGGCGCGGACGCTTGCTGTTGCTGCCCAGGCGCGGGCGCGGCCACGCGGGGTTGATCTTGCCGGGCGAACGCGTTGCCACCAGGGTAGAAGGCAAAAGAAAGGAGCGCAGCGAAGATGCCGATTAGGCAAAAGCCGAACCCGATCAAGACGCGCGAATTAAGGAAGGCGGATTTAGAGGCGAACTTCTTTTTCATGGTGATTTACCCTGTTTGTTTTTGGATAGCTAACTCTTCTCGTGTGATGTGGGACCACGCTAAGCAGCCTTCCAGCGCCCAAAATGCGATTGGGGTTGAAACGTCGGGTGACGTAATCTCTTTGGCTGCTTTTACCTGGAGCGGCGGCAACATGTCCAGCTTTTTTTTGAAGATATCTTTTCTGTTCAAGCCGTAAGGGCCGCCATATACCATCGTGGAGCAGCAACCTTACATTTGTGCAACCAACCAGATTCTCTCGGCAGGTTGGAAACGCGGCCGGTCACTTGAGGCTAGTGGACGTTGTAGACTTCGACCAGTCCGATCCCTGTGCCGCTATTCTTCCCGGCCAGAATGGCGGTGTAAGCGCCGGGTGGCAGAGAGACATAAATGCCCGACTCCGCCGGGTCCTGCGGGGCAAGACCAAGGGCGGTAAGTTGAGAGGCGGAGGCAAAGTCGTCCTGCCAGTTATGATTTACACAAACGAGGAGGACTCGATCTCTCGGAGTATTTCATGGACGGCAGCTTTTCAGCGGCCAAAAAGGGGGCGCCAAAGTGGGCAACACCAAGCGAGGGAAAGGCTGCAAAATCATGGCAATTGGAGACGCTCATGGCCTTCCAATCGTCATCCACACAGAAACTGCTGCGCCCGCCGAAGTGAACCTGGTGGAAGCCACTCTGAGTAAGCTGCTGGTGCCAGAAAAGCCTCTGCGTATTATCGCCGACAAAGCCTACGATAGCGATCCGCTGCGCGAGCAACTGCTCGAAGAAGAAATCCTTCTGGTGGTGCCACACCGTCGCGGACGAACCAAGCCCTCTTTCAACGATGGCCGTTGGTTGCGCCGCTACCGCAAGCGCTGGAAAATCGAACGTCTCTTTGCCTGGTTGCACAACTTTCGAAGATTGGTCGTTCGTTGGGAATACCATGCTGAAAACTACCTCGCCTTCCTTCAACTCGGATGTGCAACCATCCTTCTCAGGTATTTATGAGATGGCTTCTAATGTTTTAGTCGGGGGTTTATCCGAATGCCCGAATCGGGTAGCTTCTCATGGACAATGAATGAGATGAACGGGCCGCGGGCAAATGCTCCGTTGCATGATCGCGCTGGGCTATTGCAGATTGTAGACCTCGACCAAACCTACGCCAGGCGCATCATGTGTCCCACGTACAATCGCTGTGTAGCTGCCTATCGGTAGAGTTTGCAGCAGAGCCGATTCCAGATCATTGGCCGGCGCAAGACCTGTTGCCTCAATCTCAGACTGCTGGCTGGTGCCGCCCGGGCGCGTCTTCCAATTGTCGTTAGCTGATATCAGAGACCCGCTTCCATCGTACAGCTCCAAGCTTGGATCATTCAATGCACCCTCGACAACAAGCGACGGCCCCAGAGCACGAACCAGTACGTTCACTGAGCCTTCGCTCGCTCCTCCGCCAACAATAACGCCGCCGATCAAGACGTTATCGCCTGTTCTCACATAACCTCGCGTACTTAGATTCGCAAGCTTCGTGGCCGCGCCCTGCGACATATCATAAAGCTCCACTAATCCCATACCCGTTCCCCCGTTCTTTCCCGAAAGCATCACCGTGTATGATCCCGGAGCCAGAGTGATGAGGATTGCCGATTCCTGATCGTTGCTCGGTGCCAGACCTGTGCCCGCAATGTCTGCTTGCTGGCTGGTTCCGTCAGGCCGCATTTTCCAGTTGTCATTGGTGGTTACGGTAGTGCTCCCTTGATGCAGTTCCAAAGTCGGATCAGACAAAGTAACCCCGACACCATTGAGCGAAGGACCCATCCCGCGAATGAGTACGGTCTTAGAATCACTTCCCGCTATGATAAAACCACCAATGGCGATTCTGTCGCCTGTGAAAACGTCCACCCGAGTGGAAAGATTGAGCAAAGTAGGTGGCCGGTTTGATCCACTGATGTAGAGTAGGGCGTTGGTCCATACCAGACCGTGGCCGGCAGTTCCTCCGGCGACGAGCACCTGACCATTAGCCAGCATTGTCGCGGTGTGCTGCGTGCGTGCCGGACCAATCGCATTCGCAGTGGTCATCCAGGTCTCACTCACCGGATCGTATAGTTCTCCGCCGCCTAAAATAGAACCATCATAGTCCCCAGCCACGACCAGCACCTTGCCATTTTCCAGCGGTGTTGCCGTGTGCTGTGTGCGTGGCGTAATGAGATTACCGGTAGACGTCCATGTCCCATTTGCCGGATCGTAAAGCTCTGCATCCCCAAGGCAGCACGCATCCGCCCCCGCCACCAACACCTTCCCATTTCGGAGCAAGGTCGCTGTATGCTCTTCGTGCGAGGTCACCATGGCCCCGGTGAGAGCCCATGTTCCACTGACTGGATCGTACAGCTCTGCACTATGAGGAGGGCCATATCCCCCTGCAACCAGTACTTTGCCGCTGGCAAGCAGCGTAGCTGTGTGGTTATTGCGCCGGTAGACAAGGTGGGCAGTGGCGCTCCAGGTCCCGCTCGCCGAGTCGTAGAGTTCCGCGCCTGCGAGCCCACCACTGACGAGGTTTATCCCCCCTGCCACCAAAACCTTTCCATTGGGCAACAAGGTCGCCGTATGGTAGTAGCGCGCGTCTGCCATACTACCCGTCGGACTCCACAGCCCGCTTGCTGGGTCATACAGCTCGGCGCTTCGGACACCACCGCTCGTTCCATACCCTCCCGCAACGAGCACCTTACCATTGGGCAACAAGGTCGCAGTATGGCCGTCCCGTGCATTCACAAGGGGACCTGTGCTAGCCCAGGTCCCGCTTTCTGGATCATAGAGTTCTGCACTTGCGACTTCCCCACCGCCCAGCCCTATCCCCCCTGCGACTAACACCTTCTCATTGGGGAGCAACGTTGCGGTATGGCTATACCGAGCAGTCATGAGATCGTTGGTGTTTACGAAGATACCCGGCTTGCCAAAACACACCGGCACCAGGAGAAGCGATGCGTTACAAACTAACACCATGGCAACAACACGGCTTCGTATATGCCGGTCACACCTCAATAATGCCAGGATTTTCATCGGCGCTCTTTGAGAGTGTCGACCATAGACAAGTGAAGGTCGAGCCAAAACTTCTGGTTAACCCGCGGTGGCAGGAAGATGGGATGACGGTGTCACCACTTACCTGTTCGTCCCGAAGCCGAGCGAATCTCAGCAATAGCTTCAGGTTGCGCTACTGTCCGAGGTCATAAACTTCAAGCAATCCAACACCTATGCCGTTATTCGCTCCGGCCAGAATCGCAGTGTAAGCACCGGGTGGAAGAGTCTCACTTATGCACGCCTCCAGGGGGTTTGTGCAAAACATTGAACAATTGTTCGGAGTCGGGCCACGCCGGGCTTGGGGCTGATCAGTGCGGGGCTGAAGAATGACCCCGCAGTTGTCGTTCATTGCCACCACGGTGCCGTCGCTGTCACGTAGTTCTAGGACCGGATCAGCCAGACAATTGGGAACACCGACACTACATAAAGATGGTCCAAGGCCACGGATTACGATCGGAGCGTTAGTGCCCGGGCTGAGGATGAACCCGCTGATCATGACATTGCTGCCAGTGCCGACAAATCCGCGCGTGCTAAGGTTCGCCAGCCGCGAGCTATTTCCAGAGTCTAAATCGTAGATCTCTACCAAACCAACCCCAGTGCCGTTGTTATTACCTCTAAGGATTGCTGTATACGCGCCGGGATCCAAGGTCACACAAATGGCCGCCTCCAGATCATTGGTCGGCGCAATGCCGCTGGCGATCAAATCGCAACGGTTCAAACAGGGCGCAAGGCAAGGGTCCCGCCAGTTATCATTGATGATTGTTGTAAATCCAGGTGGCCCATGCAGTTCGAGAATTGGATCACTCAAGGCTCCCCCGACAGGCAGTGATGGCCCGATGCCGCGCAGTAGCACGCGCATCGGATCGGTCCCCGTGATGATGAAGCCGATGATGGCAACAGTATCACCGGTCTGAACTAACACCCGCGTCGAGAGATTCACCGCCTGGGCCGGAGCGGGAGTAGGTGTTGGTGCTAATGTCGGTGTTCCCGTCGGCGTCGGCGTTGGAGTTGGAGTTGACGTTGGTGTTGGGGTTGGTGTGGGTACTGGCGCTGGCTCACAGTTATATAGCCAGTTGCCGGCATTGACCACCACCTTCCCCCAGTCTCCACTCTGAGAAGTATTCGCTCCGACATAGGCGGTGACACCGATTGTCGTATGCCCGCCGCTAACCTGGCGGACGGCGATCAATGAGCGGCCTTCGGTCGTCTGAGCCACCTCTGTCGATCCTAGTGGTAGCGCGTCGTTTCCGTCATCACTGTCCAGCGTGGTCACGTCGGCCATCAGCGGGTGCGATCCGTTGAAATTGCCTAACCTAACAAATAGAAGTCGGGAGTTCGAGTAGGAGTACGGATTGTAAGTTCCGGTGAGCCATCGCCCACGGATTCCCAATCCAACCGTTGACCCGTGGCTAAGCCCACATTGCACAACGACTCCGCCACCATCGACGTAGTCAGCCAGGTTGTTACCTAACGTAACCGCATCCTGGAAATCGGATCGGCTAAGCGGCACAACGATGTCGTATTGCTGAAGCTGAGCCAGACTTGGAATGCCGTCTCCTGCGTTGAAGACGTCAACGAGGGCCACGTTGGGCTGACTCTGGATCTCATCTACAAGAGTAGCAGGCGCGACAAAATCGGCATAAACAACGAGCACTTTGAAAGCGCACGGGTGGGGCGTGGGCGTGGGCGCCGGCGTCGGCGTCGGGGAGGGAGGAGGCACGGTGGCGATGAAGTTGCCAAACACACGAGGCGAAGTTGCCTCTATCGTGGCGACGACAGTATTACTGGCTGTATCGATCGCCGCGACGGAATTGCTGTTATAAATGGTGACATAAACGCGGGTGCCGTCTGGAGTGATCGACACACCGAATGGGCTCTGCGCCAATGGTACTGTCGCCATAACTGTATTATTGGATGTGTCGATAACCCAGACACTGTTGATTGCCGTCACATAGAGACGCGTTCCTGCTGGATTGAGCGCCAAGGCCGAAGGCTCGGCCCCCACTGACACTGTGGCCACCATTGTATTACTGGAGGTGTCGATCACCCCGACGGAGTTGCTGTAAGAATTGGCGACATAGGCACGTGTGCCTGTCGGATTGACCGTTATACCGTGCGGCCCCGACTGCACTGAGACGGTGGCCACCACATTATTCGTGGAGGTGTCGATGACGGAAACGGTGGTGAAGCCGGAGTTGGTTACATAGATACGAGTGCCATCCGGGCTTACTGCCACGCCATACGGCTCAAGCCCGACCTGTGGGGTAGTGGCCACTATTGTGTTAGTAGAAGTATCGATGACCGAGACAGTCCTGCCGTACTGATTCACCACGTAGGCACGGGTGCCGTCCGGGCTGATCGCCACGCCCTGTGGGTCGGACTGCGATGGCCATGGCACGATGGCCACGACACTGTTCGTAGACGTGTCAATGACCGAAAGATGTTCATAGCCGGTCACGTAAACACGCGTGCCCGCGGGGTTCACCGCTACGCCCTCGCCGGACCCAGGCACTGGCACTTGGGCGATCACCTGATTACTGCAAGTGTTTATGACGGCGACAACACCGAAGGCGTCAGGAACGTAGGCGAAAACCGCGCACGGTATCGGTGTGGGCGATGGTGGCGGCGGGGTTGGTGTTGGACCAGATTGCGCGCAGTATCTGGCGCCGGTGTTTAAATAGCTACTGCTATTGCCGGTTCCGCCCCAGACAATCATTTGGCTGCCGGTCCAGACTGCCGTGTGTCCGGATCGTGCCGAGGGCGCGTTAGTCGTGCTGGTGGCTGTCCAACTGTCAGAGTTGGGATCATATCTGCCACCGGTGCTCAAAGGGTTGTTTCCGTTGATTCCACCCCAGACGATCATTTCGCTGCCAGTCCAGACCGCCGTGTGCCCGGATCGTGCAGAGGGCGCAAGGCTGGTGCTGGTGGCGATCCAGTTGTTAGGGCCGACATCATATCTGCCGCCGGTGTTCACAGCGCTGCCGCTAAATCCACCCCAGACGATCATTTCGTTGCCAGTCCAGACCGCAGTGTGACCAAATCGGGCAACCGGCGCGCCGGTTGTGCTGGTGGCTGTCCAACTGTCGGTGCCGGGATTGTATCTCCCACCGGTACTGAAATCGGAGCTGTTGCTTCCGCCCCAGACAATCATTTGGCTGCCGGTCCAGACTGCCGTGTGACCATCCCGTGCAGAGGGAGCGCCGGTGATGCTTGTCGGTATCCACTCGGTGTCAGGGCCTGGAATGTATCGCCCGCCCGTGCGCACATCGAAGCCGTCGCCCTGTCCGCCCCAGACAATCATCTCACTTCCGGTCCACACCGCCGTGTGGTCGTACCGGTCAGTAGGCACGTTAATGATGCTGGTGGCTGTCCAAATGTCGGTGGCGGGATTGTATCTCGCACCGGTATCGGTTCCAAACAAGCCCTGAGCATTTCCGCCCCAGATGATCATTTCGCTGCCGGTCCACACCGCGGTGTGTCCGGAACGTGCCGCGGGCGCGAGTGTGGTGCTGATCGGAGTCCACGTGTCGGTGTTGGGATTGTATCGCCCGCCGTTGCTCAAGTAACTGCCACCGTTAAAGCCACCCCAGACGATCATTTCACTGCCGGTCCAGATTACACTGTGCCCGGTCCGTGCAGACGGTGCACCGGTGGTGTTGATTGGAGTCCAGATGTCGCAAGGCGGAGTTGAAGTTGGCGTCGGCGGACTAGCTGTTGGCGCCGGCGTAGGCGTGGAGGTACCCGTAGGCGTTGCGATCGGGGTTGGCGATGCAGTCGGGCCCACAGTCGGTGACGGCCCGGGTGTTGGCGTAACAAGTGACCCGTTGCAACCATACTGGACCGTGTCGATACCGATATAATCCGAATTGACACCATTCGGGCCGCCGTTCTCGACAAAGTAATGGAAGGCAAGCCGGCCCTCAACCGGCGCCGCGATGTTACTCAGAGTAACGGTGAAGTTAGTCCATGCACTTGGATAACCGGTTGTCGTATAAGCCGGATTTATGTCGAGCAAGAGTGTGGTGAAATCACCGACATCTGTTGCTGATGAGCCCACATTCGCGCTGTTCCCGTTTGTGCTCATGCGGATCTGGAGACGGTCTGGGTACATGGGCGTATTGACGGTTCGAGTCCAGAAGCTCAACATGGCGTTATTCTGAAGTATAATCGCCGGGGTCAGGAGCCAGTTGCTGATAGTCGAACCCGCTGAGCCGCTGTTGTAGTTAACGGCAATGTAAGAGTTGGGATTGCCCTCCTGTGCTGAAAAGACAGTGGTATCCCCCTGGAACCAGCTAAGCACCCCGATCGGATTACTGTTATTCGCCTGGACCCAGCCGCTCGGAGGCAACGTCGCGATGCTGCCGAATCCTTCCGCAAAGGTGCACACCGGAGGCGGCGGGGTTGACGATGGACCAACGCAGTAGCTTCCACCGGTATTTACAAGGGGATAATTTGCAGACCCACCCCAAATGATCATCTCGCTGCCAGTCCAGACCGCGGTGTGAGCACCCCGTGCCGCGGGTGCATTGGCCGTCGAGGTTGATGTCCAACTGTCGCTGGCGGCATTGTACCTGCCACCAGTGTTGGAATCGCTGCCGCCCCAGACGATCATTTCAGTGCCGGTCCATACCGCGGTGTGAGAACCTCGGGGCGAGGGGGCGTTGCCGGTGGTGGTAAACATCCAACTGTCCGTGCTGGGATCGTATCTGCCACCGGTGTTAACAACGTTGAAAGAGTCATCTGAACCGCCCCAGACGATCATATGATCGCCAGTCCAGACCGCGGTGTGATCGATGCGCTTGGTTGGTACGTTGACCAGGCTCGTAGACGTCCAACTGTCTGTCCTTGGATCGTACCTGCCGCCGCTTTGCAAATAGTTCGTTACGCCTGGATCTGTTCCACCCCAGACGATCATTTCACTGCCGGCCCAGACTGCCGTATGTCCCCATCTTGCGTGGGCCGCATTCGTGGTGCTGGTAGGCGTCCAACTATCCGTGTTGGGATTGTATCGTCCGCCAGTGTTCAAAACGCAGTTACCGCCACATCCATATCCACCCCAGACAACCATTTCGCTGCCGGTCCAGACTGCCGTGTGATAAAGTCGCGCTAGCGGTGCGTTGGTTGTGCTGGCAGCCACCCAAGCGTCCGCGGCAGGATTGTACCTGCCCCCATTGTTGAAAATCGTATTATTACTCGCTCCACCCCAGACAATGACCTCGATACCGGTCCAGACCGCGCTCTGACGCGATCGAATATCGGGCGCGTTCATTGGGTTCGTGTTAACCCAACTGTCGAGAGCGGGGTCGTACCTCCCACCAGTGTTGGTTGCTGAAAGGTTCCGATCCTCGCCGCCCCAGACGATCATTTCGGTGCCAGTCCAGACTGCGGTATGCCACTCGCGTCCAGTGGGCGCGTCGACAAAATTCGTCGGGGCCCAGCTGTCGCCGCTGACACACTCCGAAGTAGAGATTGCCGGGAGCGTGTATGTGTCCGATGTGAGGGTGCTCGAGGCAGAGAGCGCCTTGGCGCCATCATACAAACCCGGGCTACTTGCTAGTCGCTCCGCCAAGGTCGGCTTGGCTAGACATTCTGCGAGGACAAACGGATCGTTGCCAAGCGCTTCGAACAGTTCGCCCAATACGTCCGGGTGTCTGGTCTGATGGGCCATGCGCTCCAGTTCGGTCTGTAGTTCGCTCCCAGTGATTGCCGGTCCCCGTCGATCCGCGATAAGTTGCGATTTCCGTAAGTACTCTTCGACTTTGTCTTCGATCTGACGGCGCGAGACAATTGCGTCCAATGGAGGTTTCGGCCCGGGATTCTCTTTCGGCCAGATCCGGTGTCGCCAATAGACTTCTTCGATCGCGTATTGATAGGCAACGCGATCGGCCAGCGACAATTCTCGTGAACTGCCCGACAAGATTTTCTCAACGACAGCCGACTTGGAATCGACTCCAACCAGATGCGACGTGGCGCCTCTGAAAGGTGCTGCCAGCAGGATGACCGAGATCGCCGTCAAAATGATCGACACGCTGATTCGGAGCGCCGCAGCTCGGGCAGAATTATTTTGTCTTTTGTTCACGTCGTTTGATTTGGTGCCTCCCCCAGGCAGCTGACTAGCGTGACGTCACCAGACAAACGCGGCGTGACAGCCACGATGCCTATTGAGAACAAGAGCAGGCGAATGCAGCTCTTAACCCACGAGATACGTGGAGTTTTATTTTGACTCGGCGGTGCCATTGGCAGCGTCCCTCCTCTAAAGTTTTCTGTCAGGGCTGAACCCCGAAAGTCAAGCTTTTTCTAGCGTGAAGCGGCGACCGGGCCCGCAACGCTATTGGTCATATGCGCTGCCACCCGCTCGATCAGGGAACTAAGCCAACCAAGGAGACTGTTGAAATACTGGAATGGGTCGCGCGTGAACGATGTAGTGGCGCTTCGGTGAAGCGCCCGAAACTGTGCGACACGGCCCGAAGGCGCTTCGCAGAAGCGCCACTACATCTGTAACGACCGAGCGACGCCGCCAGCTGCCCTTCTGCCTCGCGCCCTCGAGGGTTG
>Ga0209048_10004801_pt1 | contig 12887 bp, 9 predicted proteins | sample FrelakmetCRP12CR_FD_187146 | JGI IMG/M metagenome (GOLD analysis project Ga0209048, IMG submission 187146) | Freshwater lake sediment microbial communities from the University of Notre Dame, USA, for methane emissions studies - CRP12 CR (SPAdes)... | ecosystem: Environmental > Aquatic >... | reverse complement strand
TCTGCCCTGTTTCGTTCGACGGTCAGAGACCGCCGCTACAGAAATCGGCACGGGCTTGCCCACATCTTAAACACTAGAGCGTGTTACGGACTTGCGCGTTCACACCATGCAGGGCCAAAGGCCCGGAGCCAAACTAGCCCTGGGTAATCAAGAAAGGGCGATCCGGCAGCTGCCGGACCGCCACTCCTTGGGCTGGATTGGAAATGGATCGCTTTTCCCCAGGGCGTTGCCTCGCCAAGGCGAGTCCGTCCGAAGGCGGACCGTGGGCTAATTTGTTTACGCACCTAGTTCTTGCGCAAAAATCGCACAGCAAAACGCAATAAGCGTACATCGCCGGCGCGCGGCGGTGGCTACAGTTATCGCAACTGTGCAACCAAACACTAAAGAACACGCCACCGGCTCAAACGAACATAAAGTTACAGGCCATTCCGCGCCTGATTTCAAACACGACCGGCGCCTGGTCCGGAATCGTCGCGCGAAGGCGGGCTTCAAGACCCTGGACGCAAACGAAGCGGTCGCGCGCGTTGCCTACGCGCTCAACGAAGTCATCGCCATTTACCCGATCACCCCGGCTTCACCGATGGGTGAATGGGCGGACGCGTGGGCCGCGAGCCGGGTGAAGAATCTCTGGGGAACCGTGCCGGCGGTGATCGAGATGCAGAGCGAAGGCGGCGCCGCGGGAGCAATCCATGGCGCGCTCCAAACCGGCGCGCTCAGCAGCACTTTCACTTCATCCCAGGGACTGCTCCTGATGATCCCAAACATGTACAAGATTGCCGGTGAGCTGACCCCGACCGTCTTTCACATTGCCGCACGATCCATTGCCGCGCAGGCGCTCTCGATCTTTGGCGATCACAGCGACGTGATGGCCGCTCGCGCGACGGGCTGGGCGATGCTTTGCTCCGCCTCCGTGCAGGAGGCGCAGGATCTCGCGCTGATTGCGCATGCCGCGACGCTCCAAGCACGGATCCCGTTTCTCCATTTCTTCGATGGTTTCCGGACTTCGCACGAGATTTCCAAAATCGACGTCCTGCCGGACGACTTGTTGCATGCGATGATCGACGAACAAGGCGTGCTCGACCATCGCGCCCGTGCCCTTTCGCCGGACCACCCGGTCATCCGGGGAACAGCGCAAAACCCAGACGTTTATTTTCAAGCGCGTGAAGCCGTAAGTCCCTTTTACGCCAGGTGTCCCGAGATCGTGCAGCGGACCATGGATCAATTCGAGGAACTGACGGGCCGGCGTTATGGCTTGTTCGAGTACCATGGCGCGGCCGACGCCGAACGGGTGATTGTCTTGATGGGGTCCGGCTGTGAAGCGGTCCATGAAACGGTCGATTTTCTTAACGCGCGGAACGAGAAGGTCGGCGTGCTCAAGGTGCGGCTCTATCGGCCGTTCGACGGCCAGGCTTTCGTCGAGAGGCTGCCCCGAACGGCGCGCACGATGGCTGTGCTCGACCGGACCAAGGAGCCGGGCTCTGGAGGTGAGCCGCTCTATCTCGATTGCGTGAACGCGCTTTACGAGCAGAACCGGGGCGATCTGCGCGTGGTTGGTGGCCGCTACGGTTTGTCATCGAAAGAATTTACGCCGGCGATGATCAAAGCGATTTTCGACCATCTTGAGAAAACGTCGCCCCGGAATCACTTCACCATCGGCATTGAGGACGATCTCTCTCACACCAGTCTCGATTTTGATCCGGCCTTTTCGATCGAGCCGGATGACGTGGTCCGCGCCCAGTTCTTCGGGCTTGGATCGGATGGCACCGTCGGCGCGAACAAGGAATCGATCAAAATCATCGGTGAGAATACCGGCCACTTCGCGCAGGGATATTTTGTTTACGATTCGAAGAAGTCAGGTGCGATGACCATTTCGCATCTGCGGTTCGGACCGCGGCCGATTCGATCGACCTATTTGATCACGCAGGCGAATTTCATCGGCTGCCATCAGGCGTTTCTGCTCGAGACCTGCAACGTGCTCAACGATCTCGCGCCCGGCGGAACGTTCCTGCTCAACTCGCCGTTTGGCCCGGAACAGGTCTGGACGCGGCTGCCGGCGAACGCACAACGGAGGATCATCGAGCAGGGCGCCCATTTCTTTGTCATCGACGCCAACAAGGTTGCGCAGGACTCGGGCATGGGCGGCCGAATCAATACGATCATGCAGACCTGTTTCTTTGCCATCTCAGGCGTCTTGCCGGCCGGGGATGCGATCGCCGCGATCAAGAATTCCATCCGGCAAACCTACCGGAAGAAAGGCGAGGAGATGGTCGAACGGAACCTTCGTGCGGTGGATGAAACGCTGGCGCATCTCTATGAAGTGGCGGTTCCAGGTGAGATTACGGCCAGCCCACCCACTCACAACGGGCACCTGCACGATGCGCCCGAGTTTGTTAGAAACGTGCTCGGAGAAATCATGGCCGGACGCGGCGATCGCGTGCCCGTGAGTGCCTTGCCAAACGATGGCACTTTCCCGACCGGAACAACGCAATGGGAAAAGCGCAACCTGGCCGTCGAAGTTCCGGTGTGGGACCCGGAGGTCTGTATCCAGTGCGGCAAATGCGTGATGGTCTGTCCGCACGCCGTCATCCGCAGCAAGGTTTACGAGGCGGCGGCGCTCGATGGCGCACCGGGCACGTTCAAATCGCGGGAAGCGCGCCTGCCGGAATGGAAAGGATTGCAATACTCGCTGCAGGTGGCGGTCGAAGATTGCACCGGCTGCGGAATTTGCGTCGATGTTTGTCCGGCGCGGAACAAATCCGAGGCGCGTTTGAAGGCGATCAACATGCAGCCGCAGTTGCCGCTGCGCGAAAGTGAGCGCGCCAATTGGGATTTCTTCCTCTCCATCGCGGAGCGGGATCGCCGCGAAATCGCGAATGAGAGCGTTCGCGAAATGCAGGTGCAACAACCGCTCTTCGAATTTTCGGGAGCGTGCGCCGGTTGCGGCGAGACGCCCTATCTCAAATTGCTGACGCAGTTGTTCGGCGATCGGCTTATTATCGCGAACGCCACCGGCTGCTCGTCGATCTACGGCGGCAATCTGCCGACAACGCCCTACACCACGGATCGAGCGGGACGTGGTCCGGCCTGGGCAAATTCGTTGTTTGAAGACAACGCGGAGTTTGGTCTCGGCTTCCGCGTTTCGATCGACAAACAGCAACAATTCGCCGGCGAATTGCTCCACGGCCTCTCGCCCCAGGTCGGCCGCATGCTGGCGACGGAAATCCTGAATGCGCGCCAGCGAGACGAAGCCGACATTTTCGAGCAACGCGCGCGCGTCGCGGAGCTAAAGCGCAAACTCGAGCCGCTCCGCGATCCGTATGCGAAACGGTTGCTCGCGCTCGCCGACACGCTCGTGCGCAAAAGCGTCTGGATCGTAGGCGGGGACGGCTGGGGCTACGACATTGGTTTCGGCGGGCTCGATCACGTCCTGGCCAGTGGACGAAATGTAAAAGTGCTCTTGCTGGACACGGAGGTTTATTCCAACACCGGCGGTCAATGTTCCAAATCAACGCCGCGGGCCGCGGTCGCGAAATTTGCCTCGAGCGGTAAACGCGGTCCGAAGAAAGACCTTGGCCTGATGGCGATGAGTTATGGCACGATTTACGTCGCCTCCGTGGCGATGGGGGCGAAGGACGAACACACGTTGAAGGCCTTCCTGGAAGCGGAAGCGTACGACGGCCCCGCCTTGATCCTCGCCTACAGTCATTGCATCGCCCACGGCATCAACATGACGACCGCGATGCAAAACCAAAAAGCGGCGGTCAACTCGGCCCAGTGGCTTCTCTACCGTTACCATCCCGAGCGCGCCGCGTTCGGAGAAAATCCGCTCCAGCTCGATTCCGCGCCGGCCCGGATGAAGGTGGCCGATTACTACCAGCTGGAAAACCGGTTCAAGATGCTCGGCCAAGCCGACCCTGAGACGGCAAAAACGTTGTTTGCCCGGGCGCAGGAGGACGTGAACGTCCGGCGTGAGTTTTATGAATATCTCGCCGCCCGAAAATTCAATCTCAACCCATCGGCACCATGAACCTAACGACTCATTACCTCGGTTTCAAACTCCGCACTCCCCTCGTGCCCTCAGCCTCACCGCTTTCGCAAAACCCCGACAATATCAAACGGATGGAAGACGCGGGCGCCTCGGCGATCGTCTTCCATTCCCTTTTCGAGGAGCAGCTCCGGCGCGACCATCATGAACTGCATTATTACCTCGAACAGGGGACGGACAGTAATGCGGAAGCACTCACCTATTTGCCGGCCCCCGATTTCAAGATAGGCCCCGACGAGTACCTCAACCACATCCGGAAGGCGAAAGAAGCGGTCCATATTCCAATCATCGGCAGCCTTAATGCCACCAGCTTTGGCAGCTGGCTCCAGAAGGCCCGGGAAATCGAACAGGCGGGAGCCGACGCGCTGGAACTCAATCTCTACTCGGTTCAGACCGATCCGGAGATCTCCGCCTCAGACATTGAAGAAAGCTACCTGGCCATCCTCGCGTCGGTGAGAGGGCAGTTGAAAATCCCGGTCGCGGTAAAAATCAGCCCCTTCTTTACGAACCTGGCCCGTTTTGCGCGCAGCCTTGACCGAAACGGCGCCGACGCGCTCGTGCTTTTCAATCGCTTTTACCAGCCCGACATCGAACTCGAGACCCTGGAGATCTCGCCCAATCTGCTCCTGAGCACGCCGATGGCGTCGCGCCTGCCGATGCGCTGGATTGCGATTTTGCATGGGCACCTCGGCGCCAATCTCGCGGCCACCAGCGGGATCCATCGCGCGAGCGATGCGCTGAAAATGCTCATGGCCGGCGCGGACGTAACGATGCTTTGTTCCGTGCTGCTGCGGCGCGGTATCGACCACATCCGCGTCATCGAGCGCGAGATGCGGGAATGGATGGAAGAACACGAATACAAATCGGTCGAGCAACTCAAAGGCAGCATGAGCCAGAAGAATTCGCCCGATGCGAGTGCCTTTGAACGCGCTCAATACATGCGCGCACTCTCGACCTATCCGGCAGCCGTTAGGTAGGAACGGTTAAAGACGTTAATAAGGTTAAAAGGGTTACAACGTCGGAGTTTCAACGCTCCACCCTATTCGAGCCCTTCAGGGACGAAACGTGCTTTCGCGGCCGGGGACGCGGAAACGTCGCTCCTCGCGTTCAGTGCCGTCAGCGCAGACAGAATTTTCCGGCAATGTCGCGGCCGTCAGGCCTGGCAATCACGGGGTGGAAACCAGTGATGAATCCGCAGATCTTTCTCGTAGTAGGCATCAATGGCCAGCCCGGCCCAGCACATCAACGGCAAAAGCAAGCCGATCCCACCGGTAGCCAGACCGAGCAAAATCCCGGCAAACACCGCGATCGGCATTCCCAGGAACAGCCAAACCAATCCGGCAGCGACGTGACCCTTGTAAATCTGACCGAGTCCCGGCACGACGCTCAGGAGAGCGGCACACTTATTCTCCGCCCTCACGACTTCTTTGTTTGAACACACCAGCGATTCGTTTTTCATTTGAGTTACCTCCTCGCCCAGCATGCCGCGCCGGAGCTCCGGCGCTCACCATTGCTTGGCAAATGTGCGGCAGATCTTGCCCAGTCGATCCCGACGGGATTCGCCACGGAAATCTACGGATACAGCCACTGGCTTCGCCAGCCATCCGGCGCGCGCTCGTAGACGATCCGTTCGTGGCGGCGAAAGGCCTTCTGTGTCCAAAATTCAATCCGCTCCGGCACGACCCGAAAGCCGGACCAGAACGGCGGACGCGGCACCGGCCCAACCCCGAAACGCAGGGCGGCTTTGGCGACTTCCGTCTCGAGCTCAAAATAGCCACGCATTGGCCGTGATTGTTTCGAGGCCCACGCGCTGATCTGGCTCAGGCGGGCACGGGTCGCAAAATAGGCATCCGCTTCTTCATCACTCACCACTTCGGCGCCGCCGCGGACACGAACCTGTCGATCGAGCGACATCCAATAAAAGCAGAGCGCCACTCGCGAATCCTGCCTCAGCGCCCGCGCTTTCGGGCTTTCCATATTGGTAAAAAAAACAAATCCCCGCTGGTCGACGCCTTTAAGCAAAAGCATCCGCGTATCCGGACCATCGGCGTCAACCGTCGCCACCGTCATGGCGGACGGTTCCTTGATTCCGGCCGCAATCGCTTTCTGAAGCCAATCTTGAAAAAGCGCGATCGGATCGTTCATGGGACGGCGAGTATTACCAGAGCTGAACGCAAGCGCTGCCACCAAAAGACGTGCTCGACTTCGCACCTGCGATCGAGGGATGATAGCCCAAATGTTGCAAAACTCTTATCCTTATCTTCTCGCGTTTCACGGATTGCTGCGGTGGGTTGCCCTGGCTGCCGCTCTTGGCGCCATTGTGGTTGCGGCTTCCGGCTGGAGTGGCCGAAAAGGCGCCAGCCCGGCCCTTCTTCGGAGCGGCATCTCTTTCGTCGCATTCATGGATCTGCAGTTTGTGCTTGGCCTGATCTTGTACTTCGGCGCGAGCCCTCTCACGAAAATGGCGTTCCAAAACATGGCGGTGGCGATGAAGGATCATGAGCTGCGCTTCTTCTCCGTGGAACACACCTTTTATATGTTGCTGGCCGTCGTCTTCGCTCATGTGGGAGCGGCTCTGGCGAGAAAGGGAAAGACCGATCTCAAGAAGTATCGCGGCGCGACCATCGCTTATTGCCTTTCTCTCCTGCTCATGCTCGCCGGGATTCCATGGTGGCGGCCACTGCTGAGATTCGGCTCCTAACCAAACGACTTTATTCGCGTCGCTTTTCCCTCGAGCGTTTACTTCAGGGCAGCTTCGATCGGTTCCTTGTTATCGACCTTGCACGTAAGCGCGGATCGCTTCGAACTGGCTGACTCCGTCGAGGCCTGCTTCGGCCATCACCGTTGCCCCCGGGCCGCTTCCGAGAAAATGCCCATGCCGGAACGGATGGAGCGTGTGGGCCCGACCGTAATCCGAACGCACCCAGCGAGTCATCGTCGCGAGGGTGAAATCGGTAATGCCCATCGCTTCCTGTTGATGCGCTTCCGGAAAAATTCGTTCGCGTTCGGCCGCCGGCAACAGGTCGAACAATTCGCTCGAGGTGATGGCGTAAACGTTCAGGCCGAGACCCGCATGATCGATCAACGGCAACGTCTCGTTGACAAACGCGTTCGTCACGCCGGTGCCTTGAAGAACAATCGTGCCTTGCGCATGGCCATTCACCGAACGTAAACGGTAGACACCCTGCGCGGCCAGGGCGGCCGAGGGCAAACCCAGGGCGGCGCGATCAAGCACCAATTCCGGCGGGCGCGTCACGAACGGCGCGATGACCGCCGGACGTTTCGCCAGCGCCGCCGAAACGAGGAACCACATTTCCTGCGGATCCCACGGCGTTAGGGTGATCATGGCCCCGAGCGGGAAGTTGTCTTGCAGCAATTGCAGCGATTGCGGGTCGGCGTGCGTTGGGCCGTCTTCGCCGGTTTTCAAACCAGCGTGGGCGCAAATCAGGAAGAAGGGGCGATAAGCGCCGCCTTGCGCCGTCACTCGAGCCTCGTTGCCAATCGCGTGGAGCCGCGCTGCGATGTGCCCGAGCGGCGCGCTGAAGGCAGCATACGATGAACCAGCTCCGACGTGCGCGCCAAAGGCAGCGATCCCGGACAACATCGCCATGATCGCGTCCTCGCAGATTCCGCCGATGGCCAGTTGCCGCGCGCCCGGATTGGTCTGCCGGTTGTAAAATCCCGGCGGAAAAGTTTCGCCCGCTTTGTTGATGCTGGTCGATCCCAGCAGGTCCGCCGAGGCAATAACAAATCCGCCATGCGTGATCCGATTATAATAGTTGAGGACGCGACCGAGTTCGTCGCGCAACGTCGTTTTGGTTCGGAAATTGAGCGCGAGTTCGGCCGGGGCGCGGGCGCCAGCGCGCTGTGCTGTTTCATAGGCGATTTCGATCTTCGGGGCATCCGTGCGCGGTTTGCGCCCGAGCGCGTCCAGACGCTTGTGCGCAGCTCGCAATTGCGCGGCCAGCGCGCCCACCGTGGACGGTCGAGTTTCGAGCGCGCGCCGGATGATGCTGAGCGTTTCCCAATAACACTCCTCCAGGATGGTCGTGTTGGTTCCGCAGCTGCAACGTTGGGCGCCATCGCAATGGGGAATGTGCGTTTCTTCCTTCGGCAACAACGGGGCGACGGCAGCGAAAAACGCGTTCGAGCAGAGTCCATGTCCAGCCCCGTGCGAAGCGCGGCCCTCAATTCCGTAGCGCCAGCCTTTGATCGTGCGATAGACGATCGCCGTCGGCTGGCCGTTGTGAAGATCGACCGCGAGACGCTGGGCCGAGGTGATCTGCTGCCAATCGAACCCGTCGGGCACGTAAATCACGTTCCAATCGTGTAGATAGGCCAGCTCAGCAGGTGTCCATTGCACGTAATCACCCGGCGTGTCGTCGCCGCGGCAGACGTGATTGGAATCGATGGAGGCCTGATTCCAATCGACATGCAGGACAATGTTATCGAGCGAGGCCGTGCCGGCCGCCGCCAGCGCTTCGGCCACCCGGCCCGGTGTCATTCCGCCCTCGCCCTCTATGATATGGACCCGCGGCGCGTTCTTGCCGTAAACGTCGGCCGCGGCCCACGCCAAACCAAACGAGGCCGGGAGACCGACGCCGGACGCGCCGGTGCAGATACGGACAAAGGGTGTCGCCGGCGTTGGGTGACCATCAAGTGGCTTCGAACCGAATTTCTTGAACAGCGGGGTGTTGGAGGCCGGATTGCGCCGAAACCCGAGCAAATCTTCCAGCCGGAGCTGAAATCCCTCTCGCGTGGGTAAGAGTTCGGGGGCGGCGATTCGCGCGATCTCATTGCGCAAGGCCCACATGGCATAAAGCCCCAGGGCTTTGTGTCCAGCGGCATAGGAAATGATATCGGCGTCCAGGCGATTTGGACTCGATAGATCGTAATCCATGACATCAAAGAGCAGCCGGGCCACGAAACGGCCGGACGAAATCGAGCCCCCCGGGTGACCGGAAAGCGGCGCGTAGTTGTACATGACCGCGCAGAGCGTCCGATAAACAAGGTCAAATGTTTCGCAATCCTCAATCGTCGACTGGTCGAGCGGTTCGCCTTCTTCCGCGACGCGATCAGCTGCGTTGATGTAGATGCCGCGACGCGGCCCGAAGGACATGGTTTGCCGCGGCGAATCCACCCCGCTCGCGAGCTCTTTCGGAGTCTCCTGGCGGATCGCTTTTTCGGGTTGAGTTGGCGTGATTTGCCGGGAGATGACGTCTGTTAACATAAGTGTTGGCCTTCCTGGATGAACTTCTGAAATCCGTCGATGTCGCTGGCCGCGGCGCGAATCCGCTCGAGACCGATGTCGAGATCGTCGATGGCGGTGGCGATCGAGAGCCGAAGGTAGTGCTCCCCTTCCGACCCGATGGATCCGAACGACCTCCGATCCATCGTCGCAACCTGGTGACGCCAGAGCAGGAACATCTGCACCAGCGTCGCCGGACTGCTGCGTGTGCCATCGACCATTTTCCCGTGTGCCTCGATCGCGCCGAGCTTCTCGCACATCCCGGCGATGTTCGGGAAGAGATAGAAAGCGCCGCCCGGTTTGCGGCAAGTGATGCCAGGGATGGAGTTCAAACCCGCCACCATCATATCGCGCCGCTCGCGAAAGGCGTTACACATTCGAGCGATCTCGACGGCGCTCCGCGGCGATTCGAGTGCGACCTTCGCGCCCATCTGGTTGTAAGCGGGAATGCAGGAAAAATAATTGATATTCAGATTCTTGAAGACGGCGGCTTCTTCATTGGTCGGAAACACCGCCCAACCCACACGTCCGCCCGTCCAGGCAAACGACTTGGAGACCCCGCCGGCAACGATGGTGCGCTCAGCCATGCCTGGGACCGATGCGATGGAATGATGGCAATGACCATCGAACAGGATGTCCTCGTAGATCTCATCCGAATAGATTCGCACCTGTGCCGGCGCCTTATGCCGAATGACCTCGGCGATGTCTTCGAGTTGCTCGCGACTGGCCACTCCGCCCGTCGGATTCGATGGGAAATTCAGAATGATGACCCGCGTGCGCTCCGTGATGAGCGGGGCGAGATCGCGGCCACTGAAGCTGAAACCATCTTCCTCTCGAAGATGAAGTGGAACGGGTTTAGCCCCGATATATCCGGTGAACGATTCGTAGATCGGAAACCCCGGGCTCGGATAGATCACTTCATCACCAGGATTGCAGTATGTTTGCTGCGTCAGACCGATCGGCGGTTTGCCGCCGGGGAAAACAACGACGCGATCCGGTGAGATTTCGATCTTGCGGGTGCGTGAGACCATGCGCGCGACCGCTTCGCGCAGCGGCAGAATACCCTGCGGATCGCAGTAGTGCGTAAGATCGAGATCAATCTGGCGTTTGATTTCGTCCGCGATGTGTTTTGCCAGCGGAAAATCGGGCTCGCCCAGGTTGCACTTGATGACTTTGTGCCCCGCCAGTTCCAGCTCGCGAATCTGCGGCCCGATTCGGAACGCGTTCTCGCTGCCGATGCGATAAGTCCGGTCCGAGAACAGACGCTGATTCACCTTCGTTCCTTGAGGAGCAATGGCTGGCGCAAATCTTGTCGGCTCCGCTTTTGTGACCGGCTCAGGCTGAAGCAAAGTTGCGTCCATAGATTGTCCTTTCACTGAAGTTTCGGAATATGCGGTTCCACTTTGTCGCCAGGCTTTTTTTGGTCCCCTATCAATAGGAGGTGCCGCGGAATCCCTCCACACGGTTATTGCGAAAAGACGGGCGTTTCTTGCGGTGGTTACGGCCGTGGTTTGGGCGCCCCATCATCTGGAGAATCTCGCAGCGGCACGAGCACGAGCACGAGCACGAGGAAGAGGAAGAGGAAGAGGAAGAGGAAGAAATTATCTCAGCCGACTTAATCCGGCAGCTGCCGGATAACTTTTTTAACCCTCTTAACGTCCCTCCCTGAAAGGATCCGCTACTTGGCTGCGCTTCGGAACGCGTCGATTACTTCCGATGGCTTCCAGAAGTTGCCTCGCCAGATCTTTAGCACCTTGCCCTCCGAACCGATCAGGGCCGTCGCCAAACCATGGGAAATTGTGCCGCCTTCCGGTTGCACAAAAACGGAAAAGCGCTGGGTCAGCGCATCAATTTCAGCCGGATCACCTGTAGCGAAGGTCCAGATGTTTGGATCGGCCTTCTCTTGTTGAGCATAGCTTTTCAAGATGTCGGGCGTATCGAAATGCGGATCGAGCGTGATGCTGAGCAGGCGCGTCTTCGCCGCCGCCCCCTCGTCCGCTTTGATCGCGTCCTGCAGTTCTGAAAAATTCCGCGAGATGAGCGGACAAAATTTCGGAATCGCGCAACGCGTGAAAACAAACGTGAGGACAAACTGCTGGCCGCGAAACGTGTCGAGCGAGACCCGCGCCCCATCCTGATTGGTCAGGGAGAAGGACGGGAGGATGTCCCCTTCCCGCAGACGCGCCGCCACCGCCGTGGAAGGGCGGGCCGTTGGATGTGGTTCGGCCAGGTGCACGTCGCTGGCCGCGATTCTCTTCACCTGGTCGATAAACAGATCTTTGTCCGTGACGGTCATGCGGAAGGAGATCGCGTCTTCGATCTTCAAGTCCGCGATCTCTTTTTGATTCTTCCCGGTAAATGGCATCGTCATCGACGGCATGAGGCCGGGAATGTCCTCGTGCTCGATGTCAATCGTGCTGCGGTCTGGTGCGAACCCGCGGACAATTCCACGGACCTCGTAGTGACGCGCCGTGCTGTCCTGCGTTTCTGATCGGTCACAGCTCGTCGTCACGAGGCTGACGCAGAGTGCCAGCGCGATTTTGCCCAGGAAAGTCCTTCGCATTCCGCAATTGAAATCACCTGCGGAAGGCGTCCAGAGAAATCGCGCGAAGCCTTGATTTGCATCAAGGCACGGCCGCTCGCGGCCCGGTACTCTGCGCATCAAGAAGCCATGTTAACGCCAAAAACAACGCAACCGTTCGCCAATAGTCGAAGCAGTCAGAATGCGCAGACGGCCTCCTGGCTGAAGAAAGCAAACCAACAAATGAGACAGAATAAATTCGTCCTGCTCGCCGCGCTCGGATGCGGCGCCCTTCTCTATTCCATGACCGGTTGCTCGCGCGCTCCAGAGGCGCCGCCGAAAGCGGTGACCATCCAGGCCGACGACAAGATGCGTTTCGACCTGACCGCATTCGAGGCGAAGCCGGGGCAAAAAATCGCGGTCACGCTTAAGAACATCGGCACGACGCCGAAATTCTCCATGGGACATAACTTCGTCATGCTCGATCGCACCGTGAACACCGGGAACGTAACCAGGTTTCTCGATGCCGCCTCAACGGAAGCGGCCCACGATTACGTTCCACCCGGCTCCAAGGAAGTGCTCGCCCACACTAAACTGCTCGGCCCCGGCGAAAGTGACACGGTCACGTTCACCGCGCCCTACGTCCCGGGCGATTACCTCTACCTCTGCTCATTTCCCGGTCATTACTCCCAGGGCACCAAGGGCTTCATGACCGTGAAGTAAACTCGGAAAGAAACAACCATGAAAACATATCTCAATTATTTGGTCGCGTTGACGATGGCGGTTGCCTTCGCCGGCTGTGGAAAACCAAGCGGAACCTCAACCGCCGATCGCACGGCGAACGCTCTGGCCAGCTACGTCGCGCCTGGCGAGAAAGACGAATATTACCTCTTCTACTCGGGCGGGCATTCCGGTCAGGTGTTCGTTGCCGGCATTCCATCGATGCGGCATATCGTGACGATTCCCGTCTTCGCGCCGTATCCGGCCACCGGCTACGGATTCGATGCGGAATCGAAGGCGATGCTGGGCGATTTTACCTGGGGTGATGTGCATCACCCAGGGCTCTCGCAGAC
>Ga0209048_10004800_pt1 | contig 12889 bp, 13 predicted proteins | sample FrelakmetCRP12CR_FD_187146 | JGI IMG/M metagenome (GOLD analysis project Ga0209048, IMG submission 187146) | Freshwater lake sediment microbial communities from the University of Notre Dame, USA, for methane emissions studies - CRP12 CR (SPAdes)... | ecosystem: Environmental > Aquatic >... | reverse complement strand
GTGAACGTATCGTGATGATCTTCCTCGTCTGCGAGGATTTCCTCAAAGAGCAGCCGTGTCGTGGAATCGTTTTCCGACGCGGCCTGCTTGATGATCTTTTTATAAAGGTCGATGGCCTCTTCCTCGGCCTGTGCATCGGCCTCGAGCATCTCTCTAATTGAAGTTACTATCTTGAGGGGGTCGGGCTTGGTTGTGGGGGTGACGTCGAAATAAAAAAGCCGCTCAGCGATCTTTTCCGCATGCTTCATCTCCGCGACTGCCACCTCCTTAAACACATCGGAAATCTCTGCCGACTCAAGCCCCTTTGCCATTATATGCTGCCACATGTATTGGACGCTCACCTGTATCTCGCGCGCGATAGCCTTATTCAGCATTTCGGTCAGCGTGCTGCTTGCCTTTTGTACCATTGACATTCTCCTTTCATGCTGGGAAATAACCGGTTATTGAAGTACGTGGTCGTAATTTTACCAGAAACTACTCAAAATGGGAAGACCTGAATGCGTGTGACAAAAGAGGGGAGAAGCTGGGTTAGATCTGCGGCTTCCGGATTCCCCAATGGGATATAAACTCCCGCTCCGCCCGCTCGGGCTCATCGGTATTGTTCAAAATAAGCTGGCGGAGGTGGTGGTAACTGTCGAGATCGAGCTCCGCAAAGGCGACCGCAAGGTTTCCCGGTTCGGTCCGGACCACTGATCCCCGCGCTTCGATGATCACTCGCGGATCAGCCGCGGCAAGGATTATATTCACGCCGCAGGGGGTGCCGGGAGGTGGGACGGCTTGTTCAACTGCGATCCGGAGCCCGGTCATGCTGATATCGATCGCAGTCTCCGATTTGATTATCCGGCCCTGTATATGGATCTCTACCTTCGTGTTGAAAGGCACCCGAATAAACTCTCTTCTTTCGTTCGCTGGATCAGTCATCCATGCCCTCTCATCATTAACGCACTTTTATTTTAAGTATATCATTCCTGTTCCCTTTCCGTCAATCAATCCCGTCGTTTTTCTCCTGCAGCAGCAGGACAGCGGATATTGTCATGAGAAACATTCCCGCCTTCTGGTTTGCAGGTATCTGCAGGCGCAAACCTCTGGTTTTATTTGACATCCCGCCGGGTTTCTGGTAAAACAATATATCTTTACCGTTTATCACATAAATCATGGAGTATTGACAGAAGGAGAGAGATGAGAACAACCAGGGGATTTTTCGTTTTCGCTATCGTCCTCGGTATCTTCATAAGCGTCACCGCGCATGCGCAGCTTAGTCCGCCGTCGCTCAAAGCCCTAGACGTCACCAAACAGGAGATTAAGAAAATGTCAATGACAAAAGCGATTATCGAGACGAAGTTCGGCAACATTACCTTGAAATTCTTTCCGGATATCGCTCCGGGGCATGTGAAAAACTTCCTCGACCTGGCCAAAAAAGGCTTTTACGACGGGACGACCTTTCACCGCGTGATCCCCGGTTTTATGATTCAGGGAGGAGACCCAAACTCGAAAGACCCCAATAAGAGCAAACACGGCCAGGGCGGGCCCGGATACACTATCAAGGCGGAGTTTAACGACAAGCCGCACAAGCGCGGCACGCTCTCCATGGCACGGGCAGGCCAACCCGACAGCGCAGGTTCGCAGTTCTTTATCTGCGTAAAGGACTCGCCCTTCCTAGACAAGCAATACACCGTCTTCGGTGAGGTGGAGAGCGGCATGGACGTTGCGGACAAAATCATTTCCCAGCCCCGGGACAAGAGCGACAACCCGAACGACCGAATCGAAATGAAAGTGAAGATCGTGGAAGGAAAATAACAGGGTCCATTTCTTTGACACTGATTTACACTGATTGATTATGAAGTATCATGATCTTTCATAGGATTCATCCGCCGTGATCCGTGTCAAAGATTTTGTCGTGACTTCTGTTGGTATCGGCTTATCCGGGTTAGGAGCATGTGTTTGAAACAGGACATTAAAAAAATCGTCGTCGCCTATTCCGGCGGGCTGGACACGTCGGTCATTATCAGGTGGCTCAAGGAAGAGTACGGCTGCATTGTGATCGCCTTTACGGCGGACATAGGCCAAGGCGAGGAACTTGAGCCGCTCAGAGAAAAGGCCATCAAGACCGGCGCAAGCAAGATATATATCGATGACCTGCGTGAAGAATTCGTCAAGGATTTCGTGTTCCCCATACTGCGGGCTAATGCCGTGTATGAGGGCCGTTATCTTCTGGGCACGTCGATCGCCCGGCCGCTCATTGCCAAGCGTCAGATCGAGATCGCCTCACAGGAAGGCGCCGACGCGGTCTGCCACGGCGCGACCGGCAAAGGCAATGACCAGGTCCGGTTTGAGCTTACGTACTTTTCATTCAAGCCCGATGTGAAGATCATCGCGCCCTGGCGCGAGTGGAGCATGAAGGGCCGCGAAGAGCTGATCGCCTATGCCGGGAAACATAAGATTCCGGTGTCGGCTACCAAAGCCAAGCCTTTTTCCACGGACCGGAACTTGCTGCACATCAGCTATGAAGGCGGCATCCTCGAGGACCCGTGGAAAGAATCGACCGACGATATGTACACCATGGCCGTGCCGGTGGAAAAGGCGCCGGACAGGCCCGAGTATGTGGAAGTGGAGTATGAGAACGGAAATCCGGTGGCCGTCAACGGCAAAAAAATGTCGCCAGCCGCGCTGTTGACCGAGGCAAACCGTATCGCCGGGGCCCATGGGATCGGCCGCGTCGACCTCGTGGAGAACCGCTATGTTGGAATGAAATCTCGCGGCGTCTACGAGACGCCCGGCGGCACGCTGCTACACGCCGCTCACCGTGCCGTCGAGTCAATCACCATGGACCGTGAGGTCATGCACCTCAGGGACAGCCTGGTCCCGCGCTATGCGGAACTTGTATATTACGGGTATTGGTTTTCGCCCGAGCGTTCCATGCTCCAGGTCGCCATTGACGAGTCTCAGCAAAACGTCACCGGTACGGCGAGGCTCAAGTTGTATAAAGGTAACTGCGATACGGTGGGGCGAAAGTCGCCGGTCTCTCTCTATAGTCCCGAGCTCGCTACCTTCGAGGCGGACCGGGTATACGACCAAAAGGACGCAGAAGGTTTCATTCGGCTGAACGCGCTGAGACTTCGGGCAGGAAAGAAAGCAAACATGAAATGAAAATATCCAATAATCAAATGCCAAACACCAAATAATAACCAATAACAAATCGACAAGCTTCAAAACGTTTGGTTATTGTATTTTGGTGATTGGTTATTATCGGTAATTTGGAGCTGGAAATTTGGATATTGTTTGGTGTTTGTTATTTGGAATTTGATTATACTCTAAATTATAATATGGCAAAGAAAACTAAGATAAAGAAAAAAGCAAAGACTGCCGCAACAAAAACCAAGCCCTGGGCCGGCCGGTTCATCGAGGCCACGAACGAGGTCGTGGAAGAGTTCACCGCCTCAATCCCCTATGACTGGCGTCTTTACCCCTACGATATCGCCGGCAGCATCGCCCATGCGACTATGCTCGGCAAGACCGGCATCATAACGAAGAAAGAGGCAAGCCGGATCGTCCGCGGGCTAAAAGAGATACTGGGGGAAATTGTTACCGGCAAATTCGAATTCAGCGTTGAGCTCGAAGACATACACATGAACATTGAGAGCCGGCTGATTCGGAAGATCGGTCCGGTGGGCGGTAAACTCCACACCGCGCGGAGCAGGAACGATCAGGTGGCGCTCGATCTTCGCATGTACCTGCGGGACGAGATAGCCGAGATCTACGAACTCCTCGGCTCAATTCAGAAGGTCATCGTCGATCTCGCAGACCGACACAGCGATGTGGCCCTGCCGGGATACACTCATCTTCAGCGGGCCCAGCCCGTGCTCTTAGGCCACCACCTGCTCGCGTACTACGAAATGTTCGAGCGCGACCGGGGCCGGCTTGAGGACTGTTTCCGCCGGGTTAATGTCATGCCCCTCGGAGCAGCCGCGCTCGCGGGAACGGTGTTTCCAATCGACCGGACTTACACGGCCAAACAGCTCGGGTTCAGCAGCATCGCCGAGAACAGCATGGACGCGGTCTCTGACCGTGATTTCGCCATTGAGTTCACAGCGGCCTGCGCCCAGATCATGATGCACCTTTCACGTATGTCTGAAGAGCTCGTTCTGTGGTCGTCGTCGGAGTTCGGGTTCATCACGATGGCCGATGCCTTCACCACCGGCTCTTCCATCATGCCGCAGAAAAAGAACCCCGACGTGGCCGAGCTCGCGCGCGGCAAGACCGGGAGGGTGTACGGCAGTCTTACGGCGCTCCTTACGATCATGAAAGGACTGCCGCTCACCTACAATCGTGACATGCAGGAAGACAAGGAACCCGTCTTCGATGCCGCGGACACGGTCACGCTCTCGCTCTCGGTTTTCATCGATATGCTGCAGGGCATTACGGTTCACAAGGATGTGATGCGGATGGCAGCCGAAGACGGGTTCATCACGGCCACGGATCTTGCCGACTATCTCGTAAAAAAAGGAATGCCGTTCCGCCGGGCGCACGAGGTCGTTGGCAAGGCGGTCCTGCGCGCCATTGAACTGGGGTGCGGTCTCGTGACTATGCCGCTCAGGGAATACAAAAAACTTTCGCCGCTGATTAAGGATGATGTGTACGACGCATTGTCCGTCGAAGCATCCGTGGGTAGGCGCACGTCATTCGGAGGCACTGCTCCCACAAACCTGAAGAAGCGCCTTCAAACACTTAAGAAAAAGATGCAATGAAAATCCGCTTACGCTGTTTGATCGGTATCTGCCTGGCGCTTATTCTTGCGGCCTCCTCTGCCTGCGGAAGAAAGACCCCGCCGCTGGTGCCCGACAAACCGAGGCCCGAGACGGTAAAAGACATCAAGGCCGTAACCAGAGACGCCGTCGCGTTTCTGTCATGGCCCCTACCCGTGCGGAACAGTGAAGGCAAGAGCATGAATCCTGCTGATATCCAGCGGTTCCGCATCTATCGGGCTGATATCAGGCGCGACCGGAAGCAAGCCCGATACAAGCTGTTAGTCGAGGTCGACATGACGAATCCTGCGCCGGCGTATGTACGGAACGGCGTGGTTTTCTGGAGCGATCGCAATCTCAAATACGAACAGGCGTACGGGTACCGCATACGGGCGATAAGCACGCGGGGCGGGATGAGTAAGTGGTCCGATGAAGTGCGAGTCGCGCCGCTGCTATCGCTTGCAATTCCCAAAGGCGTCGTTGCGAATGGCGGCGACACCATTAACCAGCTCTCCTGGGAGCGTGTTACCACAAGAATGGACGGAAGCCGATACAATGGGTTTATCGGATACAATGTGTACCGGGGGACGGAAAAAGGCCGGTATGAGGAGGCCCCGGTGAACAAGGAGCCGCTCAGAACAAATTCATATAATGACACTGCGGTTGAGAACGAGAGGGCGTACTTTTACATGATACGCTCCGTCGACAGTCCAACCCCGCCCTGGAAAGAGGGCCTTGATTCCGATGAGGCAACGGCGACCCCGCGAGACATGACACCTCCTGATGGTCCGACAGGGCTCACGGTCGTTCCGGGTGTGAACAGGGTATTCCTCACTTGGAATGAGAACAAGGAGCGGGACCTTGCCGGGTATCACGTTTATCGATCTACCATGAGCGGCAGGGACTACAAACGGTTGACGGACAGGCTTCTTACTCGGTCTACCTTCTCGGACGAGACGGTAAAGGCGGAAACGACGTACTATTACATTATTACGGCGGTGGATCGGTCCGGAAATGAAAGTGTGCCATCAGGGGAAAAGAACGCACTCGTTGAGAAGCTGAGGTAACTACAGACTTACAATTGGTCGAGAGTCCGTTATGCACGATTTTACCTATAAAAAGGGAGAGCTGTACTGCGAGGGGGTCCCGGTCAAGAACGTAGCACAACGGGTCGGCACGCCGTTCTATTTGTACAGCAGCCATACGCTCGTGAACCACTTCCGGGCCTTCGACAGCGCCTTTGCGGGTGTTCCTCACCTCATCTGTTTCGCCCTCAAGTCCAACTCGACCGGCGCCGTGCTCCGGTTGCTTGGTCGGGAAGGAGCAGGGGCCGACATTGTGTCCGGCGGCGAACTGTACCGTGCCCTCCGCGCAGGCATAGACCCGAAAAAAATCGTCTATGCCGGAGTGGGTAAACGCAGGGAAGAGATCGAGTACGCTCTCAAGATCGGCATCCTCATGTTCAACGTCGAGTCCGGAGAGGAGCTTCTTGCGATCGAACAATCCGCAAAGGACATGCGCGCTAAGGCGAGGATCGCGCTCCGGGTGAACCCGGACATCGACCCGAAGACCCACGCATACATTTCCACGGGGCTCAAAGAGAACAAGTTCGGCATTCCCATCGAGCAGGCGCTCGAATATTATCAGACCGCAAAGAACCTTCCGCATGTGGAGGTCGTAGGCGTTCACCAGCACATCGGCTCTCAAATTACCGAGGTCCAGCCCTTCGTGGATGCCCTCGAGAAGCTCGTCGCGCTCGTGAAGGAGCTCCGCACCGCCGGGATGGACATCAAATACATCAATATCGGCGGCGGACTGGGCATCACGTACAAGGACGAGACCCCGCCGCTCCCGAACGATATGGCGCAGGCGATCCAATCGCGCGTTCCGCGTGAATGTACACTGCTTATGGAGCCTGGCAGGGCGATCGTGGGCAATGCCGGCATTCTGGTTACTCGCGCCCTCTACCACAAGGACAGCGGGGATAAGCGTTTTCTCATCGTGGATGCGGGCATGAACGATCTGATCCGGCCGAGCCTCTATGAGGCGTATCACGACATCCGGCCGGTACTCGAACCTGTTGCCGCCGAGAAGTCCGTGTTCGATGTCGTCGGCCCTATCTGTGAGTCCGGAGATTTTCTGGCCAAGGGGCGCGAGATGACTGAGGTACGACAGGGTGACCTTCTTGCGGTCATGGGTGCGGGAGCGTATGGGTTCTCCATGGCTTCGAACTATAACTCCCGCCCGCGCGTGGCTGAAGTGATGGTCAAGGGGAATGAATATTTCATCGTACGTGAGCGCGAGACCTACAGCGACCTCATCAGAGGTGAGAAGGTCCCGCGATGGCTGGAGGGATAAGGGGGACAAGCACCAAATAACAAGCGCCAAACCACAAATAAACACCAGTGACATTCATCAAGTTCCAAACATTTGGCTATTGTATTTTGGTGATTGAATATTGTTTGGATTTGTGATTTGAAATTTGGTTGGCCATGAAGAAAATACCTTTTTATAAAATGCAGGGGAGCGGGAACGACTTCATCCTTATCGACAACCGCAGGGCTGTCCTGAAAGGAAAAAACCTCAAGGACCTTGCGGTCGGCGTCTGTGACCGGCATTATTCGGTCGGCGCCGATGGACTGATTGTGATTGTGCCGTCGCGGAAGGCGGACTTCAAGTGGCGGTTCTTCAATGCAGACGGGAGTGAAGCTGAAATGTGCGGTAACGGCTCACGGTGCGCCGCACGCTTCGCGTACCTCAAGAAGATCGCCGGAAAGAACATGGCCTTCGAGACGCTGGCCGGCACTATCCATGCGCAGGTGAAGAATGATCGCGTAAACGTGCAGCTCAACGGCGCCTCGGGCCAGCGCATGAACATCGTCGTCCCGCTCGAGAGTGGATTACGTATGGGCCATTTCATCAATACCGGCGTGCCGCACCTCGTGTACCTCTCGAAGGACATCGAGAACGAGGATGTGGAGCGGATCGGAAGGACCACTCGGTATCATGAGCTGTTCAAGCCTGCCGGCACGAATGTGAACTTTATTCAGATCCAGGGCCCGCACATGCTCCGGGTCAGGACCTATGAGCGCGGCGTGGAAGCAGAGACTCTTGCGTGCGGCACCGGCTCAGTTGCTGCCGCGCTCATCGCCGGTGCGATTGGAGCTGTCTCCTCCCCGGTCGAGGTCATGACCTGGGGCGGAGAAAAGCTTACGGTCTCGTTCGAGCGGACTGCCGAAGGATTCGGCGACATCCGCCTTGAAGGCGAGGCCCGGGTGATCTGCGAAGGGAAACTGTTTCTTTAGTTTCGAGTTTGTAGTTTATGATTTGCCGTTAACTCGAAACCCAAAACGATAAACGATTGACTTTCAACTTATCGTATTTTTATTTTAAGGAGGCCGCTATGTTTAAAGGATCGATGGTTGCCATCGTGACGCCGTTCAGGAACGGAAAGGTTGATGAAAAAGCCCTCGGCGATTTAATCGAATTTCACATTAAGAGCGGTACGGATGTCATCGTACCCTGCGGCACAACGGGCGAGTCGGCCACACTCGCCCACGAGGAGCACAAGCGGGTGGTGGAGTTTACAGTAAAAACCGTGAACAAGCGCGTGCCGGTGGTCGCGGGTGCGGGCTCGAACAGCACCGACGAGACGCTGGAACTCACTAAGTTTGTAAAAAAGGCCGGCGCCGACGGCGCTCTGCTCATTACCCCCTATTACAACAAGCCCACGCAGGAAGGCCTCTACCGTCATTTCAAACTGGTGGCCGAGTCCGTAGAGATTCCCATCATTCTCTACAATGTGCCCGGCCGGACGGGCGTGAACATGCTGCCGGCTACGGTGGCGCGCCTCCGCGTGATCAAGAACATTGTCGGTGTCAAGGAAGCCACTGGCGACCTGAAGCAGGTAAGCGAAATTATCCGTCTCTGCGGCAGGGATTTCGACATTATCTCGGGTGACGATTTCACCACATTCCCGATTCTTTCCATCGGCGGCGTAGGCGCCATATCGGTCACGGCGAACGTAGCGCCCGCCGACTGTGCGGCCATGTTCGACGCGTTTTTATCCGGGAAGACGGAAGATGCGCTTAAGCTCCACTATAAACTGGAGCCGCTGCACGGCGCCATGTTCCTCGAGACGAATCCGATTCCGGCAAAGACATCGCTTGCTCTCATGGGCAGGATCGCCGAGGAGTTTCGTCTACCGCTGTGTCCCATGGCCGACGTGAACAAGGAGAAGCTGAAAAAAACGCTGAAGGATTATGGGTTGATTTAAATAAAATCTTTTTGCCGCAGAGGATGCAGAATTGAGGTGTCAGACATGATCAAGGCAATTGTAGCAGGTGCTGCAGGCAGGATGGGCTCCCGGATCATCAATGTTCTCTCGACCTCGGAAGGCATCCGCCTTTCGGCTGGAGTGGAACGGAAGGGGCATCCCCTCGTCGGCCAGGATTCCTGCGGCGCTGCGGGGCTTCCGTCCGGCGGGGTCCTGACCATCATTACTGATGACCTAGTTGCCGCGCTCAAGGCCGGGGATGTGCTCATTGACTTTACCGTTCCCGAGGCGAGCGTTGAGCACATCCGTATATGCGCCGAACAAAAACGGCCCGTCGTGGTCGGGTCAACGGGGTTTTCAAAAGAGCAACTCGAACAGGTAAATAAATACGTGCAGTCCATTCCCTGCGTGCTGTCGCCGAACATGAGTATCGGCGTCAACCTCTGTTTCAAGATCCTGTCGGAGATCGCCGCGACTATCGGCGAGGACTATGACATCGAGATCGTCGAGGCCCACCACCGCATGAAGAAAGACGCTCCCTCGGGCACAGCCATGAAAATGGCCCAGGTGATTGCCCAGGCAGTAAATCGGAACCTGGATGAGGTCGGCGTATATGCTCGCAAGGGCATGATCGGTGAACGGTCCAGGAAGGAAATCGGCATTCAGACCCTCCGCGGTGGAGATATCGTCGGAGAACACACGGTTATGTTCGCGGGCAAGGGCGAACGCATAGAGCTCACCCACCGGGCCCACAGCCGCGACACCTTTGCAGCAGGCGCCGTGCGTGCCGCAAAGTGGGTCGTTGGTAAAAAGCCGGGCCTCTACGACATGCAGGACGTGCTGGGATTGAAATAGCGATACCTGAAAAAAAGGAGCTTGCCGTGAAAAAAATTGTTTATCTGTTCGCGGGATGCCTTATCGTGATGCTGCCGTTTTCGGCACAGGCATTTAAACTAAAAGAGGGGCAGGATTGCCTCAACTGCCACAAGCTAAAAAAGACCGAGGCGCAGGAAATTATCGAGAGGATCGTGCCGAACGGTAAAGTTATTGATATCAAGGCTTCACCGATGATCAAAGGTGCATGGCAGATCGACGTGCAGCGAGATGCGCAACACGGCGCCGTGCTTCTCGATTTTTCAAAAAAGTTTCTGATTGGCCTCACCCCGGTGCCGAAGAGGGTAAACTTCTCCAAAATTCCACTCACCGACGCGATCGTATTAGGCCCGGCAGCGGCAAAGAAAAAAGTGATCGTATTCACTGATCCTGACTGCCCCTATTGCCGGGAGCTTCACCAAGTCATGAAGCAGATCGTGGCAAAGAGCAACGATATCTCGTTTTCGTTGATCCTCAATCCGCTGCCCATGCATAAGGATGCGTACAAGAAGGCACAGGCAATTCTTTGCGAGAAATCGACAACGCTTCTGGACGACGCCTTCGCTGGAAAGGCGGTGCCCGAGCCCGCGTGTTCCAACGAACGGTTGGAGAAGAACATCGCCCTCGCCAAGGAGTTCGGGTTCAGCGGCACACCGACGCTCGTGCGTGAAGACGGCACGGTGCTCTCCGGCTATCTTCAGGCGGAGAAACTGCTGGAATGGATCGGGGCCAAATAAACGAGAGTGCGTTCGTGGTAAATTGGAAAGGTAATATTTAGACTTTCATGCCTTTACAATTTGCACGTTACAATTTTTTTACATTAGGGAGGGTGTGCATTTTTGCAGACAACAGAAGAGACCTACATCCAATCCCTCTTTGCCGAGCGTATCGGCGGCAAGGTGTTCGGCAAGGAACAGAAAATATACAAATTCGAACTAATCAAGCGCGCCAAGCGTGCGGCGCTTGCCGCGCACCCCGGAGTGGAACTTATCGACTTCGGCGTGGGAGAGCCCGATGAGATGGCTTTCCCAGGGGTTGTACAGGAACTCCAGAGAGAGGCTGAAAAATCCGAGAACCGCGGTTATGCGGATAACGGCATTCAGGAGTTCAAAGACGCGGCCGCGCGCTACATGCAAAAGGTCTACGGCGTAGGAGGCATCAACTCCGAGTCCGAGGTGCTTCACGGAATAGGGAGTAAATCCATTCTCGCCATGGTTCCCGCGATTTTTATCAATCCAGGCGACATAACGCTTATGACCGTCCCGGGATATCCGATCATAGGCACGCACACCCGCTGGTACGGCGGAGACGTCGTGCGCCTGCCGCTTCGTGAAGAGAACGGCTTCCTTCCGGATATCGATGCACTCCCTGCCGACGTTAAGAAGCGGGCAAAGCTCCTCTATATTAATTACCCGAATAACCCGACCGGCACAGGGGCGACCAAGGCCTTTTTTGAAAGGGTCGTGAAGTTTGCGAAGGAAAACAGCATCCTCGTGGTACATGACGCCGCGTATGCGGCGCTCACCTATGGTGCCAAACCTCTCTCCTTCCTCTCGGTGGACGGCGCCAAAAACGTGGGCGTTGAGATCCATTCGCTGTCGAAAGCCTTTAACATGACCGGCTGGCGCCTTGCCTTTATGGTGGGGAACGAGCGCGTGGTCGCGGGTTACGGGAATGTAAAGGACAATTACGATTCAGGCCAGTTTAAGGCCATCCAGAAGGCGGGCGTGTACGCCCTCGACCATCCCGAGGTCACCGACGAGATCGCGGCAAAATATGAGCGCAGACTACGGGCCATGGTGTCCGTTCTTGCAGGAATGGGTTTCAATGCTAAGATGCCGGCTGGGTCGTTCTACCTCTACGTCAAAATGCCGAAAGGGATCAAGGGCGGCAGACGGTTCGCGCATGCCGGAGAATTCTCGGAATTTCTCATCACTGAAAAACTTATCAGCACCGTGCCCTGGGACGACGCAGGCCCGTTCATTCGCTTCTCGGCCACCTTCGAGTCTAAAAGCAGAGAGGATGAACAGCGCGTACTCAACGAATTTAAGAAAAGGATGTCCATACTGCAGTTCGTATTCTGATATACTCTATTGGACATGGATAAGATTGGAAAAGACGGATTGATCTATAGGGTAATCTGAACATTTTGCTTTATCCGAATCTTCCGTGCAGATCCGTGTCCCCGCGAATTTCATGCTGACCACGACTTACATCGGTTTGGGTTCCAACATAGGCGACAAGAAGGATACCTGCTTGAGAGCGATAGAACTGCTGAACAGGGCCGGCCGCGTTAAGAAGGTTTCTTCATTTTACTGCACCGAGCCGGTGGGATACCGCGAACAGGAAGACTTCGTCAACGCCGTTGTGGAGCTCGAAACCGATCTTTCGCCGGAAGAGTTATGGGCCGCCTGCCACGCTATCGAAGACGATCTCGGACGCCGCAGGTCGGTCCGCTGGGGGCCTCGCACCATCGACCTTGACATCCTGTTCTACGGCGACCAAGTTATTGAAACCCCCAATCTCACGATACCGCATCCATTCCTGCCGTTCCGGGGATTCGTGCTCATCCCGCTGTGCGAGATCGCGCCCCTTGTCGTGCATCCGGTATTTCAAAAAACAGCGGATCACCTTCTCCATGAGCTGAAGGATCCACACCGCGTTGTCGCATGCGGATCCGGAGAAACAGCATGAGCAGGAAACAGGGACCATCTCTGCATGCCAAATATATCGTATCGGAAGGTCCGATCGGCGTAGGCAAAACAAGCCTCACAAGTCTGATCGCAGATGAACTCGGCGCCCGCCTGATCCTCGAACGTGCCGAGGATAACCCTTTTTTGACCGACTTCTACAAGGATCCGGGGCGTTACCGGTTTCAGACACAGATGTTCTTTCTCCTGAGCAGATTCAGCCAGCAGCGTGAAATGGCCCAGCCCGATCTCTTTGCGCGGATAACGATCAGCGACTACCTCTTCGATAAAGACCGCATCTTTGCTTA
>Ga0209048_10004799_pt1 | contig 12893 bp, 7 predicted proteins | sample FrelakmetCRP12CR_FD_187146 | JGI IMG/M metagenome (GOLD analysis project Ga0209048, IMG submission 187146) | Freshwater lake sediment microbial communities from the University of Notre Dame, USA, for methane emissions studies - CRP12 CR (SPAdes)... | ecosystem: Environmental > Aquatic >... | reverse complement strand
GGGGGGGGGGGGGGGGGGTGAGCCGCGATTCTAGTCGAGTTGCGCCGCCCGTGCGGCGCGGGCACCATCGCGGCCCGATGTCGCGACCGCCCCCCGCCGGCTTCAAAGACCACTTTTCCGCGCAGTCGGCCGCCTACAGCCGCTATCGGCCGGGATACCCCGCCGAGCTCATCGAGTACGTTGCCGCCTGCGCGCCCGATCGCCGCCTGGCGGTGGACTGCGCGACGGGGAATGGGCAGGCCGCAGTGGCGCTCGCCGCTCACTTCGAGGAAGTGCTCGCGGTGGATGCGAGCCGCCGCCAGCTCGAGCAGGCGCTGCCGCATCCCCGGGTGCGCTACGCCTGCGCGGCGGCGGAGCAGCTGCCGCTGCGGGAGCGTTCCGCCTCGCTGATCGCCGCGGCGCAGGCCGCACACTGGTTCGACTTCGAGCGCTTCTACGCGGAGTGCCGGCGCGTGCTCGTTCCCGGCGGCGCGTTCGCGGCATGGACGTACGAGAAGTTCCGGGTCGATGCGGCCGTCGATGTGGAGATCGACCGCTTCTACGCCGAGACCGTCGGGCGCTACTGGCCGCCGGAGCGGCGCTACGTCGAGGAGGGCTACCGCACGCTGCCGTTCCCCTGGCGCGAGGAGCCGACGCCGAGGTTCTCCCTCGAGACCCGCTGGGACCTGGAGCAGGTCATGGGCTATCTTGCGACCTGGTCCTCGGTGCAGCGCTTCAAGGAGGCGAACGGCGGGGCCGATCCGCTGCCCGCGCTGCGCGAGCGCCTGGCGCCGCTGTGGCCCGTCGGCGGCGGCGCACGGCTCGTCGCATGGCCGATCCACCTGCGGGTCGGGCGGGCCTGACTGCCCTATAATCCGCGCCCACCCTCGCGGCCCGCCGCCGGCGCCGCCGAAGCCTGGAACGCCGGAGTGCCCCGCATGCTGCGTCCCTCTCTGCCCGTCGCCTGTCTGTTGGCGCTCACCGCCTGTGCCAGCGCGCCGTCGTCCGCTCCGCCGGCGGCGACAGCCGCCGCCGTGCCGCCGCCGCCGGCCGTCCCGCAGCGCCCGTCGGGCCTCCTCCTCGCGAACTTCGACCGCGGCGTGCGTGCGCAGGATGACTTGTACCGGTTCGTCAACGGCACGTGGCTCGCCAAGACGGAGATTCCCGCGGACAAGTCGAACTACGGGGCGTTCAACATCCTGCAGGACGGCGCCGACGCGAACCTCCGCGCCATTGCCGAGGAGGCCGCGGCCGTGGCTGCGCCGGCCGGCAGCGACCAGCAGCTAATCGGCGACTTCTATGCGAGCTACATGGACGAGGCGCGGGCGGAGCAGCTCGCGCTCGCACCGCTCGCCCCAGAACTCGCGCGAATCGCGGCGCTCGCCGACCGCCGGCAGCTCCTCGACTACCTGGCACGGGCCCAGCGGATCGGCGTCGATGTTCCGATCGGCGCGAGCGTGATCCCGGACGCCAAGAACCCCGACCTGAATATGCTCTGGCTGGAGCAGTCGGGCTTCGGCCTGCCCGAACGGGACTACTACTTCTCGCGTGAGCCGCGCCTCAAGGAGATCCGCGCGGCGTACGAGCGGCACATCGCGAAAACCTTCGAGCTCGTCGGCCGTCGGGACTGCGCTGCGGCCGCGAAGCGCGTGATGGCGTTCGAGACGCGGCTCGCGCAGGCGTCGTGGCCCGCGGTGCGCCTGCGCGAGATCGACAAGCTCTACCATCCCATGACGGTCGCGACCGCGACGAAGGCGACGCCGGGTATCGACTGGTCGCGCTTCCTCGCGGGCCTCGGCTTCGAGCGGGCCGGCGAGATCGTGCTGATGCAGCCGGACTACTTCGCCGCCGTGGGCAAGGCGCTGGGCAGCGTGCCGCTCGACACGTGGCGGGACTACCTCGCGCTGCGCGCGATTGACAGCTTCTCGCCGTACCTGAGTGAGGTGTTCGTGCGCGAGCAGTTCGACTTCTACGCGCACACCCTGTCCGGCACGCCGCAGCTGAAGCCGCGCTGGAAGCGGGCGCTGATCGAGCTGGAGGAGTCGGAAGGTGACCTGCTCGGCAAGGAATACGTGCGGCGGCAATTCCCGCCCGAGGCGAAGCGCCGCATCGACGAGCTGGTCGCGAACCTTCTCAAGGCTTTCGAAAGCGACATCAGCGAGCTCGACTGGATGGGGCCGCAGACGCGGGAGGCCGCCTACGACAAGATCCGCCACGTCACGGTCAAGGTCGGTTACCCCTCGAAGTGGAAGGAGTACCCCGGCCTCGTCGTCCGGCGCGACGACCTCGTGGGCAATGTGCTGCGCGCGCGCGAGGTCAGCGCCCGGCGCGAATTCGCCAAGGTCGGTAAGCCGGTCGACCGGACCGAGTGGCAACTGACGCCGCAGACGGTCAACGCCTACTACAACCCGCTCGCCAACGAGATCGTGTTCCCGGCGGCGATCCTGCAGCCGCCGTTCTTCGACAAGAACGCGGACGATGCGGTGAACTACGGCGGCATCGGCGCGGTGATCGGCCACGAGGTCAGCCACGGCTTCGACGACCAGGGCCGCAAGTTCGACGCCCGTGGCGCACTGCGCGACTGGTGGACGGCGCAGGACGCCGAGCACTTCGAAGCCCGCGCCGGCGTTCTGGTCAAGCAGTATTCGGCGTTCAGCCCGCTGCCCGGCATGAACCTCAACGGTCAGCTCACGCTGGGGGAGAACATCGGCGACCTCTCGGGAATCGCGGTGGCCTACCGGGCCTACCAGCGCGCCCTCGGCGGCAAGCCTGCCCCGGTCTTGGACGGGTTCACCGGCGAGCAGCGCTTCTTCTTGGGCTACGGCCAGATCTGGCCGCGCAAGCTCCGCGAGGACGAGCGCAGAATGCGGCTGCTGACTGATCCGCACAGCCCGGAGGAGTTCCGGGTCAACGGCGTCGTCCGTAACCTGGCCGAGTTCGACGCGGCGTTTGGCGTGAAGGAAGGCGACAAGCTCTACCTCCCGCCCGAGCAGCGGGTCAAGATCTGGTGAGCCGCGCCGAGCCCACGTCGCGGGCATGGAGATTTGCGCCAGCGACCCCATAATCCGGGGTCCGACTGGGACGTTTGCCGGTCCAAGGAGAGTATCGATGCGTGTCCTGAAGCTTCTGCTGCTCGCCGCCGCGAGCCTGTTGCTGTCCGCCTGCGGCTACAACACGATCCAGGTCCAGGATGAGACGACCAAGTCCGCCTGGTCCGAGGTCATCAACCAGTACCAGCGCCGGGCAGACCTGATCCCGAACCTGGTGAACACCGTCAAGGGCTTTGCCGCCCAGGAGCAGACGGTGCTGATCGGCGTCACCGAAGCCCGGGCCAAGGCCACGCAGGTCAAGGTCGACGCCAACGACCCGGCATCGCTCAAGCAGTTCCAGGCCGCCCAGGGCGAGCTATCAGGCGCGCTGTCGCGCCTCATGGTCGTCGTCGAGAAGTACCCCGAGCTCAAGTCGGACCAGAACTTCCGGGACCTGCAGTCCCAGCTCGAGGGGACGGAGAACCGGATCACGGTCGCCCGTAACCGCTACATCCAGGCGGTGCAGGACTACAACGTCACCGTGCGCCGCTTCCCCGTCAATCTCACGGCCATGGTCTTCGGCTACAAGGTGAAGCCCAACTTCTCGGTGGAGAACGAAGCGGCGATCGCCAAGCCCCCGACCGTGGAGTTCGGCCCGCCGGCGCCCGTACAGGCCCCGGCCACTAAGTGAGCAGGGGGCCGTCCCTGCTCGAGCGAGTGCCGGGACGGACCCGACGCCCGTGAGCGCACGTATCTCCACCGGGCACCTGCGGCGGATCGCCGTGGTCGCGTTCGCCGTCGCCGTCGCCGTCGCCGGCCTGGCCGTTGGCGCCACGGCGGCGGCCGACGATCGCGTGCCCGTTCCGCCGCTGACCGCGCCGGTCACGGACACGACGGGCACGCTCACGCCCGACCAGGTCACCTCCCTCGAGGCGAAGCTGCGCGCGTTCGAACAGGCGAAGGGCGCCCAGGTCGGCGTGCTGATCGTGCGGACCACGCAGCCGGAGGACATCGCTCAGTACGGCATTCGCGTCGCGGAGCAGTGGAAGCTCGGCCGCAAGAAGGTCGATGACGGCGCCATCCTCATCGTCGCGCTGAACGACCGGAAGCTGCGCATCGAGGTGGGCTACGGGCTCGAGGGCGCGCTGACCGATGCGACCTCGAACCGCATCATCCAGCAGGACATCGTGCCGCAGTTCCGGCGCGGCGATTACTACGGCGGCATCAATACCGGTGTCGACCGCATCCTGCGTGTCATCGAGGGCGAGCCGCTGCCGGAGCCGGAGCTGAGCCCGCCGTCCCAGCAGGTGCCGGGACTGTTCAAGTTCCTGCCCGTCCTGTTCGTCTTTGCGCTGGTCGGCGGCCGCATCCTGCGCGCCACGCTCGGCCACGTCGGCGGCGCGCTCGCGACTGGCGGCGTGATCGGCTTCCTCACCTGGCTGCTGATCGGCCTGCTCGGCATGTCGGTCCTGGCGGGGCTGCTTGCCTTCGTGCTGACGCTGCTCGGCGGGCTGGGTGGCGGCCCGGGCAGCGGCGGCGGCTGGTACAGTGGTCGCGGTGGCGGCTTCGGCATCCCCGGCGGCTTCGGTGGCGGTGGTTTCGGTGGCGGTTGGGGCGGCGGTGGCGGTGGTTTTGGTGGTGGCGGCGCCTCGGGAGGGTGGTGAGCGTCATGGGATGGAAGCGCTGGCACCGGCACCTGTTCACATCCCGTCGCGCGCTGCACCGCGCGTTTCCGCCGGCGACGCTCACCGCGATCGAGTCGGCCATCGGCAAGTCCGAGCGCACCCATTGCGGCGAGATCCGCTTTGCAGTCGAAGCCGCGCTCGAGCCGCACTGGATCCGCTCCGGCAAGACCGCGCGCGATCGCGCGCTGGAGGCCTTTGCCGGCCTCCACGTCTGGGACACTGCGGCGAACAACGGCGTGCTGATCTACGTCCTGCTCGCCGACCGCAGCGTCGAGATCGTCGCCGATCGCGGCTACAACGACTGGGTGACCCCGCAGGAGTGGGCCGCCGTCTGCGAGTCGATGCACCAGCTGTTCCGCGAAGGACGCTACCAGGAGGGCGCGCTCGAAGGCATCCGCCGGGTCGGCGAGCTCATGGCGAAGCATTTCCCCCGGGAACCCGGCACGCGCAACGACAATGAGTTGCCGAACCGGCCGACGCTGCTGTGAGCGCCCGGGGCCCGGCTCGGCTAGACTGACGCCCGTTCCGAAGACCCGGCGGGCAGCGCTGCCGCGGGGCCTTGCCGCGTGCAAAAGGTGGAATCCCTTGCTCAAGACACAGACGCACTCACTCAGCATTTCCTCGGGCACGTCCCGCGCCGTCATCGCCGTGGTACTCGCGGCGCTCGCCGGGTGCAGCATCTTCTTGCCGCAGAAGCCGCCGCCGCCGCCGCCGCCGCCGCCGCCGGCAGCGCCCCGGCTCGCGGAGCCCCTCGCGACCCACACCTTTCCCTATGACCCGAAGTCGACCGGCGTGGTTGGCCAGTTGCAGGTGACCTTCTCGCACAAGGAGGACACGCTTCCCGACATCGCGCGGCGCTTCAACCTGGGTTACGACGAACTCGTCAACGCCAACCCGGGCGTCGACCCGTGGCTGCCGGGCGAGGGCACGCGCATCGTGCTGCCGACACAGTTCGTGCTGCCGGACGCGCGCCCGGAGGGCGTGGTCGTGAATCTCCCGGCCCTGCGCTTGTTCTATTTCCCGAAGCCGGCGAAGGGCGAGCAGCGCGTCGTCATCACCTACCCGATCGGCATCGGCATGGTCGGTTGGGCCACGCCGACCGGCTCGACGCAGATCGTGTCGAAGCGCAAGGACCCGGTGTGGACGCCGCCCGATTCCGTCCGCAAGGAACACGCGGCCGACGGCGACATCCTGCCCGCGCGGGTTCCGGCAGGGCCGGACAACCCGCTCGGCGCGTTCGCGATGAACCTCGGCTGGCCGAGCTACCTGATGCACGGCACGAACAAGCCGGCGGGCGTCGGCATGCGCGCGAGCCACGGCTGCATCCGCCTCTACCCGGAGGACATCGCCGTCCTCTACCAGATGGTGCCAATCGGCACGACGGTGACGGTGGTCGACCAGCCGATCCTCTATCGCTGGCAGGACGACAACCTGTACGTGCAGTCGTATCGGCCGCACGAGGAGGAGGGCGCCGCGAAGAAGAAGACCGCGCCGGGCGAACGCTTCAGCAAGCCGGTCGCCGACAGGCTGGTGCAGGCGGCGAAGGCACATGCCGCCGCGGTGGACGCGAAGCTCGCCCAGCAGGTCGTGAACGACGCGCGGGGCGTGGCGGTACCGGTGTCGAGGCAGGGCCTGACCTTTGAGTCATTCTTGGGCTCGGCGCGCAAGGTCGAGAACCGGATTCCCGAGGGTTCGAACTGGGACGGCACGGACAACCCGGTGCCGACAGCGCGCGTGCAGAAAGTCGCGAGCGACGGCGGCGGCTGAACCATGGCAGCGACGCTGGGGCTCACGCACCGTCGCTACACCGATCCGGAGAACTTCCGTCGCGAGCGGGAAGTGGTGCTGCTGCCGAGCTGGCAGTGGGTCGGCCACGATTCCGATCTGCCGGCGTCCGGCACCGCGCTGCGCGTCGATTTTGCCGGCCGCTCGGCATTCGTGCTGCGGGGCGGCGACGGCTTTCTGCGCGCCTTCCGCAACGTGTGCAGCCATCGCGGGTCGCGCCTCGTCGACGGCGACCCGCACACCGGGCTCGCGTTCTGCGTCGAGGCGCGCGTGCGCTGCCCGTATCACGCGTGGGTTTACGACGAGCGCGGCGCGCTGGTGCAGGTGCCGGGCGAGGACTCTGCCGCCGGTCTCGATCGCGCGGCACTCGGGCTGCGGCCGATCCCGGTGGCGTCGTGGCGCGGCTGGGTGTTCATCGCGTTCGAGCCGCCATCGCGCCCGCTCGCGAGCCTGCTGGCGCCGCTCGACGCGGAGCTGCAGGCCTACCAGTTCGAAACGATGCGCCGGGCCGTCGAGCCGCGGCTGCGACCCTGCCGTGCAGACTGGAAGGCGATCGGCGAGCACCTGCTCGATGTGTTGCACCTCGATCTCGCCCGCCCGGGACTGAAAGCTCGCATCGGCAGTGACCCGGCAATCGAGGTCCGCAGCGATGACGTCGCGGTGCTGACCAGTACCGTCTCGGGCGGCGATTCGCCGTCGTGGTCGCAGCGCGCCTATTCGAGCGTGCTGCCACAGCTCGAGGAACTGCCGGCCGAGCGACGCCGGCTGTGGGGCCGCTACTACCTGTGGCCGAACCTGGCCTTCGAGATCACGCCGGACCAGCTGACCGTCCTGCAGGTGCTGCCGTCCCTGGCCGGCGAGTCGATGCTGCGCTCCGCGACTTATGCGACACCGAACGGCTCGCGCGGGATGCGTCTCGCGCGCTACCTGAATACGCGCGTGCGGCGTCACGCGGCCGCGCAGGACCTGCGGCTGCTCGAGCGCCGGCAGGCCGGGCTCGCGATGGGCGAGCACGACGGTGGTGCGCTGTCGGACGCCGAGACGGGCGTGCGCTGGTTCACCGCCAGGCTCCGCGCCGCACTGCCGGACGAGGAGGCGCGCCCGGCCACGCCGCGGCGGCGCCCGGGGTTGCGGCGCGCGACATAATCCAGAACCCCCCGCCCCAACGGCTGGTAGCACTAACCTCCCGCGAATACAAGAAGTTGTGTTACGTTATTCGAGGGGTAGCGCAGACTTGAAACTGATTCGTTGTCCGCCATGAGTTCGAGCGGGATCACTGTCACGGAAGGGGCGGGCTCAGACCACGCCATCGCGCCCCTGCCGTCGGCGCTGACGGCGTTCGTGGGCCGGGCGCTGCGCGGCCCGGTGAACCGCCCCGTCATGGTGCGCAGCTTCGCCGATTACCAGCAGGTGTTCGGCGGATTGTGGCAGCCGAGCGGCCTGTCCTACGCGGTCGAGCAGTTCTTCGAGAATGGCGGCCGCGAGGCCGTGATCGTGCGCGTGGTGAACGGCGGCACGCCGGCAACGATCTCGCTGCCCTGTGGATCGCAGTGGCTGACGCTCGAGGCTCTGAGCCCTGGATCGCGCGAGGTGCTGCGCGCCTCGGTCGACTACGACAACATCACGGCTCTGGAACAGGACCGCTTCAACCTCGTCGTGCAGCGCCTGCGGGCGCTCGGCTCGGAGCACATCGAGGACCAGGAGATCTTCCGCCGCCTGTCGGTCAACCAGGACACGGCGCGCTTCGTCACCACAGCCCTGCAGGAGTCGGCGCTGGTGCAGGTGCGCGGGCCCGTGCCCGATGCCCGTCCGGACCGGACGTTCCGCGCCGGCTCCCGTCACCCGATCGGCTACGTGCTCTGCAACCCCGATGGCGACGACGGCTCGCCGCTGACCGACTACGACCTGATCGGCTCGCCGCAGCGGCACACCGGCCTGTTCGCGCTCGGCGACGCCGAGGACATTAACTTCCTCTGCATCCCGCCACCGACCCGCGACCGCGACGTCGGCCCGAGCCTGCTGCTCGCGGCCGCGCAATTCTGCCGTGAGCGACGCCTGATGCTGGTCGTCGACCCGCCCGCGGCCTGGACGAACTGCGAGGAGGCGCTGCAGGGGCTGCACGAACTCGACTTCCACAGCGATCACGCGCTGATGTGCTTTCCGCGCATCGTGGCGTTCGACCGCCTGCGCAGCCGCAACGAGGTCTTTCCGAACTGCGGCGCGGTGGCCGGCGCGCTGGCCCGCGCGGACCTGCACCGTCCGATCTGGCAGGCCGGGCCGGACGAGGAAGTGCTGCTGCGCCAGGGAACGCGGCCGGCGCGCATGCTCACGGATGCGGAACGAGGCCGCCTGGTCGCCCACGGCATCAATCCCCTGCAATCGCTGCGCGCGGCCGACCCGCGCGGCGTGCCGCTCAAGACGCTGGCCGGAGGCTCCGGCTGCGGGCCGGAAAGCGCGCTGCTGACGGCGCGCCGTCGCAGCCTGCTGATCGTCAACAGCATCGAGCGGGGCACGCGCTGGGTGCGTTTCGAGGGCGGCGACCGCAGCACGTGGATGCGGGTCACGCGACAGGCGCGCGCGTTCCTGCAGCCGCTGGCCGCGGCGGGGCTGTTCGGGTCCGCCCCCGGCGGCAAACCATTTGAGGTCGTCTGCGACGAGCGCTTGAATTCGCCGATGGACATCGAGAACGGCGTCCTGAACATGCTGATCTCCCTGCGGGGTCAGCGGCCCGACGACTACCAGTCCTGGTTGATCACGCACGGCCCGGAGTGCAGCCGCGTGCGCAGCGTGCGCTCCAACCGCCTGCCGGCAGGCACCCGCTTCACGGTGGCGGAGCCCGAGACCGCGGCGTCCCTCGACCAGACGCAGCCCCGCCGCACGCTCGCGCAGGAGCTCTTCGCCCGCCCGGCCGAGCCGCGGCCCGGCCCGTCCTCACTCGCGGCCGAAGCCGCCGCCCCCCGGCGTCGAGATCTCGACCTGGTCGCCCGGCTGCACGAGGAGCTCGGCCGTCGCGGACAGCGCTTCTGAGCGGCCGTCGCGGCGAATCACGCGGTTGACGCCGGTGCGCCCCGCCGCGCCGCCGGCGAGTCCGAAGGGCGCGATGCGCCGGTGGTTGGAGAGGATCGCCACCGTCATTGCCTCGCGGAACTCCATGCGTCGCACGAGGCCGTCGCCGCCCCGCCGGGCGCCCGCGCCACCGGAGCCGGCGCGCAGTGCGAACTCCCGCAGCAGCACCGGGAACCTGTCTTCCAGCACCTCCGGGTCCGTCAGGCGCGAGTTGGTCATGTGCGTCTGCACACCGCTCGCGCCGTCGTAGTCGGCACCCGCGCCCGCGCCGCCGGCGATGGTCTCGTAGTACTGGTAGCGCTCGTTGCCGAAAGTAAAATTGTTCATCGTGCCCTGCGCGGCCGCCTGCAGGCCGAGCGCGCCGTACAGCGCGTCTACGATGCACTGCGAGGTCTCGACGTTGCCGGCGACGACCGCGGCCGGGAACCGCGGGTCGAGCATCGAGGCCGGCGGGACGACGATCGTGAGCGGCCGCAGGCAGCCGGCATTCAGCGGGATCGGCTCCGCCACCAGCGTGCGGAACACGTAGAGCACGGCGGCGATGGTCACGGCGCGCGGCGCGTTGAAGTTGTTGTCGCGCTGCGGGGAGGTACCGCTGAAGTCGACCGTGGCCGCGCCCTCCTCGTGGCACACCCGGATGGCCACCTCGATCGCCTGTCCGTCGTCGAGCTCGTAGCGGAACCCCCCATCGCGCAGCCGCCGGATCGCGCGGCGCATGCACTGCTCGGCGTTGTCCTGCACGTATCCCATGTAGGCAAGCAGCGTCGCGTGGCCGTACTCGTTCACGGCGCGGCGCAACTCGCGCGCGCCGCGGGCGTTGGCGGCGAGCTGGGCACGCAGGTCGGCGAGGTTCTGCGCCGCGTTGCGCGCCGGCCAGCGATTTGCCGTGAGCCGGTCGATCACCGTCGGCTCGTCGAAGCGGCCGTCGCGCACGATGCGTGTCGCGGGAATCAGCGCGCCTTCATCGCCGATGTCGCGGCTGCCGGGCGGCATCGAGCCGGGCGTGATGCCGCCGACGTCGGCGTGGTGCGCGCGCGAGGCGGTGAAGAAGTCGATGCGCGAGCCGGACCCATCAAAGACGGGGGACACCACGGTCATGTCCGGCAGGTGCGTGCCGCCGTCGTACGGCGAGTTGACGAGATAGGCATCGCCCGGGCGCAGGTCCTCGCCGTGCGCGACCAGCACCGCCGCGACGCTCGCGCCCATCGAGCCCAAGTGCACCGGCATGTGCGGCGCGTTCGCGACCAGGTTCGCGTCGCCGTCGAAGATGGCACAGGAGAAATCCAGCCGCTCCTTGATGTTCACCGAGCTCGCGGTCTGGCGCAGCACGGCCCCCATCTGCTCGGCCACGTGCATGAACAGGCCGTTGAAGACCTCGAGCCGCATCGGGTCGGGTGCCGCGGCGGCCGCCGCCTCGCCGGTGGCGGGCAGCCGGACGCCGGTCCGCTCGAGCCGCAGCGCGCCGCTCGCGGCGACGCGCCCCGCCCAGCCTGGCGCGATCCAGCTCGTGGCGCCTTCCTCGCTCAAGAGCAGCGGTCCGGCGAGTAGCTGGCCCGCGCGCAGCTCCCCGCGCCCGAGCAGGGCTACGGGCTGCTCGGCGCCGTCCAGCCACAGGTACGCGGAGCCAGGTACCGCTGCCTCCGTGGTGTCGGCCGTGGGGCCTGGGTGCCCCGCGGGCTCCTCCATCACCGACTCGACGGCTTCCGCGGTCAGCGCCGCGATGACGACGGCCGGCGACTCCGGCACGAAGCCGTAGAGCCGCTCGTGGGCGGCGACAAAGGCGGCCCGCAGCGCGGGCAGCGGCTGCCACGCAACATCGAGCGGCGTGTCCGAGCCCCGCAGGCGCAGCTGGGCATGGCGCTGCATGCCGATGGTCTCGTTTGCGACGCCCTGGCGCCCCAATTCCGCGCTCGCCGCGCGCGCCAGCAATTGGAGCTCGGCGCCTGCCAATGCGTATCCGGCCTCGTCGAGGGCGTGCTCGAGCGAGCGGCGACGAATCGAGCGGCGGCCGGCCAACGCGATGCCGTGGGCCGAGAGCACGCCCGCCAGCGGGTGCAGGAGGATGGAGGTGATGCCGAGCGCCCTCGCCACGGCACAGGCGTGCTGCCCGGCTGCACCGCCGAAGCTCACCAGCGTGAACAGCGCCGGATCGTGACCGTGATGGAGCGCGAGCTCACGGATGGCGTTCGCCATGCGCGCAACCGCGACCTGGACGAAGGCCTCCGCGAGCGCCTCGCAGGAGTAGTGCGCACCGGCGGCCGCGGCTGTGGCCGCGATCGCGGCAAGGCGGTCGTGCGCCGCCTGCACGTCGATTGGCGCGCGGCCGTCCGGGCCGAAGACGTGCGGAAAGCGCTCGGCCGGGATGCGGCCGAGCACCACGTTGCAGTCGGTGAGGGTGGCGGGCCCGCCGCGGCGATAGCAGGCGGGCCCTGGATCGGCGCCCGCCGAGTCCGGCCCGACCTGCAGCCGGCCGTCAGCGAACCGCACGATCGATCCGCCGCCGGCGGCAATCGTCTGGATGTCCATGGTCGGGGCCTGCAGGCGCACGCCGTCGATCTCGGTGGCGTAGCGGCGTGGCAGCTCGCCGGCGTAGAGGCTCACGTCGGTGGAGGTGCCGCCCATGTCGAAGCCGATCAGCCGCTGCTCGCCCTCGGCCGTGCCGGCGGCGACCATGCCGACCACGCCGCCGGCCGGGCCGGAGAGCACGCCATTGACGCCGCGCAGGCCGTCGATATCGACGAGTCCGCCGCTGCTCTGCATCAGCACCACGGGTGTCGGGCCGCAGCGCGCCGCGAGCTCGAGGCTGAAGCCGCGCACCGACCGCAGGAGCACGGGCGAGAGATAGGCGTCCGCCACGGTGGTATCGCCACGGGCCACGAATCCGAGCAGCGGGGCGGCCTCGTGCGAGGCGATCACTTCGCGGAAACCGAGTTCGCGGGCGATCTGCGCGGCGCGACGCTCGTGCTGCGGGTGCCGGAAGCCGTGCAGGAAGACGATGGCCACGGCGTCGAAGCCCCGGCCCCTCGCCGCGGTGAGATCCCGGCACAGGCCGGCCTCCTCGAGCGGCGTGAGCACGCTGCCGTGCGCATCGATGCGTTCCTCGGCCTCGACGACGCCGCCATACAGCACCTCGGGCCTTCGGATCTCACGGGCGAAGATGTCGGGGCGTTCCTGATAGCCAATGCGCAGCGCATCGCGGAAACCCCGGGTGGTCACCAGCAGGGTCGGTTCGCCCTTGCGCTCGAGCAGCGCGTTGGTCGCCACCGTGGTGCCGAGGCGCACCGCCGCGAGGCAGCCCGGCGCAGCCGCGTCGCCGCAGCGCGCCAGCAGTTCCTCGATGCCGCGCACG
>Ga0209048_10004798_pt1 | contig 12893 bp, 9 predicted proteins | sample FrelakmetCRP12CR_FD_187146 | JGI IMG/M metagenome (GOLD analysis project Ga0209048, IMG submission 187146) | Freshwater lake sediment microbial communities from the University of Notre Dame, USA, for methane emissions studies - CRP12 CR (SPAdes)... | ecosystem: Environmental > Aquatic >... | reverse complement strand
GTCGCGCCCGCCCATCGCCTGCAGGGCCCGCGCGCCGATGCGGGCCGCCAGCGCGTACAGCGCGGGCCGCAGCGCGACCCACGACCACGCCTTGAGGCCGGCGCGCTCGTACCAGGGCCGCAGGCCGGTCGCGAAGGCCCGTTCGCGCAGCTTGCGCTGCAGGTCGGGCAGCGGAATCCGCACCGGGCACACGACGCCGCACTGGTTGCACATCGTCGACGCCGCGGGCAGGTCCTGCGCGCGCTCGAGTCCGATGTACATCGGCGTCAGGATCGAGCCGATCGGTCCGGGGTACACCCAGCCGTACGAGTGGCCGCCGACGTTCTGGTAGACGGGGCAATGGTTCATGCACGCCCCGCAGCGGATGCAGCGCAGCGCCTCGCGGACCTCGCTCGCCAGCACGCCGCTGCGACCGCTGTCGACGAGGATGAAGTACATGTGCTCGGCGCCGTGAAACTCGCCCTCGCCCTTGGGACCCGTCAGGATGTCGACGTAATTGGAGATCGACTGCCCCGTCGAGGAACGCGGCAGGAGGCGCATCAGCGTGGCGACGTCCTCCAGCGTCGGCACGATCTTCTCGATGCCGGATATCGCCACGTGCACCTTCGGCAGCGTGGTCGTCAGCGTGGCGTTGCCCTCGTTGGTCACCAGCACGACGGACCCGGTTTCGGCGACGAAGAAGTTGCCGCCGGAGATCCCCATGTCGGCGGTCAGGTAGTGCCGGCGCAGTACGCCGCGCGCCTCCAGACAAAGCTCCTCGATCCCGGTCTTGCGCGGCGTGCCGTGCTTCTCGTGGAAGAGGTCGGCCACCTCCTCCTTCGACTTGTGCAGCGCCGGCCCGATGATGTGCGACGGCGGCTCGTAGTCGTTGATCTGGAGAATGTACTCGCCGAGGTCGGTCTCCACGACCTCGATGCCGGCGGCCTCGATCGCGTGGTCGAGCGCGGACTCCTCGCTCACCATCGACTTCGACTTGATGATCTTCTTCACCGCGTGCCGGGCGGCGATCTCCAGCACCAGCGCGTTGACTTCGGCCGGCGTCTGCGCCCACAGCACGGTCGCGCCGCGCGTCGTCGCGTTGCGCTCGAAGAGCTCGAGCCAGACGTCGAGGTCGTCGAGCGCGCGGTCGCGGATCGCCTTGCCGGCGTCGCGCGTGCCTTCGAAGTCGTCGAGCTCGACCAGCGACCGGCGGCGGTTGCTGACGAACTTCCCCTGCATCTTCTTCAGGTTGTACTGGAGCCGCTCGTCGTGCAGCTTGACGTGGGCGCGCTCCTTGAAGTGCATTGACGCGACTTCCATCGCCGTCCCTCAGAAAAACGTCATCACACCGTTGCGCAGCCGGGCCGTAGCCCGGGTTGAGCGAACGCGAAACCCGGGGCCGTCGTCCGGTCGAAGCCGGCCCCGGGTTTCGCTGCGCTCGACACCGGGCTACGAAAGCAGTGCGATCGCACCCCCTGGCGCACCCGGGGCGTCAGCGCCCCGGCCCCATTCCCGCCAGCACCTCGGCCACGTGCAGCACCTTCGTCTTCGTGTCGCCGCGCCGGCGCAGCCGGCCCTCGATGTTCAGCATGCAACCGAGATCGCCAAGCACCAGCGCATCCGCGCCGCTGTTCGCGACGTGCTGGCACTTGTTGTCGGCAAGCCGCGCCGAGATCTCGCCGAACTTGATCGAGAAGGTGCCGCCGAATCCGCAGCACGTCTCGGGCTCGGCCATTTCGGCCAGCGTCAGTCCCGGCACCTTCGCCAGCAGGGCGCGCGGCGACGACTTGACGCCCATCTCGCGCAGGCCCGCGCAGCTGTCGTGGTAGGTGACCGTGCCCGAATAGCGCCCCGGCACCGCCGCGAGCTTCAGCTCGTCGACCAGGAACTGCGTGAGCTCGCGCGTCTTCGCGGCCAGCGCCTCCACGCGCCGGCTCATCGCGGGGTCGTCGGCGAAAAGCTCGCCGTAATGCGTGCGGATCATGCCGCTGCACGAGCCGGACGGCGCGACCAGCCAGTCGCAGCCCTCGAATTCGGCCACCACCTTCGCGGCGAGCGCCTTCGCATCGGCGCGATCGCCCGAATTGTAGGCCGGCTGGCCGCAGCAGGTCTGCGTCGGCGGGACGTAGACGTCGGCGCCGCCGCTCTCCAGCAGCCGGATGGCGGCGAAGCCGATCGACGGCCGCATGAGGTCGACCAGGCAGGTGACGAAGAAGCCGACCCGCATATTGGCTTTGCTATAGGAAGCCGGACTGCGCGAGGGCGACGACGCACAATCCCATCAGCGGCTGGGGCAGGATGCCGAACAGCAGCAGCGCGAGGCCGTTGGCCGACAGCAGCACGCGGTTGTCGCTGCGGGCGGAGATCGGCGCGGTATCCGTCGCGTCGTCGAAGTACATGAGCTTGACGATCCGCAGGTAGTAGAACGCGCCGACGAGCGAGGCCATGACGGCGACCACGGCGAGCCAGGTGAATCCGGCGTTGACCGCCGCCTCGAGCACCGAGAACTTCGCGTAGAAGCCCAGCGTGGGCGGCAGCCCGGCGAGCGAGAACATCACCAGCAGCATGATGAACGCCCACCAGGGCGAGCGCTGGTTGAGGCCCTTGAAGTCCTCCAGCCGGTCGGCCTCGAACCCCTCGCGCGAGAGGAGCATGACGCCGCCGAAAGACGCGAGCGTCGTGAGCACGTACGCCACCACGTAGAACATCGCCGCGCTGTAGCCGTTGAGGTTGGCGGCGAGGAAGCCCATCAGCATGAAGCCCATGTTGGCGATCGTCGAGTAGGCCAGCATGCGCTTGATGTTGGTCTGCGCGATCGCGATCACGTTCCCGAGGACCATCGACAGCAGCGCCAGCACCATCAGCATGCCCTGCCAGTCGAACCCCAGCCCCACGAGCGCCGTCGCGAGCAGCCGCAGCATGAACGCGAACGCGGCGAGCTTCGGCGCAGAGCCGATCAGCAGCGTCACCGCGGTGGGCGCGCCGTGGTAGACGTCGGGAACCCACATGTGGTACGGGGCGGCGCCCAGCTTGAACGCGATCCCGGAGACGACGAAGACCAGGCCGAAGAGCAGGATCGTGCGGTTGCCGCCGCCGGTCAAAACCAGCTGCGCGATCGCGTAGATGTCCAGCGACCCGGTCGCGCCGTACACCATCGACATCCCGTAGAGCAGCATCCCGGAGGCGAGCGCGCCGAGCACGAAATACTTCATCGCCGCTTCGGACGCGTCGTTCGATGACCGGTGCATGGCGACCATCGCGTACAGCGACAGCGCCTGCAGCTCGAGGCCGAGATAGAGGGTGAGGAAGCTGCCGGCGGAGATCATCACCATCATGCCCAGCAGGGCAAACAGCGTCAGCACGAAGGTCTCGCCGCGGAACAGCCCGCGCGCCGCGAGGTATCCGCGCGAATAGAACAGCATCAGCGACACCGCGAAATAGCTGAAGAACTTGAGGAGGTCGGACAGCATGTCGTCGACGACGAGCCCGTGCAGCACGCGGGCGGGCTCCAGCTCGGCGGTGACGAGCGTGACGCCGGCGCAGGCGAGCAGCGTCAGCTGGGTGAGCCAGTAGCCGACGTGGCGCTGCGCGTCGGACAGCAGCGTGTCTATCAGCAGGATCGCGCAGGCCGCGACGAGCAGGACGATCTCGGGCAGGACGGGGAGCAGCGAGGGCATCATCGTCGGGGCCGCTCTAGAGCTTGCTGTTCGCGACGTGCGCGAGCAGCTCGGACACGGAGGCGTGCATCACGTCGATGAACGGCTTCGGGTAGATGCCCATCGCGAGGACCAGCGCGGCCAGTGCAGCCAGCAGCCAGAACTCGCGGCGGTTGAGGTCGGAGAGCGCCGCGACCTGCGCATTCGCGACGGCGCCGTAGATCACCCGCTTGTACATCCACAGGGTGTATGCGGCGCCGAGGATCAGCGTCGTCGCTGCGAGGAAGCCGAGCCAGAAGTTGGCCTTGACCGCCGCCAGGATGACCATGAACTCGCCGACGAAGCCCGAGGTCGCCGGCAGGCCCGCGTTGGCCATCGAGAACAGCATCATGAACGCGGCGAACTTGGGCATCGTATTGACCACGCCGCCGAAGTCGGCGATGAGATGCGTGTGCATCCGGTCGTACATGACGCCCACGCAGAGGAACATCGCGGCCGAGACGAACCCGTGCGAGAGCATCTGCACGAGCCCGCCTTCGACGCCGAGCTGGCTGAACAGGAAGAAGCCGAGCGTCACGAAGCCCATGTGGGCGATCGACGAGTACGCGATCAGCCGCTTCATGTCGGCCTGCATCAGCGCGACGAAGCCGATGTAGACGACCGCGATCAGCGACAGCGTGATCATGAATCCGGACAGGTAACGCGAGGCGTCCGGCAAGATCGGCAGGATGAAGCGGACGAAGCCGTACGCGCCGAGCTTCAGGGTGATCGCGGCCAGGATCACCGAGCCCCCGGTCGGCGCCTCCGGATGCGCGTCGGGCAGCCAGGTGTGGACCGGCCACATCGGCACCTTCACCGCGAAAGCGAGGAAGAAGGCGACGAACAGCAGCAGCTGCGCCTTCAGCGACAGCGGCAGCTGGTACCACTCGAGGATCGAGAACGTCTCCGACACGTTGTAGAGGTAGATGAACGCGACCAGCAGCAGCAGCGAGCCCAGCAGCGTGTACAGGAAGAACTTGATCGCGGCGTAGACGCGGTTCTCCCCGCCCCACACGCCGATGATCAGGTACATCGGGATCAGCATCGCCTCGAAGAACACGTAGAACAGCACCGCGTCGAGCGCGCAGAAGGCGCCGTTGATGAGCCCCGACTGGATGAGGAACGCCGCCATGTACTGCGCCACCTTCTTCTGGATGGCCTCCCACCCGGCCCAGACCACGAGCAGCGTCATCAGGCTGTTCAGCAGCACGAACAGCAGCGAGATGCCGTCGACGGCGAGGAAGTAGTGGATGTCGAACCGCGGGATCCAGTCGACCCGCTCGGCGAACTGGAAATCGGACGTGCCGAGCTCGAAATGGATCCACAGCGGCAGCGTGACCAGGAAGCCGGCGAGCGCGCCGATGAGCGCGATCCACCTGGCGACCGCGGCGTCGCGGTCGCGGCCGACCGCGAGCACCGCGAGGCCCGCGACGATCGGCACCCAGATGGCGAGGGATAGGAGATGCTCCATCAGGGTTGCCTCAACGGCCGGCCCACCACGTCAGCAGCGCGAAGAGGCCGACGATCATGGTGAAGGCGTAGTGATAGACATAGCCGGTCTGCAGGTGCCGCAGCAGCGCGGACGTCCAGCCGACGAGCCGCGCGGCGCCATTGACGAAGAAGCCGTCGATGATCCGAAGGTCGCCGACGTTGGACAGGAATGCGCCGAGCGAACGCGCGCCGCCGGCAAAGAACCAGTCGTTGAAGCGGTCGAAGTAGTACTTGTTGTCGAGCAGCGTGTAGAGCCAGCCGGCGCCGCGCTTCAACCGCTCGGGCAGCGCAGGGTTGACGAGGTACAGGTACCACGTGGCGGCGATCCCCGCGAGTGCCAGCCAGAACGGCAGGCTCAGCACGCCGTGCTCGATGAAGCTCCCGACGCTGTGCCACTCCGCCTGGAACTCCCAGATGGCGGGATGCTCGTGGCGGATCACGATCGAGTTGCCGAAATAGCTGCCGACCAGCATCGGCTCGACGAAGAGCCAGCCGGCGATCACCGACGGGATGGCCAGCGCGATCAGCGGCAGCGTGACCACCCACGGGCTTTCCTTCGGCGGTCCGCCGTGGTGCGCGTGGTCGTCGTGGCCGTGCGCGGCATCGTGGTGCGCCGCGCCGGTCGTATCGAACCGCGGCGTGCCGTGGAAGGCGACGAACAGCATCCGGAACGAGTAGAACGACGTCACGAAGACCCCGGCAAGCACCGCGAAATAGGCGTACGCGTGGCCGGTGACCGTCGACGCGTGCACGACCTCGATGATCGCGTCCTTCGAGAAGAAGCCGGCGAACGGCGGGATCCCGGCGAGCGCCAGCGATCCGATCAGCATCGTGACGTAGGTGATCGGCATGTACTTGCGAAGGCCGCCCATCTTGCGGATGTCCTGCTCGTGGTGCATCGCGATGATCGCCGACCCGGCGCCGAGGAACAGCAGCGCCTTGAAGAACGCGTGGGTCATCAGGTGGAAGATCGCCGCCGAGTACGCCGACACTCCCAGCGCCACCGTCATGTAGCCCAGCTGCGACAGCGTCGAATACGCGACCACGCGCTTGATGTCGTTCTGGACGATGCCGAGCAGGCCCATGAACAGCGCGCCGGTGGCGCCGATGATCGTCACGAACGACAGCGCCGTGTCCGAGAGCTCGAACAGCGGGCTCATCCGCGCCACCATGAAGATGCCGGCGGTGACCATCGTCGCCGCGTGGATCAGCGCGGAGATCGGCGTCGGGCCCTCCATCGAGTCCGGCAGCCAGACGTGCAGCGGCACCTGCGCCGACTTGCCCATCGCGCCGATGAACAGGCAGATGCAGATCACCGTCGGCAGCGCCCACGTCGCACCGGACCACGGCGCCATCGACTGCGCGGCGAGGTCGGGCGCCCTCGCGAAGACCTGGGCGTAGTCGAGCGTTCCGGTGTAGGCGAGCACGAGGCCCAGGCCGAGGATGAAGCCGAAGTCGCCGACCCGGTTGGCGAGGAACGCCTTGAGGTTGGCGTAGATCGCCGTCGGCCGCGTGTACCAGAACCCGATCAGCAGGTACGAGACGAGCCCCACGGCTTCCCAGCCGAAGAACAGCTGCAGGAAGTTGTTGCTCATCACCAGCATCAGCATGCTGAACGTGAACAGCGAAATGTAGGAGAAGAACCGCGTGTAGCCGGGGTCCTCGTCCATGTACCCGATGGTGTAGACATGCACCATCAGCGAGACGAAGGTGACGACCAGCATCATCGTCGCCGTCAGCGGATCGATCAGGAACCCGATCGCGAGCCTGAGGTCGCCCGAGCGCATCCAGGTGTAGAGGTCGCCGTTGAAGTAATGGCCGGCCATGACGTCGCGCCAGACCACGAACGACGCCACGGTCGAGATCGCCACGCCCAGGATGCAGAGCCAGTGCGACGCGCGCTTGCCGAGCCGCGGCCCGAACAGCCCGACGACGACCGCCCCGACGAGCGGCGCCAGCGCCGCCAGCAGATAGAGTTGCTGCATCGTCATGTCGTCAGCGCCCGCACCGCCGCCCGAAGGGCGCTGATGCGCCCCCTCGGGGGGCAGCGAACCAAGTGAGCGTGGGGGTCGTCATCTCAGCCCTTGAGGTGGTCGAGATCCTCGACGTCGATGGAACCGACGTTGCGGAACAGCAGCACGAGGATGGCCAGCCCGATCGCCGACTCGGCGGCGGCCACGGTCAGGATGAAGAACACGAACACCTGCCCCGCCATGTCGGACAGGAAGCTCGCGAACGCGATGAAGTTGAGGTTGACGGCGAGCAGCATGAGCTCGATCGCCATCAGCAGGATGATGACGTTCTTGCGGTTCAGGAATATGCCGGCCATGCTGATCGCGAACAGGGCCGCGCCGAGCACCAGATAGTGCGACAGTGTGGGTGCCGTGAATATTGCCAAGTGGTGCTCCCCGCTCCCTGTTCTGCGTTTCCGCGCGCCGCCCCGGCCGGTCCGTCCGGGTCGCCGGGCGGAGGCGTCGCCTGTTCCTAGCCTTCCCGCTTCTCCGACGGCATCGACAGCACGCGCAGGCGATCTCGCGCCCGCACCTGCACCTGCTTGCCGGGGTCCTGGTGCTTCGTTTGCTTGCGCGTGCGGTGCGTCAGCGCGATCGCGGCGATGATCGCCACCAGCAGGATCACGGCGGCGAGCTCGAACGCGTAGACGTAATCGGTGTACAGGAGGCGGCCCAGCGCCTTGGTGTTGTCGGCGCCGGCCGCCACCGCCGCGGGCGCGACCACCGGCTTCAGGTAGCCGCCCAGCACGACCAGCGCCATCTCGACCAGCACCAGCACGCCGACGGTGAGGCCGACCGGCAGGTAGCTGCGGAAGCCCTTGCGCAGATGCTCGAAATTGACGTCGAGCATCATGATGACGAACAGGAACAGCACCATCACCGCCCCGACGTACACCAGCACCAGCACGATCGCGAGGAATTCGGCGCCCAGCATCAGCCAGTGCGCGGCGGCGGTGAAGAACGCCAGCACGAGCCACAGCGCGGAGTGCACGGGGTTGCGCGCCGTGACCACGCGCAGCGCCGCGAACACCAGGATCGCCGCGAAGACGTAGAAGAGGATGGTCTGGAACATTATCGCGCGCTCATCGGTAGGGCGCGTCCTGCGCGCGATCGGCCGCGATCTGCGCCTCGTAGCGGTCACCCACGGCGAGCAGCATCTCCTTGGTGTAGTAGAGGTCGCCGCGCTTTTCGCCGTGGTACTCGAGGATGCGGGTCTCGACGATCGAGTCGACCGGGCAGCTTTCCTCGCAGAAGCCGCAGAAGATGCACTTGACGAGGTCGATGTCGTAGCGCGTGGTCCGCCGGGTGCCGTCGGCGCGCTGCTCCGATTCGATGGTGATCGCGAGCGCAGGGCACACCGCTTCGCAGAGCTTGCAGGCGATGCAGCGCTCCTCGCCGTTGGGGTAGCGCCGCAGCGCGTGCAGGCCGCGGAAACGGGGGCTCTGCGGCGTCTTCTCCTCCGGGAAGTGGATCGTGATCTTGCGCGCGAACAGGTACCGGCCGGTCAGCGCCATGCCCTTCAACAGCTCGAGGAGCAGGAAGGAGCCGAGGAAGTCGCGGAAGCGGGCAATCATCGTCTTCGCCCTTAGTGGAACAGGTACGCCCAGGGGGTCTGCATCATCGCGCCGAGGAACACGATCCAGATCAGCGTGATCGGGATGAACACCTTCCAGCCGAGCCGCATGATCTGGTCGTAGCGGTAGCGCGGGAACGTCGCGCGGATCCACAGGAAGATCAGCAGCACGAAGGCCATCTTGCCGAGCAGCCACGGCAGGCCGTCGCCGAACGGATGGACGCCGAGCAGGGGGATCTCGACGTCGTTCAGCCGCGGCCACGGCGACAGCCAGCCGCCGAGGAACATGGTCGAGGTCAGCGCCGCGATCAGGATCATATTCATGTATTCGGCGAGGAAGAACACCGCGAACGCGACCCCGGAATACTCGACGTGGAAGCCGGCAACGATCTCGGATTCGCCTTCCGCGACGTCGAACGGGTGGCGGTTGGTCTCGGCGATGCCGGACACGAGGTAGACCACGAACAGCGGGAACAGCGGCCAGATGTACCAGTACGCCGCGCCGCCTTCCTGGCCGCGGACGATGTCGGACAGGTTGAGGCTCGACGCCGCCATCAGCACGCCGACCAGCGCGAAGCCCATGGCGATCTCGTAGCTGACGATCTGCGCCGCCGAGCGCAGGCAGCCGATGAACGCGTACTTGGAATTCGAGGCCCAGCCGGCGAGGATGATGCCGTACACGCCGATCGACGTCATCGCCACGACGTAGAGGAGCCCCGCATTGATGTTCGCGAGCACCAGCGTCTCGCTGAACGGCATCACTGCCCACGCGGCGAGCGCCGGGCCTAGCGCCAGCATCGGCGCGACGAAGAACAGAACCCGGTTCGCCCCCGACGGGACGACGATTTCCTTGAAGATGAGCTTGAACACGTCGGCGAACGGCTGCAGCAGCCCGAACGGTCCGACGCGGTTGGGGCCGATGCGCACCTGCATCCAGCCGATGATCTTGCGCTCGGCCAGCGTGAGGTAGGCCACGCCGATGATCAGCGGCAATGCGATCACGACGATCTTCGCGAGCGTCCACACCGCCGGCCAGGTCGGGCCGAAGAACTGCTGGACGGAGCCGAGGAAGCCGTTCATTCGACCCGGCCCACGGTGATCGGCCCCGACAGGCCTTCCAGCCCGCACGTCGACGGGTGCGCGGCGGCGATCCGCACGACGCCCGCGGGAACCGCGGCGTCCACGGCGGCGGCCAGCACGGCTTCGCCGCGGCCCTGACGGACCCTGACCATTTCGCCGTCGGCCACGCCGAGCTGCTGCAGCATCTGCGCGCTCATCCGCGCGCGCGGGGGCGCGGCGTCGGCGGTCTGCTGCAACGACGCAGCGCGGCGCGCGAGCGGGTCCGCGGAATAGACCGGCACGTCGGCGAGGCGCTCGAAGCCCTGCACGCCGGCCGCGGGCTTCGCCAGCGCGACGCGGGTGCCGTTGGCGAGCTTTGCCGCGATGTCGGCGTCGCGGACGGGTACCGCCGCGCGCGCATCGTCGATCGTCTCGAATTCGAATTCCGGCAGCCCGAGCAGCGATCCCAGCACGCGCAGGACCTTCCACGCGGGCCGCGTATCGCCGAGCGGCTTCACGACGCCGTTGAAGCGCTGCACGCGCCCTTCGCAATTGACGAACGTGCCGGCAGTCTCGGTGAACGGGCTCACCGGCAACAGCGCGTCGGCATACTCGGCGCCGTGCCGGAACGGCGACAGGACGACGACGAAGTCGGCCTGGTCCAGCGCCGCGCGGGCGGCGACGGGATTCGCGCAATCGAGTGCGGGCTCGGCGTGCAGCAGCAGGTACGCGCGCCGCGGGTCGGTCAGCATCGCCTGCGCGGCGAGCCCCCCGGATTGCGGCAGCGCGCCCGCGACGTGGCCGCCGACGCTGTTCGCGGCCTCGCCGAGGCAGCCCAGCGTCGCGCCGGTGATGCCGGCGAGCGCGGCTGCGAGCGCGTACAGCTGCGAGGCCTCGGGATGCTGTTCGGCCTGGTTGCCGAGCAGGATCGCTTTGCGTTCGCCGCCGGCCAGGCTGGCGGCGATCGCCTGCGCGGCGGCCGTCGGCTCGATGCCGTCGAGCGCGGCCGGGACCGGCTTGGCGGCCGCCCGCGCGGCGGCGACGACGACCTCGGCGAGCGCGCGCGGCAGCAGCGACGGCGCCGCGACGAGCGTATGGGCGAGCGGGAACAGGGGATCGTCGGCCACCGAGTGCAGCAGCGACACCGCGGTGCCCTTCTTCGCCGCCTGCCGCAGCCGCTGTGCGATCAGCGGGTGGTCCTTGCGCAGGAGACTCCCGACGACGAGCACGCGCTGCAGCGCGCCGATCTCGGCGATCGGCAGGCCCAGCCACGGGATGCCGGCGCCCTGCCCGTCACCGCGGAAATCACTTTGCCGCAACCGGAAATCGATGCTGTCCGAGCCCAGGCCGCGCGTGAGCCGCGCGGCGAGCGCCAACTCCTCGAGCGTCGAGTGGGCAGACGCGAGCGTGCCCAGCGCCGCCCCGCCGTGCCGGGTCGTGGCGTCGCGCAGTCCCGCGGCGACGAACTCGAGCGCGGTCTTCCAGTCGACCGTCGTCAGCTCGCCGCCCTGCCGGATCATCGGCGCCGTCAGCCGCTCGGAGCCGGCCAGCGCCTCGTACGAGAAGCGGTCCTTGTCGGAGATCCAGCACTCGTTGATCGCCTCGTTCTCGAGCGGCAGCACGCGCATGACCCGGTCGTTCTTAACCTGCACGATGAGGTTGCTGCCCAGCGCGTCGTGCGGCGACACCGACTTGCGCCGCGAGAGCTCCCACGTGCGCGCCGCGTAGCGGAAGGGCTTGGAGGTCAGCGCGCCGACCGGGCAGACGTCGATCATGTTGCCGGACAGCTCCGAATCGACGGTGCGGCCGACGAACGTGACGATCTCGGAGTGCTCGCCGCGGCCGATCATCCCGAGCTCCATCACGCCCGCGATCTCCTGGCCGAAGCGCACGCAGCGCGTGCACTGGATGCAGCGCGCCATTTCCTCGGCCGAGACCAGCGGGCCGATCTCCTTGTGGAACACGACGCGCTTGGGCTCCTGGTAGCGCGACCCGGACGGGCCGTAGCCGACGGCGAGGTCCTGCAGCTGGCACTCGCCCCCCTGGTCGCAGATCGGGCAGTCGAGCGGATGGTTGATCAGCAGGAACTCCATGACCGCCTTCTGCGCGCTGACCGCCATTTCCGAGTGCGTGTACGCCTTCATGCCCTCGGCGACCGGCGTCGCGCACGCCGGCAGGGGCTTGGGCGCCTTCTCGATCTGCACGAGGCACATCCGGCAGTTGGCGGCGATCGACAGCTTCTTGTGGTAGCAGAAGTGCGGCACGTAGATGCCGAGCTTGTGCGCGGCGTCCATCACCGTGCTGCCGGGCGGCACCTGCACGGCCTTGCCGTCGATTTCGAGGTTCACCATGGCAGATCAGATGTACGCCGGCACGAGGCAGCGCTTGTGGTCGATGTGGTGCTGGAACTCGTCGCGGAAATGCCGGACGAAGCTCTTCACCGGCAGCGCCGCGGCCTCGCCCAGCGCGCAGATCGTGCGGCCGGCGATGTTGTCGGACACCGAGAGCAGCAGGTCGAGGTCCTCGTCCCTGCCCTGCCCGTGCTCGATGCGGTTGACCACGCGCCACAGCCAGCCCGTGCCCTCGCGGCACGGGGTGCACTGGCCGCAGGATTCCTCGTAGTAGAAATAGGACAGCCGGAGCAGCGACTTGACCATGCAGCGGGTGTCGTCCATCAGGATCACCGCGCCGGAACCGAGCATCGAGCCCGCCTTGGCGATCGAGTCGTAGTCCATGTCGGTCTGCATCATCACGTCGCCGGGGAGCACCGGCATCGACGAGCCGCCCGGGATGCACGCCTTCAGCCTCCGGTCGCCGCGCATCCCGCCGGCCATCTGCAGCAGCGTCGCGAACGGCGTGCCCATCCGCACTTCGTAGTTGCCGGGGCGCGCGACGTCGCCCGACACGGAGAAGATCTTGGTGCCGCCATTGTTCGGCTTGCCGAGGTTGAGGAACGCATCGGCGCCGTGGTTGATGATCCACGGCACCGACGCCAGCGTCTCGGTGTTGTTGATCGTCGTCGGCTTGCCGTAGAGGCCGTAGCCGGCAGGGAACGGCGGCTTGAAGCGCGGCTGCCCCTTCTTT